>SDBT01002810.1_pt1 | contig 30475 bp, 26 predicted proteins | sample 2277101 | NCBI WGS metagenome assembly SDBT01 (sample SAMN10404973, study PRJNA504765) | marine sediment metagenome | isolation source: marine sediment core GS10_PC15, 103 cmbsf | place: Arctic Ocean: Southern Knipovich Ridge | collected 2010
CGTCGAGACCGTTCCTTTCAGTAGGGCGCGGAGCATGGCGTAGGTGCGGATGATACCGTTCCAGGTTTCACGGGTGCCCCAGATAACGGCGCGGACCGGATTGCGCTTGACGATCCTAACTTGCAGCGGTCGGAAAGGAGCATCTCCAGAGAAGATGCGAATCTCGTAATGCTCCGGATCGAAGACGGACGTATCGCACCTGGGGATCTTCGCGGTCCGCTCCTGCTCACCGCTGCGGTAAGTGATCGTTACCTCCCGACCTTGCAAGTCCTTCAGGGCGTTGAAGACATCGATCCAAGTGGCGACGTCCGTATCGTTGATCTTGGTGATCTCGTCCCCGCCGACGATTCCCGCGGCGGCGGCGGCCGACCCGACGCGCACACCGGCGACGGTTGTGTGCAGAAGGTCTACGCCATTTATCAGGCCCACCTCTGCTCTTTCGGGGGAGCGTCGCTTGGGGACGATATCGGTCGTCACCAGCATCCCGTTGCGCAGAAGGGTAATATGCGTCCTTTTCCCGGCGACCCTGGAGTTGATTTGGAGGAACTCCTGGAAAGTCGGCGCCCCGTGGTCCCCGTAACCCACCACGATGTCGCCGGGGCGGATTTCGGCCTTATCCGCCCGGGAACTGCGGATGACCCCCACGACGCGCAGGCGGGGGATCATTCCCAGAATGTCCAGCATCTCCAGGATGCGCCCCCCGGCGGCGTCGTTACGGGTAATCTCGATCTCCTGACCGTCGGAGGAGTTGACAAGGTAGTGCACCTTCTCGTCGGCGCCCATTCGCGTCTCGACGATCCGCCCGCTCCGCCCGTCCTTGAAGTATACGACGTCATGTCTCGTCAGAAAGGCGGGGGCCATCTGCACGTCGATCGCCTCACCTACGCGCTCGACGCTGATCGTTACGGTGCTCCCGTCGAGGGTATTGGCGATCTCTTCGATATCCCAGTGGTGCTCGATCTTGCTCTTACCGATATTCAGGAGCCGATCACCCTTGCGGAAGGGCGTATCGGTGATGAGATCTTTGTACTCGTCGAAGACGACGTCGGCGGCACGTGCGATTCCGAAGATCAGCAACTGCCCGTCAAGATCGGGTTTGACCCCGAGCGTTCCCCGCCCGGTCCACACCTGCCCGCTTTCGTCTCTGCGCTCGACGGTGATGTGGAACTCCTCGTCGGCGTGGGCGAGGGCGGAGGCCATCTGCAAGTCACCGTGATGCTCCACGGGCGTCCCGTTCAACATCACCACGCGGTCGCCTGGTCTGAGTCCCGGGCCGAATTGCGGGGGCGTCGTAGTTGCAGGTTTCGTCGCCGCTGGTGCGGAGACACCTCCCTTCTCCCACGTCAACTCCACCTCCGCCGCCGGGTACCCCGGACTCACGCCCCCCACAACCGGTGCGGGAAAGTCCTTCCCAACTACCCCGACGATGATGAACAGGACCCCTGCGAGGATCACGTTCATCACGACACCGGCGGCGATCACCGCGAAGCGGGCGCCGACGGACTTGCTGGCGTAAGATCCGGGATCGGCCTGCTCGCCCTCTTCAAGCGGAGCGAAGTCCTCCTGCCCGAGCATCTTGACGTACCCCCCGAGCGGCAGCGCGTTAACGCAGTAATCGGTTTCCGCTCGGATGATCCCGAAGAGGCGCGGACCGAACCCTATCGCGAATCGCTCGACCTTGATTCCGACGCGCTTGGCGATCAGGAAGTGCCCCAGCTCGTGCACGAAGATCACTAATCCCAGCCCGATGAGCAACTGAAGTATCGGTCCGACCCACTGACTCCACAATTCCGCGAGGCTCATCGCGAGCATTTCTTATGGTATCCTTTGCGATTCAACGGTGTTTTGCGGTTCTTCGGTTATTCGGTCGATCGGCGGCTCGTCCAGGTGATTCGCCCTTACGCGATTTGTCCGATGCGTTCGGCGACCTGGTTTCGCGCCCAGGCGTCGGCCCGCATGATCCCTTCAAGGGTTATTTCCTCATCTTGGTCCGCAAGGTTCAGTATTTCTTCGACCATCTCGACGATCTGCTGGAAGGAAATCTTCTCGGTGAGGAACGCATGGACGGCGGCTTCGTTCGCGGCGTTCAGCACCGCACCGGCCGATCCTCCTCTCCGGATTGCCTCATGTCCCAACTTGACCGCCCTTGCGAATCTCCCCTCGCACCTCTGAAAGGTCAACTCTCCGATCGCGGGAAGATCCAGCGGAGCCGCTTCCCGCTCGATGCGGTCGGGGTAGGACAAGGCGTAGGATATCGGGAGCGACATGTCCGGTGGTGACATCTGCGCGATAACCGAACCGTCGCGAAATTCCACGTAGGAGTGCACTATCGACTGCGGGTGCAACACGACCTCGATCTGTTCGGGTTCGAGCCCGAACAGCCAATGAGCCTCGACCACCTCCAACGCCTTGTTGATAAGCGTCGCCGAGTCGATGGTGATCTTCCGTCCCATGTTCCATGTGGGATGATTGAGGGCGTCGTCAACGCTCACAGTACCGAGCTGGCTCGCAGTCCACCCCCGCAGCGCCCCGCCCGAGCCGGTGATGACTACGCGGCGGACCTCATCGCGGCTTCCCGCACGCAGACATTGAAAAATCGCCGAGTGCTCGCTGTCCACCGGGAGCACCTCCAGGTTGGCGCGTCGGGCGGCGGGGATGATGATGGCACCGGCCATCACCAGCGTCTCCTTGTTGGCGATGGCGGGCGTCGCCCCGCACTCGATCGCCGCCAGCGTCGGTTTCAAACCCGCCGAGCCCACCACGCCCGAGAGCACGACGTCCGCATGCGACTCGCGGACCAGTTCGGTCATGGCGTCGGGCCCGGTGAGCAGCTTCGTCCCGCGGGGAAGCTCCTCGCGGAGCCTCGCTCCCGCACGCTCATCCGCGATAGCGACGAACTCCGGACTGAACCCCTTCGCCTGCTCCGCGAGCAGCTTCCAGTTCCCACCTCCCGCTAGCGCGCAGGGGACAAGATCCTCACGCTGGGAGATCACATCGAGCGTCTGGCGCCCGATGCTCCCCGTCGAGCCCAAGATAGCAATGCGTCTGCGTTTCATCGGCGACATCACCTTTGTGATGGTTACGCGATTATCTTAGTAATCTAATTCCCCCCATGCCAATTAACAACCCAAAGCATTCAGCGATGCCCGAGCGATCCCCGCGCCGGTGTTGTTCGCATATTCCCATTATCCTATAATCTCCCGGATGGGCGAACGATTTGCATACGACGAGTTGATCTTCAAGGGCAAGGTCGCGGAGGTGCATAAGGTCGGGCTGCGGATGAGCGACGGGAACGTCGTCCAGCGAGACCTCATCCACTACGACGGGGCGACGGTCGTACTCCCGGTCCTGTCCGACGGGAGGATCGTACTGATCCGCAACTACCGCTTCGCCGTGGACGAGACGCTCTGGGAGCTCCCGGCCGGGATGCTCGAGGCCCGTGAAGACCCCGAAGCCTGTGCCGCCCGCGAACTGACCGAGGAGACCGGTTACACCGCGGGAAAGCTCGAGAAGCTCGGTCAGTTCTTTACCGGGCCCGGAACGACGGATGAGCTCATGCACTCTTACCTTGCGACGGACCTCACCGACGGGCAGCAGGACCTCGAGACCTACGAGGAGATCACCGTGGAGGTGTTCTGCGACGCCGACGTTCGCAGAATGGTCCGTGACGGAGCCATCCACGACGCCAAGACCATCACGGCGCTAACGCTGTACTGGCTGCGGAAGGGGACATAGATGCCTTTGTTCAATCGCCCATATTGGCGAGACGATCAGCAGCGCGGTGGGTTCGGAGGGGGTGGAGGTTTGCAGTTGGGCCTACCCAAACCCGGGCGAGTGGTCAAATGGCTGCTCATCATCAACATCGCCGTCTTCCTCATGGAGATTTTTCTTGGGAGGTACATGATCGCCGCCTTCGCGGTGATTGCAGCGGATTGGTGGCAGATCTGGAGATACGTGACGTTCCAGTTCCTCCACGCCTCTCCCATGCACCTTGGGTTCAACATGCTCGGGCTGTACTTTCTGGGGATGTACATGGAGCGATCGTGGGGAGAAAAGCGCTTCCTGCGCTTCTACCTTATCTGTGGCGCCTTCGCCGGGCTTGCCCACGTGCTGCTCTCGCTGATCTTCGCCTCGGGTACGTTCATTCCTCTTTTGGGCGCCTCGGGCGGGGTTTATGCAGTGGTGGTGGCGTGCGCGATCCTTTTTCCGCAGATTCGCGTGATCGTGCTTTTCTTTCCCATGTCGATTCGCGCGGCGGCGATCCTGTTTTTGGGGATCGCGGTGGTGAGCATACTGATGGGAATCCGCAGCGCCATGGAAGGCGGTGCGCTGTCCGGGGGGATTTCACACGTGGCGCATTTGGGTGGGGCGGTGGCGGCGGCGACGTGGATATGGATCGTTCCGCGGCTCAGCGGGACTCTCCGCCAATCCCGCCAGCGCCTCAACCGCGGCGCTTGGGAGCGGAAGATGCAAAAGTCCCGCTACGAACAGGCCGAGATCGACCGCATCCTCGATAAGATCCGCGAGGAGGGATTGGACTCCCTCTCGCGAAGAGAACGCGATAAGCTCAAAGACGCCACACACAAGCAGCGGAACGAAGATAAGGATTTGTACAGGCTTTAAGAAATGACTAACCTCCCTGCCGGCAGGCAGGTTAGTCATTTGACATTTCGCGAAGCGAACAGAGGATTCTGGTCCGATGAAATACGTTTCCACACGAGGACAAGTCGAAGCCATCGACTTCCAGGACGCCGTCATGATGGGCCTGGCCGATGATGGTGGGCTCATCATCCCGCAGTCCATTCCCAATGTGAGAGACAAGCTGGAGTCCTGGGCCGCCCTGACGTATCCCGAGCTCGCCTTCGAGGTCCTGCGACTCTTCATCACCGACATTCCCGAAGACGATCTCAAGGCGATGATCGAGAAGACCTACTCGACCGAAGCGTTCGGTCCGGAGGTCGCGCGGGTCATCGAGGTCGGTCCGGTTCACATCCTGGAGCTGTGGAGCGGGCCGACGCTGGCGTTCAAGGACGTGGCGCTGCAGCTGCTGGGTAATATCTTCGAGTACATCCTGGAGCGGCGAGGCGGGCGGCTGAATATCCTGGCTGCGACCAGCGGGGATACCGGAAGCGCAGCGATCTGCGGTATTCGCGGGCGAAAGGGGATCAACATCGTTGTGATGCATCCCAGGGGGAGGGTCTCGCAGATTCAGGAAAAGCAGATGACGAGCGTCTTGGACGAAAACGTCCACAACATCGCTATCGACGGTTCCTTCGACGACTGTCAGCGAATCATGAAGACGCTCGCCTCCGACCTGGACTTTAAGCGCACCGTCTCACTCGGTGCGGCCAATTCGGTTAACTGGGCGCGGGTATTGGCGCAGATTGTCTATTACTTCGCGGGCGTCTTTCAGGTGCAGGGGCGGAGAGGGGCTCAGAAAGTCTGCGTCGAGGTCCCGACGGGTAACTTCGGGGACATTTTGGCGGGTTGGTACGCCGTGAAGATGGGAGCACCCATCAGCAAGCTGGTCCTCGCGACGAACGAGAACGACATACTCGCGCGGTTCTTCCGCACGGGCGAATACTCCCTGAGCGAGGTCAGTCAGACTTTTTCGCCCTCGATGGACATACAGGTTGCGAGCAACTTTGAGCGATACCTCTATTACAGGGTGGGGGCTGATGCGGGGCGGCTGTCCGCGTTGATGGATCAGTTCGCCCGCACCGGTTCGCTTCGCGTGGAGATGGACGCAGATGGGCTCGTAGATCCCGCCTTCCTCGCGGGCGTTGGTACCCAGGACGAGATGCTCACCACCATCCGCAAGTACCATGAGGAATACGGATATCTCCTCGATCCTCACACCGCCGTCGGTGTATCCGTAGCTGAGCGGTTGGGGGCGGAGGGCGGCCCCGTTTTGTGCCTCTCCACCGCCCACCCCGCCAAGTTTCCCGAGGCCATCGAGAAGGCAATTGGTAAGGACCTCGCCCATCACCCCGCCATCGACGCACTTGCGGACCTCCCGACCCGCTGCGAAACACTTCCCAACGATGAAAATGCGGTCCGCGAGTTTATTCTGAAAACAGTCGGCTGAGAAAAGGATACTCACATGACGAGCATAGCCATTACCGGTGCTGGTGGTCGGATGGGGCGGCGGATAGCCGCACTTGCGATCGAATCGGAGGCCTTCGACATCGTCGCCGCGCTCGAAGCGAAGGGGCACGAGTGCGTCGGTAAGGACGTCGGGGAGTTGGCGGGCGTTGGGACGTTTGGCGTGAAGGTTTCCGAGACTCTGAGTGAGGCGGCGGAGGTGGTGATCGACTTTTCGTCTCCGGAGGGGACGCTGAAATGGCTCGACGTTGCCCGCGAGTGCAAATGCGCGATGGTGATCGGGACGACCGGGCTGACCGAATCGCAGGAGGCGTCCGTCGCCGACGCCGCCGGTGAGATAGCGATTGTAAAGGCCCCCAACATGTCGGTCGGCGTCAACGTCCTGCTCAACGTCGTCGCGCAGATGGCGAAAGTCCTTGGTGAGGATTACGACGTCGAGATTTCCGAGACGCACCATCGCTTCAAGAAGGACGCCCCGTCGGGGACAGCGGTCGCGTTGGCCAGGTCAATCTGCGCGGCGACGAACCGTGAATACGGAGAAGCCGCTGTACTTGGGCGCGGCGGGCAGTGCCCGCGGAAGGGCGGTGAGATCGGGATGCACGCACTGCGCGTCGGAGATACGGTGGGGGAGCATACGGTCTACTTCGGAAACCTCGGTGAGACGCTCACGGTCTCTCATTCCGCTCATACGCGCGATACCTTCGCCAGCGGGGCGCTGCGGGCAGCGAGGTGGGTCGCGGGTAAGAAACCCGGACTCTACTCCATGCGCGACGTCCTGGGATTGTAGTTTGCGTATTGGGGACATACGAATGATTGACCTCCGCAGCGATACGATCACGAAACCCACCGCGGAAATGCGGCGCGCCATTGCTGACGCGAAGGTTGGCGACGACGCGTTTGGCGACGATCCAACCGTCATCGCTCTGGAAGAGCGAACCGCCGAGATTCTCGGGAAGGAAGCCGCCGTCTACATGCCTTCCGGGACGATGGCCAACCAAACCGCCATTCGCGCTCACACCGAACCGGGCGATGAAATCCTGATCGCCGATAGCGCCCACGTGTTCTGGTACGAGGCTGGTGCTCCCGGTGGGCTCTCCGGGGTGATGTGTCGCATGCTCCCCACGCGGCGGGGCATATTCACCGCGGAAACCGTGAGGGCAGCACTGCGGCCGGCGGACTACCACCACGCACCCACCCGCCTGGTCTGCATCGAGAACACGTCCAATCGCGGGGGGGGGAGCGTCTGGGGAATCGAGACCATCGCCTCCGTTGAGAAAGTCGCCAGAGAAGCGCATCTGAACATGCACATGGATGGTGCACGCCTGTGGAACGCCTCCGTCGCCACCGGGGTCCCCGAAAGCGAGTACGCCAAATACTTCGATTCGGTCAGCGTCTGCTTCTCCAAGGGCCTGGGTGCACCGGTGGGTTCGGCGCTGGCAGGTGGCGATCAATTCATTAAGCGCGCTCGGCGGTTCCGCAAGATGTTTGGTGGGGGGATGCGGCAAGCGGGGATCATCGCGGCCGGCGCCCTTTACGCCCTGGAGAACCACCGCGAACGCCTCGCCGATGATCACACCAACGCCCGCACGCTCGCCGAAGGGATATGCGGCCTCCCCGGGATCGAGCTCGATCCGGCGGAAGTGGAAACGAACATCGTCATCTTCCGGATCACCACTATTCCCGCGCGCGAGTTCGCAGAGCAACTCAACAACCGCGGTGTCCGCGTGCTCGCGACCGCCCCGGATACGATCCGCGCTGTCACTAACCTGATGGTCTCTCGCGAGGATATCCAGGAGGCAATTGCGGTCCTTCGCGAGATCCTTTGAGGGAGGTGGTTTGAGATAGTGATTCGGCATCGCTGGGACATCTCTGTGACCGAAGCCATCGTCCTCCAAAAGCGCCTCGCCGAGAAGGTGCGCTTTGAACCGCTCTCCAAGCGCATCGAGACGATCGCTGGAACGGACTGCGCCTTTCTCGACGGGGGAAAGCGCATCGTCGCCGTGGGAGTCCTCTGCGATGCGAAGTCGATGGAGGTGCTCGAGGTGACTCGCGAAGTCCAAACGTGCCGCTTCCCGTACGTTCCGGGTCTGCTCTCGTTTCGCGAGGGTCCTGCGGTGATCGCGGTACTCAGGAAGCTCTCGCACCGCCCGGACCTGCTGATCTGCGATGGGCAGGGGGTGGCGCATCCGCGCGGTGTGGGGTTGGCGTCTCACGTGGGGCTTTGGGTGGACTTACCCACTATCGGCGCGGCCAAGTCCCGCCTGTGCGGTACCCATCGCGCACCGGGCGTAAGACGCGGGTCGCGCACACAGCTTCGGTTGGATGGGAAGGTGATTGGTACTGTCCTCCGCACGCGAACAGGTGTGAAACCACTGTACGTCTCCGTAGGGCATCGCATCACGCTGACCGACGCCGTCCGCTGGACGCTCCGATGCTCCCGATCCGTGCGCCTTCCCGAGCCCACAAGAAGGGCGCATCAATACGTCACTCGTTTCAGAAAGGAGCATTCTTCCGCCTGAGAATCTACCCGGTCCGCACGGGAATTCTCTGCCCAGCCGAAGCGCGCGAGCATACCGGACTTATGCCTGAAGAATGCTTGGTAAGTTCACTGGGATGGACATATAATCCCGTGCGATAAGTTCGCTCAGGCGACATTTCCGGAGTTGGTGCATGGTGAAGAGCTTGGGAGCAATTCTAGTGGCGATGCTGGGTTTATCCGTTTTGAGCGGGTGCGGACCCGCCGCAGGCGATCTTTACCTGCGCCTCCAAAATGAGGACCCATCGGTTCGCATCGAGGCGATCCGCCAAGCCGGTGAGCTCAAAGACCCTGCCGCCGTTCCGTATCTGATCGACAGGTTGACCGACTCCGAGCGAGACGTGAGTTTCTGGGCGATCCTCGCACTTGAGCGGACTACGGGTAAGACGATGGGATGGAAGTATTACGAACCTCCCGCCAAGAGGGCGGAGGCGGTGCGGGCTTGGCGGGGGTGGCTTGAGCGGGGGCGCAAAGACGCAACTACGCAGGAGACTGTAAGCGAGAAATGAATTCAATGCCTGCGAAACCCATCCGGTTGGTGATCTATTCGTTTCCGGCGCATCTCCCGGTCGTGCGAGTGGTGATCGAAAAGGTCTGCCACACCCTCGGTTTCGACCGCGAGGCCACGGGCAACATTGTCCTCAGTGTTGACGAGGCGCTGGCGAACGTCATCAAGCACGCCTATCAGGGTACCGAAGGTCAGCCCATCGAGATCGAGATGGTTCCCGTGGGGGCCCCGAGTCCGGAAGCCCTGCGGATTCAGCTTCGCGATTACGGACAGTGGGTCGATCCGAAGGAGATCAGGTCTCGCGACCTCGAGGACGTCCGCCCCGGCGGGCTTGGGGTGCATATCATGAAGAAATGTATGGACCGTGTTGAATACGCCCCGGCTGAGGGCGGGGGGACCCTGCTGACGATGATCAAGAAGCTTCCCGCCCTCTGTGAGGAACAGGAGGTAGTGAAGTAATGGTGGACAATTCGACAGATTCACCAGTGCGAGCGGTCCGGTGGATAGGCCGATCGGCGGTCGTGGACGTCGTCGGTGAGATCGACCTGAATAGCAGTGTGGAGTTTCAGCAGGGGTTGTTGAAGGTTCTTGACGAGCGGCCCCAGCGCATCGTTGTGAACTTGAGCGGCGTCTCATACATGGATTCATCGGGCGTGGCGTCACTGGTCAAGCTGCTGTCTCGCGCGCGCCGGAGCGATTCTTCGCTCTATCTTGTCGCCTTGCAAGAGAGGGTGCGCAGCGTCTTCGAGATCACGAGGTTGGACAGCGTCTTCGACATTTGCGCGACGGAACAGGAGGCGCTGGGGTGAATGGCGGAAGCTGACCGGCGAAATCTTGTCGAATTGGTGGGCGCGCGGGCGTTGAGAAGCGTCCGTTACGCGGGAGGGATATCGCTGCTGCTGGCATCGGCGGCGCGTGTGGCCTTCCTGGGGTTGTTTACCACGAAGATGAAGTTCGGGCGTACGGCGTTGGAAGGGCAGATGGTCCGCGTGGGGGTGAAGTCCCTTGGGATCGTCATGCTCGTTCAGGGGTTCATCGGGGTGATTCTGGCGCTTCAGATGACCCCGCCGCTGGCCGATTACGGGCAGGAAGCACAGATCTCGTCAATCATTGGCGTGGCCGGGTTTCGCATGCTCGGTCCTATCATCACCGCGGTGGTCCTGAGCGGATTCGCCGGGGCCTCCATCGCCGCGGAACTGGGAACCATGGTCGTCGCCGAGGAAATCGAGGCCATGACGGCGATGGCGATCTCCCCGGTGCGGTTCCTCGTTGTTCCGCGCATCCTGGCGACGATGATTGCGGCCGTCCTCCTCTCGGTCGTCGCGGACCTGATGATTGCGGTCGGGGGATACGCCACCGCCAAGCTCGTCCTTGGACCGGAAGTGTACGCTCAGTACTGGACCCTGATGAGGGATATGCTGGAATTCAAGGACTTTTATACGGGTCTTATCATGGCGGGTGTGTTCGGTGTGCTCGTCGGTTCGATCGCGTGCTACGAAGGACTTAAAGTCACCGGCGGGGCGGAGGGCGTCGGGCGGGCCACCACCATGACCGTCGTCTATTCCATCGTTGCGATCGTCATCGCAGCCTGCGTGTTTACGGTGATATTCTACGTCTACGGAATCTGAGTGAACACGAATTACACCAGTTCTAACTATGCAGGAAAACGCACAAAACTCTCCTGAACCCGTCGTACGCGTGAGAGACCTCGTCAAGAGGTTCGGGGATCGCGCGGTCCTCAATGGGGTGGACCTGGAAGTCTTCCCCGGCGAGACGATGGTAATAATGGGGGGATCGGGCTGCGGGAAAAGCACGCTGTTGAGGCACATGATCGGTTCGATGTGGCCGGATGAAGGCCATGTCGAGTTGTTCGACCAGAACCTCTCCGAGTTGACCGACGAGCAGTTGGACGCCCTTCGCGAGCGGTTCGGGATCCTGTTTCAGTCGGGTGCGCTTTTCAACTCGATGACCGTGGGGGAGAACGTGGCTTTGCCCCTCAGGGAGCACACCGACCTGGACGACGACACGATCAAGATCATCGTGCGGATCAAGCTCGAGTTGGTGGGCCTGCGAGAGGCGGTGAACCTCACCCCACCCGAGATCTCCGGAGGGATGAAGAAACGCGCCGGTCTCGCCCGCGCGATTGCGCTCGATCCGGAGATACTCTTCTACGACGAGCCATCGGCCGGGCTTGATCCGGTGACGTCGGCCGAGATCGACCAACTGATGATGGACCTTGCAGGGAAGCTGGGCGTGGCGAGCGTGGTGGTCACGCACGAGATGGATTCGGCGTTCCGCATCGCCGATAGAATGGCGATGCTCGAACAGGGGGTGATGCTCAAGATCGCCTCGCGCAGCGAGTTCGAGGCCATTCGAGACTCCTCCGCCACCGGTGACGAACAGACCGACCTGATCCGCCAGTTCCTGCGGGGCGACTCGGAGGGGCCCATTACCGATCGAAGAATGAGTGGGGGGTACGAGGAAGATATTCTCGAAGCGGCGGGGGGAAGATGAACCGAATGAACCGTGGAAAACCCCTAGAGGACCGATTATGGCAAAGAAGCAGCAGAATGAATTGATGGCCGGAGCTTTTGTCCTCCTTGCCCTGGTGTTGTTGGTCGGGGTGATAGTCTGGCTGGGCGGGGCGGAGCTGGTGCGTCCGGCCGGGCAGGCCGCCGTTTTCTACGCGGAGGAGAAAACGGGCAGCGTCGGTCTGCTCGTGGGCAACTTCGTGCAGATCTGCGACGATCAGGTCGGGAAGATCACGAAGATTCGCTTCGATCCCGACACGAACCGGACCTTCTATCACGCCGATATCACGCGCCGCGATTTCAAGGTTCACAGCGATGGGAAGGCGAAGGTCGCCGCGGCGCTCATCGGAGGGGCGAAGCTCGTGATCGTCGACCGGGGAACCCAAGACGCCCCCCTCGCGGATATCGAGCACGCGGTCGAATTGACCGGGGGGCTCGATCAGACAATGGCCGATCTCAGCGACGCCGTCGGTAAGGTCAACGAGATCGCCGATGTGATCCGCCGCGAACTCGACCGCGAGCAATCGGGTGCGATCCTGGCGAAGGTCCACAGTGTGATCGACTCGCTCAAGGCCGCTTCCCAGAACGTTGTCGAGATCTCGGCCAACATCCGCACAGAGACCGACCCCAACGTCGAGTCGTCGCTCATCGCGAAGGTGCATGAGAGTGTGGATGACGTCAAGACGATGACCGCCGATGCGCGTCCGAAGGTTAGCGAAGCCCTCACCGCCGTGCGCGAGACGGCACAGAAGATCCGTAAGTATACCGACGAGGACGTCGCCGATATCCTCACCAAACTCCGCGAGGTAAACACGAAGATACTGAAGATCACCAAGGACTTCGCGGTGGTCTCCGAGCAGACCAAGCAGATCGTCCTGGTGCACCGCGACAACATCGACGAGATGATCGACAACATGACGCAGGTTTCGGCGAATCTGAAGGCGACGAGCAAGGAGGTGAGGCGGAATCCGTGGCGGTTGCTGTATCGCCCGGAAAAGGGCGAGTTCGCCTCACAGAACATCTACGACGCCGCGCGGGCCTTCTCCAACGGGGCGGAGCAACTCGATCAGGCTCTCACCAAGCTCAGCGGGCTCTCCAAAGCTCACCCGGAGGGACTTCCCACTGACGATCCGGAATTCCAGAAGGTCCGCGAGCAACTCAAGGAGAGCTTCACGAACTTCACAAAGGTAGAGCAGGCGCTCTGGAAAGAACTCAAGCTCTCGAAGTGACCGACTTTATCGGCGTCTGGAGAAGCTCCTCGCGCGGAGAAATCGGTCGGTCTGACTTTTTACATTCCCGGGGATTTTGGCGCTGGAGCATTCTTTGGAATGTTCTTCTCCATCCAGTCATAACGTTCCGGGGACTGCTTTTTCAAAGACTCCGGATCATCAAGATAGAGTTCCAGGGATACCGCGAAGTCTTCAAGAGGGTTCGTGGCGGAATACGCCGTACTGGTAGTGTCTCCAGGGCGTCTGGGAAAACTGGCCCCAGCTTTGTGGGTCGGACCACTTCCACTGCTTAACGCTGCTCTGGTCCTGAGATCATCATACCTGTAGGTCTTACCTTCTTCGATATTCCAGCCGATCTTGAGAAAGTCCAGTACCAGTGCCATGTTCTGTTCGTGCCACTGGTGAGCGAGTTCGTGTCTGAGTACCTTTTCCTGTTGAGCCCTCGTCATTGAGAAGAACTTATTGGTGAGCACGATCAGGCCATCGCCCTGGTACCCTCCGGGGTTTTCCGGATCGAGGGCCCACGTATCGACGCGCAGGAAAACCATGTCCATGTTGTAAAGAAAGTTCGGGAGTCCAGAGAGAATCTCGTTCACCCGTGTTGTCTGAGTCTCGTCAAAACTTTGTGCTTCAGAGTTATTGAATACCCGTCCCGGGTCCTTCTTTTTCGTACAGGTGCTTGGTGCTGTCGTCGTCGTAGGAGTATCGCCAATTTCAATAACCGAATCAGGGAGTTCATCCTCTTGGCCGCCGGCTTCTTGTGTGGTCGTTTCGGGTGTGCTCCCCTTTGCTACAAAGGCCGTCGCAGCTACGATTTTCTTGATGTCATCCTTGACGAGGTCCTCCGCCTTTTTGCGGTCCTCGGAAGACATCTTGTCGAGGGACTCTTTCGCTGAGGCAGCAAAGGTCCCGTAAAACTTGGAAGACAACTCTTCACTAGTTAGCTCGTTGTCTTCTTCGGCGTCAATTCTGCTATCCACCATCCACAGCGATCCCTGCGTCACCATCTCCCTGGCTTTGTCCTCTTCGAACACCTCGAGCTTCATGGAACCTACGTCCAGTTTCTTGGCGGATTCGATGGTATCGAGCAGCACCTTGGACTTTTCGTCCGGCTGCTTGGATGCATAGATACTGGTATCACCCTGTGTGGGAGGTTTCTTTTCATGATCGGGGCAGAACCCGGGTACGTCGTTTATTGCATAGGTTGCGTCCGGTTTAACGGTAATGGGCCTCCCGATATCTTTTGCACCTGAGCACGGTGTCTCCGTGGGTACGTCGGCCACGTAGAGATCCTGAACCGCTGGATCCGCACTATCAAGCAGCAAGCCCGGGGGTACCGTAACAGTTGCAGGTTTATCAGTATCATTCTTGATGAGGAGGTCTCCGATGTCCCCGTAGTTTTTCCCGGAAGGAACGAATGTAGCATTGACTCCTTCAATACCGGGCCAATCCAGCAGCATCCCTGTCTCAAGAACCTTGCTGGACTTCTTCTTTTTCTTCTCGGAATTGGGATCGATCAACTCCCCTGTCTCAGTCATCCCCGCAGGGGGGTCGAGGAGGATGACCTGCCCGGTGTAGAGATCATCCCAACCTATCCTTACGTGCATGTCGTTGGGGTCCCCTGCCTTGACCTGGACCCAGATAGTCCCGAAGACCTTTTTCTTCTTCTTGCCCTCCGTGACCGTCAACTTGAAGTACAACCAGGATTCCCCCTTCTTCTTCCCCGTCAGTGTCAGTTGTTTTGCGCTGTTGCGGCGCACACCGACGATCTCCGGGTTGGTGTTCTTAGGCGCCTTCGACCCCATCTTCATCCCCTTCGGAAACGTGATCGACATCTTCTGCTTGACGTAAAGTACAGCGAGTTTCGAGTATTCATCCGTCCCGGTGACTTTGACCGGTATTGTCTCCGAAAAATCCTGCTCCGTTATCAACGCCCCCGCAGTCCCAAGGCCCGTGGCGCGCACCTTCCCCTTGATCGTCACAACGCAATCACCTTCCTCAACGCCAGTAATTGTCAATGTCCCGCTCTCTCCCCCGCTCCAACTGACGGATGCTATGCCTGGGTTGTCGACGGTAACTGTGGGTTTCCTCACGAACGGGGTCGTCCCGAACGACTTCGACCAGGAATGCCCAATCTTGATGGTCACGCCATCCGCCATTGCGCATACGGGCACGGAGAGCACCACCAGGGACACAACTACCGCAAGCAATAATCGCATTGTGAGAGTCTTCATGACGGGGATCCTTTCGGTGTTATCCTGCACGACCTCGGTTCATACTTTGAGGCTTCTGGTCTTAGGGGGTCCTTTTTGCGTGAAGTCGATCTCGCGAATCAGGTCCTTCGCCGTTTCCTTATCATCCTCAGGGGATTCGTCGTCTTCCTTCTTCTCGTCCTCGTGATACCCCATCTCCAGGACCAGGGTGGTCAGCGTGATCTCATCGCGCTGCGTCCGGGCCAGATTGACCTCCAGATCACATTGCGACAGATCGAGATCCTCGGGGGTTTTCCAGCATGCCGATACGTTGGTTACGGTCCCCTTCGAGTTCTCTTTCGCCAGTGGAACCGAGACTCCAGGAGTCAACATGGTTCGAGATCCTCCTCCGCTGTCAGCATCTGGGTGGTGCCCGCCCCCTCCCCCAAGGCCAAACCCCATCCCAAAGGACAACCTCGGGGCCGCCGATCGAGGTGTCTTGTCCTTCCAGGAATCGGGCGGGAGTTTCTTCCCGTCTGGGCAGACGAGATTCAAGCTGTGCAGCGTCAAGTTCCCCGCGCCTGGTTTCAGGGCGACGTTGACCTTGAACTCCGACTTCTCGACCTCTGTCCAGCCCTTGGTGGTAATCTCACCTCCGTCGATCTGGAAGACCTCGGGTTCGAACGAGTCCACTACCGAGCAGCCGGAAGCAAATGTAACTGAAAGGGCAACCAGCAACGTCCCCCGCGCGCATTCCAGAAAGTATCTATTCACCGTATCGTTCCTTCCATCGTGTCTTCTTGGATACAGTACCTCCGATTGGTGAGGTACCATTTTCATTTGCAACCTGAACTGCTGCCAGAACTGTTTGGTGCTTCGGCGCGTCCTTCATCAACGGAGGATGATCTACGCGGGTCGCGATTCTAACGATGCGGGCGGCTGGTGACAATCAAACATAATAATGGCTGCCCCAGCTCACGGGCTTTCAGCGTCTTCCGGGAGGCACTTAACCCCGTGCCAGCAAACCCCACATGCCTCACCTATCTCGAACCAGATGGGCGAATTCGGACGGAATCGGGTGAGTTGCCCCGCTCTCGATGAGTTGCTCTATCTCTGCCTGTGAAACACCCCGCGTCGCACCATGCTGCGATGCGACCAGTGCTCCGAAGGCATTACCATACCGGCAGGACTGACTCAGCGAGCCCCCTCCAAGATAATGGTGGATGAAACCGGCAGAGAATGCATCGCCTGCCCCTACCGTATCCACCAGATCGATCTGATAGGCTGGAGAGAAGACAAGCTCCTGTGGTGACCGCACCAGCGCACCGGAGGCGCCCATGGTAATTACGCAGCATTGAAGATCGTATCGACCGATCACTTCCTTCGCGATGTGCGGTAGGGTCTTGGACTTCAGGGCGAGGATCTCCGCAAGGTGGTGAGCTTCGGCGTCATTAAGCTTTAGAACGTCCGCCCGTTCCAACGATTCGACAATAACCTCGGGACAATAGCAGTTCCTTCGAAAGTTGATGTCCAGGAACCTGGTCGCGTTCCCTGTCGCCTCCAGCATTTCCAGCAATGTCCGCAGCGCCGTCTGTGAGACAATATGTCGCTGGGCGAGCGTTCCGAAATACACACAGTCCACCTGACTCACCAGGTCACCCAACCCCTCCTCCGCCTGTATGAAGTCGTACGCGACATTGGGCAGAATGTGATAGTCCGGTGCGTCCGGTTTGGCGAAACTGACCTGGACGGTCCCCGTGGGATGGGTATCGTTCCACTGTACCCACTCGGTGTCCATTCCCAGGTCCAGGAGTTGTTGGTGGGCCTCCCTGCCCAACTCATCGCGCCCCAGGCGCGATATCATCAACGCTCGATTCTTGAGAGAGTTAATCCTGTAGGCGAAATTGAACGGTGCACCTCCGAGCACGCGCCCGGCCGGGAGAATATCCCACAGCAGCTCTCCAAAGGCGATGATTGTTCTTGTCATGGGTGTCTTCTCAGTGAGAGAATGCCTGCGACTGCATGGGGGGACTATAAAGCTATGGAAAGAGACCGGCAAGAGCGTGATGGTTGACAGGGTGACAACGAAAGGAAACCGATGAAGGCCTTAGTGTATACGGGACCCGGTGAGTTCGAGATTACCGATGCCCCCCAACCTGACATCGCGGACGACGAAGTGCTCCTGAAGGTTGCAGCGTGCGGAGTGTGCAAGACGGACCTGCACATTCATGAGGGTCAGTTCATCGCACAGTTCCCTCTGACCCCGGGGCATGAGTTTGTTGGAGAGGTCACTAAGGTTGGAGCATCGGGGCACGGTCTGAAAGAAGGAGACGTGGTTGTCGCAGACAACACCGTTCTCTGTGGTCACTGCTACTGGTGCCGCCGAAATGCCCCGCTCTATTGCGAGAACTTCTATTCCCTGGGATGTACCGGTCCGGGCGGATTCGCCGAGTACGTCGCTGTCAAATCCGAGAAGGCTTTCCCGTGGACCAGGCTTCCAACCGAGCAAGGAACGATGGTCGAACCCACCGCATGCGCGGTTCATGGGCTGGACGTGATAGACGTTCAACTGGGCGATAGAATCCTGCTCTTCGGTGCGGGCCCAACGGGGTTGATCCTTGCGCAATTGCTCAAACACGCCGGTGCGTCAAAGCTGGTGGTCGCCGCCCCCAGTACGTCAAAGCTGGAACTCGCCGCCCAGCTCGCAGCCGATGATACGGTGCAGGTCGACAAGCGCGATCCCTCAAAACATACGCGCCAGTTGCAGGAGAAATACCCAGATGGCTTTGACATCGTCGTCGACGCCACAGGGGTTGCTTCGGTCACCGAACAGATGCCTCTCTTTGCCACCTTCGGGGCAAAGCTGGTTGTCTATGGGGTCTGCGGAGAACAAGAGCGGATCTCCATCAGCCCGTATGAGATATTTCGCAAAGAACTCCGGTTGATCGGTTCGTTCGCCCAGACACACTGTTTTGGGAGGGCGGTCGATTTCATCGAGAGTGGGATTGTCAGCGTTGCCCCGCTTATCACGGGGAGATTCCAGCTTGATCAGTGGGGTGAGGCGATGGACGTGGTGGGCATCGGCGGTGACAAATGCATCAAGGCAATTGTTGAGTTTTGAACCATCACGGAGCGCCTGGGCGAGTTGTCGCGCCGAGTTGTGGCAGAACCAAGACCATGAAACAAACCGTAATGATAGCCCCCGGAAGAATCGAAATCCGGGAAGTCCCTGAACCCACCTGCGGTCCCGATGAGGTGCTCCTCCGGATCAAGCGCATCGGTGTGTGTGGGTCGGACGTGCATGTATGGGGCGGGAAGCATCCATATACGTCCTATCCGGTGGTTCAAGGCCACGAATTCTCAGCCGAAGTGGTCACCGTTGGACCTGAAGCAGCGAACGTTCGCCCCGGGGATAAGGTGACCGCCATCCCGCAGCTTGTCTGCGGACAATGCCGCCCCTGTCAGCGTGGCGATTATCATATCTGTGATGCGCTCAGGGTGCAGGGTTTCCAGGCACCGGGGTGCGCCCAGGAGCTGTTTGTTACGAACTCCAGTATGATCGTTCCGCTACCCGAGACCTTCAGTTTTGAGCAAGGCGCGCTGGTCGAACCTGTAGCGGTAGCGGTCCATGCGGTCTCGAAAGCGGGCGGCGTCCCCGGGAAGAACACAGCAGTGTTGGGAGCAGGTCCAATCGGAAATCTCGTCGCCCAAGTTGCCCGTGCGGAAGGGGCGAACGTTTTAATCACCGATCTGAGTGAATACCGATTGCGGATAGCTGGAGAGTGCGGAATCCAGACAGTCTCCAACGCCCGCGACGAAGAACTGTCTGACGCCGCCCAGCGTGCGTTCGGCGATGAGGGATTCGATGTCGCCATCGAATGTGTTGGGGTGGCCGCGACGATCGGCGACGCCATAGAGAATGTTCAGAAAGGCGGAACGATTGTTGTCGTTGGTGTATTTGGTGAGAAACCTTCGGTTAATCTCGGGTTTGTGCAGGACAGGGAGCTGAGGCTTCATGGGACGCTGATGTATCAGCGCGGCGACTATGAAAAGGCCGTGCAGCTCATCGCAAGCGGGGCGGTTGCAACGGAACCGCTGCTTTCAAAGCATTTTCCGATGGAACAATACGCTGAGGCATATCGCTACATCGAAGAACAGCGTGACGGGGTAATGAAAGTCGTGATTGATGTCTAGAGGTCGATACGGCAATCGCTCGTATGGCACGCCCGCCTATCGCGCGGTTCACTGTGATGCTTCCTTGATCGCCCGTCCCACGCAGTAGGTCTTCCCCTGCTTGAGCTTCTTGTAATTCCCGAAGACTTCCTCGAAGTTGCGGCGGATGAAGCGTCGCAGCCCGGCGACCGTGACCACGACCAACTGACCACCCGTCTTGAGGTGCGATTTCGCGTCGTGCAGTATGATCCAGAGCAGCTCCTTACCGACGTTGGCGGGGAGGTTCGAGACGATGTTGTCGAAGCGAATGTCCGGGACTTGCGAAAAGGCGTTGGAGAGATACGCCTCGCAGTTGGTCAGGCCGTTGACGGCGGCGTTTTTCCTGGCGTACTCGATAGCGATGAAGTCCTTGTCAACCAGGTGGACCGCTCCCTGCGGTGAGAGCTTCGCGATGGCGAGCCCGAGTGCACCATACCCGCACCCGAGATCGAGCGTCAGATCATCCGCACCGACCTCGATCTTTTCGATGAGCATGTACGAACCGTCATCGATTTTCCGCGGGCTGAACAGCCCCCACGTACTGTGAAACGTAAACGCCTCCCCGCGCAGGGGCACGTCGAAGACAATATCCCGCTTTAGCTTTCCAATGTCCGGTTTGCCCATTTTCGCCTCATATCATCGCGACGACGACGCTCAGTGAGATGATCGAGAGTATGGTGCTTACGACGACTGCCCCGGCGGCGAGCGCACCATCGCCTCCAAGCTGGTCCGCGAGGACGTATGAGGCGACGGCGGTGGGGCACGCGAGCAGGATGAGGGCGACAGCGATCTCGCGCGGGGCGGCGCCCAGCAGATGCCCAACCATGAACCCCACGGCCGGGCCGACGCCGACTTTGATAATGGCGGCGAGGATTGAAGGAATCATGCGTCCCTTGACGTTCGTCGAGACCAGGACCCCTCCGATGCAAAGCAGCGCCATGGGGAGTGCGAACTGACCGACCACCTGCAGAGTGTGGGCGGCGGCGAGGGGCAGCTTGAACCCCATCAGCGAGAACCCAGCCCCCCACACGCACGCCAGCAGCAGCGGATTAGTGACGATCTGAAAGCACATGTGCAGTATCGTGCGGATGCTCGCCTTTCCCCGCCCGGCGAGGAGTACGACGACGGCGGTGATGTTGTAGATCGGTACGATAGGCGCGAACGCCAAAATCGCCGCCGTCTGCGCACTGCTTCCAGCGGCGGACCCGCCCCGGGATGCAAACGCGAAGAAGATGACCGCCAACCCCACGTACGCCAGATTCCCGCGAAACGTTGCCTGTACAAAAGCCCCGATCCTCGCGGGAGGGAGGCGAAGCACGGCGGCTACCAGATACCCCACCGCCACGCACGCTGTCATTCCGATGACGGTTATGAGGAAGACGTTCCCGAACGCACGGTCCAGTTCTTGCGATTCGGCGAGCTTGTGGAACAGCAGGGCGGGGAGGCCCACCCAGTAGACTAACCGGTTGGCGCCCTTGATTAGTGCGTCGGAGATAAACTTCGCCCGCCTGAGGATCGCCCCCAGGGCGATTACCAGAAAAACCGGAGCTAGTGTGTTAAGAACGTCCATGGGGGGATGATTACTTCCTATTGACCTTCATATTTGCCGAAGAAACCCGCGTGCCATCGGCTGCTTGCAGCCGGTGTTGCTGCATCTACGTGAAACTGCTGGAACACGCCCTTGCAAGCAACTCGTAGCGCCCTGGGGAGGTCCCGGCGCGATGATGTGATAAGAGCCCCCTCTAGGCGGCACGGACGGCCTCCTTCAGAATTCGCTCCCGCAGGGCGTCTTTCAGCGCGTCGGGGGTCACCAGGTCCACCCCCCTCCCCAAAAGCTCCTGCAAGTATCGTTGGAGACGAACGAATCCGAAGAGCCCGATAGGCTTTTCGAATTCCACGAGTATGTCCACGTCGCTTTCGGGCGCCTCCTCGCCCCTGGCGACGGACCCGAATATCGAAAGGGAGTGCACACCGAAGTCGGCGAGCTCCTCCCGCTTCGACCCCAGGATTTCCAAAACTCTCTCGCGCTCCATATTCTTACTCGCTATTCGAGGATTCCGTCAGGTCCCGTCGGGACACCGAACGTTCACTTCACCTTTCTTCCCGCGATGCCCTTGGTGGCCTTGGAGATCTTCTTTGCGGGTTCTTTGGGGCGCAGCGAGCGGGTCGCCTTCCCGGCCAACCACATCTCGGAGTTGCCCATGACGGAAAGCTCCTTCGCCAGTTGCTTCTGATAATCGTTGCGACCGCAGGTGGCGAGGACGCGCTTGGTTTCCGCACCGGAGGCGACGCGCTTGTAAAGCTCCTTGAACACTGGGAGGACCGCGGCTTTGAACTTCGGTTTCCAGTCCAGGGCGCCTCGTTGGGCGGTGGCGGAGCAGTTGGCGTACATCCAGTCCATTCCGTTTTCACCGACGAGGCGGATGAGCGACTCGGTGAGCTCCTCGACGGTCTCGTTGAAGGCCTCGGACGGGCTATGCCCGTGCTGGCGGAGCACCTGGTACTGCGCCTCCATGACCCCCGCCAATGCGCCCATGAGCACACCGCGCTCTCCGGTCAAGTCGCTGAGGACCTCCCCCTTGAATGTCGTGGGGAACAGATACCCCGATCCGATCGCGATACCCAGTGCGATGCAGCGCTGATATGCGTTCCCGGTTGCATCCTGCTCGACGGCGTACGAGGCGTTGATCCCCGCCCCCGTGAGGAAGTTCCTCCGCACCGACGTACCCGAGCCCTTCGGGGCGACCATGATGACGTCCACGTCCTTCGGGGGGATGATCTTCGTGAGCTTCTTGTAGACTATCGAGAACCCGTGCGAAAAGTACAGGGCGTCACCGGGGTTGAGGTTCTTCTTGACTGCGGGCCAAATCGCCTTCTGCGCGGCGTCGGAGACGAGCATCTGCACGATCGTCCCGCGCCTTACCGCCTCGTTGATATCGAAGAGCGTCTTACCCGGTTTCCATCCGTCGGCGACGGCGCGGTTCCAATCTTTCCTGAACCGCTTCGCCTGCCCGACGATGACGTTAAACCTGTTGTCCTTCATGTTCAGCGCCTGGGCGGGCCCCTGGACTCCATACCCGATCACCGCGATCGTCTCATCCTTCAGGACCCTGTGCGCCCTGGACATGGGGAATTCCTTGCGCATGATTACTCGTTCTTTCACGCCGCCGAAATTGACGATCGCCATGAGCCTCTCTCCTTCTGCGATGGTGAGACAGCATTTGCCAGTCGGATTTCCAGACTACCTGCAAACAAGAACTTGTACTTCTGATCGCACTTGGGGTCAAGAAGTGATTTGTCTCCCCAGCGTTGCTACGGGGAAGGGTCTTGTGGTCTCTTGCGTGAAACCGAAAAGTTCGTGAAATTTGGCGGTGTTTCCCGCTAACCTGTGGGATTCTAATGGGCGATCCCGGCCGATGAATGAAGAATACGCAGCAAGGAGCAGCTGCAATGCCCAACGCAATTGACGGTCCGAGCACGAAGCAGTTCAAACCGGTATCCTTCAGAGGCAACGTCTCGTTTTCCGAACTCGCGGGTTGCGGAATCTCCGAGAAGATGGCCAAGACGCTGGTGCGCGCACCGAGCGGACGCTGCGTCTGCTGGGGGATTCCCTTCAAGGTCAACCGTCCGCTGCTGCTGCGCGATCGCCCGAAGACCATCAAGGTCGCGCCCCTCCGCGCGCAATGGTTGATCTTCATGCACAATACGGATATTAAACCGCCCGCGGTAAACAAAGATGGGCTGGGGCGGTCCCCGCGCGGGGTTCCCCTGATGGGCGAGAAGGTCGCTGATTACGTCCTCGTCTACGCCGACGGTACGGAACTAAGGAACGCGATCCGCCGCGGGCAGCAGATATCCATGTTCCACGCCCCGTGGGGGAAGAACTGCTCGAAGGCTCTCCCGCATGCGAAGCCGCACCCGATCAAGTCACACGGGGACCAGATGATCCCGATCGCGCATTGGGCGAGATCTCAGACACGCGCGACGATCGGGGGACACGGTGCGTGGACGAACTGGATCTGGGCGTGGGAGAACCCGCACCCGAGCAAGGCGATCGTCGCGATTCGCTTCGAGCCAGTGGGCCAAACCGTGCTGATCTCCGCGATCTCCGCAGGGAAGGCGACTTCGCAACCGACCCGCTGGATGAGTCGACGCAAGGTGATGCTCACGCTGGGCAGGTCCGAGCAGTTGGACCCGAACCTCGACGAGAGGGGACTGCTCAATCAGGTCCAGCTCGACATGGGACAGGTGATCTCCGTTGTTCCCCGCCCGCTCTACCCGGGCAAGGACTGGCCGCGCACCTACAATAACCGCCTCCCGGAGATCAGCAAGCGGGAGGTCCTTGTGGAGTACACCGCCCACCCGGACGCGCGGTTTCACTTACCCGGTAAGCGGACCGTCGCGGTCGCGACGCTGGAAGGCAACACAAGGTCTACTCCGCTGCGACCCATCAGATCCGCCTCCCAGAGAGTCACGATAAAGGTCCTGGACGCCCGCACTCGCAAGTGCGTCCCCGTCAAGCTGCACGTTCACGGTGAAGCCGGTGAGTACCTCGCCCCGGAAGACCGCCACCGCTACCCCAACCCCTTCTGGTTCCAGGACTACAGCGTGGAGTTCACCCATGGCGGTATCCATCACTGCCAGTACATCGACGGGCAGACCGTCATCAAACTTCCGCTCGGCCGCGTCTATATCGAGGTCTCCAAGGGCTTCGAGATCCGCCCCATCCGCAAGGTCGTCCGCGTGACGCGGGCGAGTGAGGAAATAGTCCTCGAAATCGAGCGTGTCCTTCCGTGGCGAGACAGGGGGTGGGTGACGGCGGATACGCACGTGCACTTCCTCTCTCCGCAGACCGCGCTGCTGGAAGGGGCCGCCGAGGGGGTCAACATCGTGAATCTATTGGCGTCCCAGTGGGGGGAGCTGATGACCAACGTGGGTGACTTCGACGGGAAGACCACGTTCGGGTCGAAGCAGGCGGGTGGCGATGGGGAATACATGGTGCGCGTCGGGACGGAGAACCGACAGCACATACTCGGGCATATCTCGCTGCTCGGCTACAACGGTGCGATAATCGGACCCATGACGACCGGGGGCCCGGGCGAATCCGCCATCGGCGACCCCGTCCAGGTCCTGCTCACAGAATGGGCCATGCAGTGCAAGAAGCAAAAGGGCGTGGTCGTCATCCCGCACTTTCCCAATCCGCGCCTGGAGAACGCCGCCACCATCACCACGCGAAACGCCCACGCCGTCGAGATGACCTCATGGGGCAACCTCTACGGAGGGATCGATCCGTACTCCCTCTCGGACTGGTATCGCTACCTCAACTGCGGATATCTCGTCGCCGCCGTCGGCGGAACCGACAAGATGACCGCCACCACCGCCGTCGGTACAATCCGCACCTACGCCCAGATCGATAAGAATTCCGAGTTCACCTACGACACCTGGAAGGCCGCGATCCGCCGCGGGCGAACGTTCGCGACCTATGGTCCGCTCCTGGAGTTTACCGTCGATGGTAATCCCCCGGGTTCGCGCATCAAGATGGGTTCGAGCGGGGGGACGGTGGACGTCGCCTGGAAGCTCGCCTCCGTCACCATCCCCGTCTCGCGCCTCGACCTGATCGTCAACGGGGAAGTCCGCGAGTCGCGGTCCGTCAACAGCGAGCAGGACAAGGGTCACTGGTCCGTAAAGATCGACAGGAGCTCCTGGATTGCGCTTCTGGTGCGGGGGCACTACGCGGACAAACCGGAGATCATCGCAGCCCACTCCTCGGCGGTGATGATCGAGGTGAAGGGCTCACCGTTCTGCGCACCCACCGACGCCGTCACGATCCTCGATCAGATCGAGGGGGCGCTGGGGTATCTCGATACGATCGGGACGCGGGCTCAAACGAAGAGATACAAGCAGATGCGCCTCGTGCTGACCTCCGCCCACAGGAAACTGCACAACCGAATGCACCGGATGAACCGATATCACAAACATGCACCGCTCGAAGATCATCCCGAGCATCACTGAAGTTTCGGATCGCGGAAAGGACGCATAACATGAAGGTGCTGATAACCGGCGGAGCGGGGTTCATCGGGTGCAACCTCGTCCGCTATTGTCTCGAGAAGGGTTGCGAGGTCGTCGTACTGGACGACTTCTCGACGGGTAAGCGCGAGAACCTCGCGGACGTGGCCGGGCGAATCCAGCTGGTCGAGGGCGACATCCGTGACCGCTCCGCCGTCGACCGCGCCGTCGCCGGATGCTCGGTGATTTTCCACGAGGCCGCACTCGGGTCCGTCCCGCGCAGCGTGGACGATCCGGTCACCTCACACGACGTGAACGTCAACGGGACGATTACCATCCTGGAGGGCGCCCGGGCGGGGGGTGTGAAGCGAGTCATCTTCGCCGCATCCTCCAGCGCCTACGGGGATCAGAAGGAATCCCCCAAGCACGAGGGTATGGTTCCGATGCCCATCAGCCCATACGCCGCCAGCAAAATCGCCTGCGAGAGCTACATGCGAGGGTACGCCGCTGTCTACGGGCTCGAGACGCTCTCGCTTCGCTACTTCAACGTCTTCGGGCCGTATCAGGACCCGCAGGGCGCATACGCAGCCGTCATCCCGATCTTCGTCGACCGCCTCCTGAAGAACCAACCCCCACCCATCGACGGAGACGGTGAGCAGTCGCGGGACTTCTGCTATATCGAGAACGTCTGCGAGGCAAACTGGCTTTCCGCCAACGTCCCCGCTGAGGTCTGCAGAGGCCAAGCCCTCAATATCGCCTGCAACTACAGGACGACGATCAATCAGGTCTTCGAGCAGATCAAGGAGCTCCTGGGATCGGACATCGACGCAGAGCACGGCCCGGATCGCCCGGGGGACGTGAAGCACTCACTCGCCGACGTCACGCTCGCAAAGGAGACCATCGGATACGAACCGAAGGTCCTCTTCGAGGAAGGACTTGCCAAGGCGATCGATTGGTACAAGGAAAACCTCGGTTGATACACCCAATCCCGCTCTCCGTGCAAAGAGCCCTGGTCGCTTAAGCAACCAGGCCATCAGGTTTCCACCGGTTCGTAAGGGACGCCCACGAAGTCCAGGATCCTCGCCAACCCAAGCTTCTCCATGCAGTACGTGTACTGCCTCGGGTGCGTCCGCACCATCTGCTGGAAGCGGTTGGGCGGTTTCTCCAGGTGCACACCGAACATGCAGAACATGCATCCCGTTCGCGAATACCCCATATCGTAGATCGCGCTGTAGGGGATCTCGAATCGGCGGATGAACTCCCATATGTCCGTATCGGACCAGAACGCCAGGGGGGTCGAGCGCGGGCGAGTCAGGTCGAAGGCGTTGCAACCGTGCTTGAAGTAGACCGACCTGCGGTTCATTCCCTCCGACGCCATCATCCCCAGGTACGGTTTGAGCTGGGTGCGCTTCTCGAAGGCGAGCGTCGGTTGCATCTTGAGGACGTGGCAGCAGCGGGCGGAGATCTTGAACGGCGCTCCGATCAGACGCTTCCACTTCTTCGAGATCATGCTCATCGGGGAGAATGTACCGTCCTTGCGCAGGCCCTTCAGGCGCAGGCGCTTGGTGTTCGAGTTCCTCCGGGCGTGGCGGACATCGTAGACGTAGGCTGCGATCCGCTTCGAGACTACCGGGTATCCGTGCTTCTCGATGACCGCGCGGAAGTTCATCGCCGGTTTGAGCCATTCCACGTTCTCCACCGTCTTGACGAAGCTGCGTATCTCGGGGTATTCCAGCCCGGTATCCGTGAAGGCAGCGGGGATCTCGGGGTAGAGTTCTCTGACCAGGTGGAGCAGGACCGTCGAGTCCTTCCCCCCGGAAAAACACACGTACACCTCATTGTCCCAATGCTCGTACCACGCCCTGATCCGGCCCTTCGTCAGTGCGATCTTGGCGTCGAGGTCGAGCGACTGCATCTGCTTGAGCCCGGCCGGTGTGTGCCTGTCCGCCTGCGTCTTCGCCATCATTACCTTCCCGTTCTGCATGCTGGATTCTGGAATGAGCGATCAGTATTCAGCACTCAGCGTTCAGCTCCTTCCAACTGCGAACTCCGACTAGGACCTAAGATCTAGGACCCAGGACCTCACGAGCGCGCAGCGCTCGCGCCCCTCACCCTTACCGACGACCTACCGGTTTTGCGCGCGCAGAAGCGTCGGTTGGCGGCTGTTGCCAGGCGATACGTCCTTAATGGTGAGGGAGAAAGATTTATTGGTGTTTTGCCCGCGCTGAGCGTATCGAAGGGCATTTTTGCGCGCGCATAGGTGTAGGTTGGGCGGCGTAATCTCTTGTGCCGAAGGCCAGTACGGTCGCTGCCAGGATTGGCCGCGGCGAGGCCGGATCAGGCTAAAGATTCTCAGCGCCACCGGCCGATGCATAAGTCTGTGGAAGTAACATCATTACAGTGGGGACAAACTGAGCACACCTCGGGGTCGATCAGCAAAAGCAACCCAACTAAGTATCTCACCTTACTTGTGGGTGGATCTTCCGGAACTAACAAGGGCGGTCGATTTGTAAATGGTCGGTCCGCACGGATGCGGCCGTCAGTCATATAAGACAAGCAACTTTGGGAAGGTCGGGAATCATGGACACGAAAGTGCGAACGAAGGCATCTGTGATGGTGGCGTTCCTGTTGAGGGTTCTTCTGTTCGGTGTGAACGCGGTGCGGGCTGCGACGCCGGCCTCGTTCCACCCGCTGGGTTACCTGGACGGCGGGGGGTACTGCAGCGTAGCCACCGAGGTTGCACCCGATGGGTCTTACGTGAGGGGCTACAGCGACTCGACCTACGGGTACAAGCAATTCGAGTGGACCGAGGGCGACGGGAACGAGAGCGGTGGAATGGTCCCCCTCGGGGACGTGATAACACCACCTTATCCGGGTCACCTGTTCGGGCAGGACGGGGAATACTATCTGCTCCCTGAGATCGACAGCATGATCAACCGCTGCAAGTCACACGCGGTTAACGTGAACGTCACCACCGACGCCGCAGCGGAGATCGTCGGCAGCTACCTCAACTCTTCCACGGCCATCAATTTTGACTTTACGTTCGGGACCGAGAACACGGTTCAGGTTAATTTTGGGACAGCCGGGAGCGCAGATAGCGACGAACATTGGAGCATGTACGAGGTCGCCGGCGCCATCAACACTGCAAGCCAAAGCGAGTCTTCCTATAACGCCGCCGCCGTCGTCTATGACCCCAATGCGGCGACGTATACCCTGAGGCTCGCTGCGAAGGAAGCCACGTGGCAGAGCTTGGTTATCTATCTTGACGACGACTCGACACTGGATAAGGACAACTGGTCGTTCACTTACGGGTCCTATGGAGGTGAATGGCTTGCAGAGACGCCTGATGGGTCGGTTAAGGTGGGGATGGGGAAGCGAGCAGTTATCGGTTGGGCTGGTGCGCGTGATTATCTCGTGGAATACTTACTGGAGGACTACGGATTCGATATGAGCGGTTGGTACCTTCACGCGGCGGAGGGTGTCTCGGACGATGGAAAGGTAATCGCAGGGCACGGGATCAACCCCGACGGAATAGAAGAAGCATGGGCGCTTATCTTACCGGACGGGAGCGTGGAGGGCAGGTGGGTGTTCTACAACAACTCCGCCTTCGACGGAGGCGATCCGAACGCCAACGCCGCAGACGACGACGCCATCGACCCGAGCAAGTCTGCGCTACTTTCGGGCGAAACCGCCACCTTCGACAACTACATCTCATACGTCAAGGGTATCAACGGGATCATGATCGACATCGCGGGTCTGCCCGATCCGAACAATCTCACCTCCGACGACTTCGACATTCGCTCGGGTAACGACCATGAAAACCCGTGGACCTGGGACGCAGGTCCGTCCCCCAGCTCCATCACCGTTCGACCGGGCGCCGGTGTGGGCGGATCGGACCGCGTGACGCTCATCTTCCCGGATACCGACGCCAATAACTCCAAGTGGATGCTAGTTATGGTCCACCCGAACGCTAACACGGGCCTCCCCGCTCCGGATGTGTTCTACTTCGGTCTGGCGATCGGTGAGACGGGTAACAGTTCCACCGATACCTACGTCAACGCCACCGACCGCCTGGGTACCCGTGCGAATCCGCACAGTGGGTTCGACCCTGCACCGGTAGACGACGCCTACGACTTTAACCGCGACAAGAACGTAAACGCGAGTGACCGCCTGATCCAGCGCGCGCACCCGGCGCATTTCCTTAACTGCCTGAAGCTCATCACCGCACCGTAGCAGTTCCCTTACTCAGGATTACCAGGGTGTGCCTCGAAGCACCGGGGCGCACCCTGTTTCGCTATCCAAATGCGTATTCGTACATCTCGCTGCATCGGGGTGTGATGCGGGGAGTGCTGGAGGAATACGGACAGGCGCTTCCCTGAATCCGCCCCCTGGGACCTGCGGCCGCAATCGGCGCCCGCTCATTACCAGGGGAATGTTTTGCCGGTCAGGCGGGTGTAGGCGTCGATGTACTTCTCGCGGGTCTTCTGGACGATCTCGACGGGAAGGGGCGGACCCGGTGGGGTGCGATCGAACTTGATCTTGTCCAGGTAGTCGCGGACGAACTGTTTGTCGAAGCTCGGGGCGGGTTTGCCGGGCTTGTACGAATCCGCCGGCCAGAACCGCGAACTATCCGGGGTGAAGAGCTCGTCGATGAGGATGAGGAAGCCTTTTTCGTCGCGGCCCCACTCGAACTTCGTATCGGCGAGGATGATCCCGCGCTCGGCCGCGTGATCGCGGGCGGCGAGGTAGAGTGCGATGGACTTGCTGCGAAGCTCGCTCATCACGTCCTGACCGACCAGTTCGCACGCCCGCTCGAAGGAGATGTTCTCGTCGTGCCCTTCGGTAGCCTTGGTGGCGGGGGTGAAGATCGGTTCGGGCAATTGGGCGCTTTGCTTGAGCTTGGCGGGCAGCTCGATACCGCAGACGGACTGCGTCTGCTTATACTCTTTCCACCCGGATCCGGCGAGGTACCCGCGGACGACGCACTCGATGGGGACTACCTCGCACTTGCGACAGAGCATGAAGCGCCCGTCGATCTCGTCGGAGCGGATGTCCTCGGGGAGGTCCTTCATGGTCGCCGAGATCAGGTGGTTGGGCGCCATCTCGTTGAGCAGGTCGAACCAGAAGCAACTGATCTGCGTCAGGACGCGCCCCTT
>SDBT01002811.1_pt1 | contig 30475 bp, 26 predicted proteins | sample 2277101 | NCBI WGS metagenome assembly SDBT01 (sample SAMN10404973, study PRJNA504765) | marine sediment metagenome | isolation source: marine sediment core GS10_PC15, 103 cmbsf | place: Arctic Ocean: Southern Knipovich Ridge | collected 2010
AGCTCCTAAAAACAAAAAAACTGCCCTGTTGGGCAGCTTTTCGCTAATCTTGTTGGAATGTGTTCTGCTTAGTTCTTGCTCCTCACTTTCCTAAATGCCCAAACGCGGAATGGGTTCATAATCCCAATAATAAGGATCAGACCCAGAAGGCTAATTAGAATAAGGATCAAAGACAATATTATATTCATCTTTTTTTCAATACATGAATCAGTTTGTTGAACAACTCTTTTGGATATTAGGCGGAATTATATATACTTATGCCACATTTGTCAAGTTCGGATTAACGAAACCACTTGATTACAAACTCACCCAAATGAGTATCTATAGTTCAGGATTGGTTGAAACTATGACTCAATACAGGGATTTTTCTTTGCCAAATCGATTCGAGTCTAGTACTGTCCACCTTCTTGGACAGATCTTGAACCGCATAGATAGGATTTTGTCCTCAAGTGAGGGAGGGATAGGACGCAGTCGAAGATTCTCCCCCAAAGCGATCATCATGAAACTACAGAAAGCTGAGATCCTAACCGTCCCAGTAATTTCAAACTCAAGTAGTGAAGTTCGTTCTCATTGATGGATCTCGATTGTTAAATCCTGCCTCTTCAGACAAGTTTCTGGACCATTTCTGCCATCAAGGTCAAGCCCTTCAATGTTTTTTGAATATCATACCCAAAACCTGTCCGAATACCCTTTTCCAGACCAAAGTGCTCTCCGGGAACCAGCAGGACGGAACTTTCCTTCCGCAGCCGGTCGATCAAAGTGGCTGAGTTGATTGGAAGATCATATTCCAAATAGGCGATAGCCCCTGCAACCGGTCTAGCATAATGGAAGATATGGTTGTATTCATTCACCCACTCCTCCAACTCAGACAGATTCGCGCGGATGAGCTTGCGGGTACGCGCCAGGATGGCTTCACGCCGCACAGGTTCCATGGCAATAGCTGCCAGACGATCATTCAGGAATCCGGGGGTTGTGGTCACGTAATCATGATGGATCCAGATCTGCTCGATCATTTCTTCTGGCGCGACAACCCAGCCGAGTCGTAAACCTGGCATGGCGAAAGCTTTCGACAGGCCCGATGTCACTATAACTTTCTCATAACGCCCCCAGAAGGTTGGAGACGTATCACCCTCGACCTCGGCGCCGCGGTAGATTTCATCTGCAATGATCCAGGCACCCACGCTGCTTGCAGTTTCCACAACCGCTTCCATCTCGTCTTCGGTCAAGACTGCACCAGTCGGGTTGTTTGGATTGGTGACCATGATTAGGTTTGTTTTTGGCGTCACCACCTGCCTGAGTTCATCAATATCGAGCGTCCAGCGTCTTTGCCCGTTTTCTTCCCGCAGAACCAGATGAAAAGTGTCCACGCCCTCTGCAAAGGCACGACCAAGTCCCCAGCCTTGCATATAATTGGGCACCATGAAAGCCAACCGTCTTCCTTTTTCGAGCAGAGTCCACAAGCTCACGAAATTGGCTTCAGAACCGCCGTTGATGACAGTGATGTTCGAGGCTTTACAATCTGGATAAAACTGGGCGATGCGTTCTCGAAGCAAAGGCGAGCCGTCCGCTTCGGGGTAGCAAAGCTCTTGGTTGAGAAAAGTTTCCGAATCCCCCTGGCCATCGAGAAGGTCTGATAACTTCAGCGGTAAAACACCGCTTTCAGAAAGATTGTAATCGACGGCATTTTCATACTGGACCTGCATGCGTTCCATTTCAAATTTATCGATCTGCATAATATCCTCCATTCTCTGGAATGTATTAAACCTCGAAGAAGGTTCCCAACCCGCTGGAAACCGCCTTCTTAAAAGTTAGGACAGCGATGGTAGTATCCTGGACCCCCACACCGGTCAGGTCACAAATGGTGATCTCTTGATCATTTTGCCTGCCGGTCTTGCTGCCAGCGGTCAATTCACCAATCTCTGTGATCTCACTATCTTCTGATAGGATGCCTTCCTTCAGTGCATGATGCAGTTCGCCGAGGCGGAAACACTGGCTTTTCCTGTCACACGCAATTTGGTCAGCTTTCCCCAGTACATCAGGGTACAGCTCCTGTTTATGCTCACCGTCAGCGCCCATGGCTGTGATGTGCATGCCGGCATGCAGCCATTCTGCTTTGGCATAAGGTTTTCTTGAAGGGGTGGTGGTTGCCACGAACTGACTCTGGCGGAAGACTTCTTCCGGGCTGTCCGATATGATTACTTCAACACCCAGTTCTTGTGTCATCTCTGAAGCATATCGCTCAACTTCGTCGGGAATGATGCCGTACACCATCAGGCGTTGGAAATCCCGTACCAGCCGCAGGCCTCGGATCTGATAGCGCGCCTGGACGCCCGACCCGATCACTCCGGCGGTCGTTATCTGTGCTTGCGCCAGGTGTTTGGCTGCGATCGCTCCGGCGATACCGGTCCGCAGGTCGGTCAGGTACCCATTATCGAGCAAAATTGCTTCGAGGAAGCCAGTCTTGGCGCTCATCAGCACCATCATCCCGCTCCCGTAGGGCAGCCCGATGGACGGGTTGCCAAAAAAACCTGAAGCAATCTTTATGGCAAAGTGATCCAAGCCTTCTATATAGGCGGTCTTGATGTCTACTTCTCCCTGGTTGGCCTCCAGGTCCACGCGGATAATTGGCGGCAGGCTAACCTTGCCTTCTACAAGGCGCGTGAAACCCAGGGCAACCGCATCAACAGCCTCGTTGTTCATGCCAACGCACTTGCGGATTTCGTGTTCTCTCAAGATTGTGACTTTCATGGTTTTTTTTCTCCAGATGAAAATGATTGATTTTCTAGATTATTTTTCCACCTTTCACTGGGTAAATAATACTCTCCCCATAACCTGTAACAACCTTTATATGTCGGTTCAAAGCATTATCTATTTCAGAGTCACCAGTATCAACAAGAAGTGGACGCCCACCTAATGAAAGTATCTTTTCCGGCGCACTGATTACTATGATGTTATCTAAACCAACCTTCGCAAGCACCTTGGGGCTGATCTGCTGGTTTCCCCTTCCAAATATAAAACCCTGACCACCAATGGGTGTAACCACAACTTTGGCGGCATATTTTTCGAGAAGTTCCAACAATGACTTTTCGCTGGCGTCTGCGATGACTAATTTACGCTTCCTTATCACATCCACGCCAATCAAGGTTTTCTTTAATCCCAAGTTGGTAAGGATGGGCTGTGTGGTCGTTCCTGGACCGATAATATAATAACTATCGTCCATATGATCAATTACATCCAGCGCTATAGCCTGCAGGGTAGCTTTCTCACTCACTGGGTTGGGCGATTTCCGGCTCTGGACAAGCCGCCTCTGGTAAGGGATTCGCAGGTAACCAAATAGACGGGTAGATATAATTCCCGCTCGGTAGGCCGCTTCATCTATGTCCATCACTTCTGCGTTTCTCAGGGAGTGGATCTCATCACTGAGGAATTGAGCAGCGAGCTTGCCAGCGCTGATAGGATTTACCCCGAATACTGCCGAATGTATCTTAACGCCTGCAGGAATTCCGATCACTGGAACAGAATCACCCACTGCTTCATAAATATCTCGTGCTGTACCATCCCCACCAGCAAATAAAATCAGATCAACACCCAGTGTGAGCATCTCCTGAGCAACCCTCCGGGTATCCGCAGCCGTTGTCAATCCCTGACGAATATCACCAATGATGACAGGAGAGAAACCACATCCAAGGGCAACATTTTCCCCCATCTCACCGGGACAAGTTACCAATTTATCGAGTTTGCCGGCCGTAGTTTTCAGCACCCTTAATGCGTCTGCTGCCCGGTCAAATACCTCCGGGACTGCCCCTAATTCGCGGGCTCGCTGCTGAATGATCAGTCCATCACTTCCCTTCAGTCCAACCCTCCCCCCCAGGCCAGCTACAGGGTTAACGATAAAACCCAGCGTTCTTTGATTTGAAATTGCCATTTAGCGACCTAATGTTTTTTGGCACATACCATACTTCCCCATCAACGCGGCCTGCTTAATTGACCAGATGATCTAGCTGAACCTTAAGTGTCAAAGGATTAGTCTGAACCTTTTCTTTGGTCAACAACTACGGCTGGCTTGCCAGCCCCCCAGCCAGTTCACCACCATCGATGACAAAATACTGACCAGTAATCCAGGAGGCTTCATCTGACGCCAGAAAGGCAAAAAGGGAAGCAACGTCATCTGGATTTCCAAGTCTCTTGAGTGGCAATTTTTCATAGAAGGCCTGTCGCATTTCTGGTGTGTATTCTGCCTCTTGCATGGGTGTCATGATAAAGCCCGGGCAGACGGCATTAACCCGGATGGTTGGACCAAGTTCCAACGCCATTGAGCGGGATAACTCTATCACTCCAGACTTTGAAGCGTTGTAATCACTATAATAATGGTACCCGGCCAAACCATTGGTGGACCCCATATTGATAATGACGCCACCTGCCCCAGAGAGCATCAGAATGGCAGCTTGCTGAGCTACAAAAAACACACCATTAAGATTAATATCGATTACACGTTTCCATTCCTCAGGGGTAATGTCTATGAACCGGTGCCGGATGCTAATTCCAGCATTGTTGATCAATACATCCACTCCACCCAACTGCGCCTGAAGTTGCTCAAAAGCCTGCTTGACCGAGTCAGGAGAAGACACATCACAGATGATGCTCTTCTCAAGAGATGGCAATTGCTGCTCAATACGCTGGCAAGCATTCTGATCTCGGTCCATAATGATGACCTGTGAACCTTCTTCGAGGAAGCGGGCTGCTGTTGTCGTGCCAATTCCACCAGCTCCACCAGTGATCAGGACTCGTTTATCTGTTAAACCTTTCATAGTAGTAGCTCCTAAAAAGATATCATCCGCGTAGTTACACTTTTAGGCTTTATTGTGATTCCGTTTCCGCTGGTAGGCGCGCCATGTCACAGCCCAGTGTTCAGGCTTGTCAAGCGGACCATGGTCATCAATCCGATGTATTGTGCTGTTATGGGGAGCGGTTTTGACTAATTCTGGGTTGGTTCGAGCCTCATCAGCAATCTGACGAAGAACCGCAACATATTCATCAATCTCTGCCTTGGTATACGATTCAGTCGGTTCCAGTGTATTTGGCTGGGGCACTACAAAAGGATGATGACTTGTCCAGTAGTGAAGGCCAAAATCTGCGGCTCGCAAGCCAATGTCTTCCGAAGAAACGCCTGTTTCTTCGTACAATGCCTGCCAGCTGTAACGAACCTGTTCCTTGCGAGGCTTCCCTGTGGCATAAGGTGCGCTGACCCCGGGGATCTCAAGCATCTTCTTTAGCAAGTAGTTATTATTGAGCACCGCAACCTCAGCTACCTCTCTTAATCCATCAGCCCCGAGACTCATCACCCAGGCATAAGCCTTCAATATGACTGGTGCCACGCCATAAAACGAGCGGATTTTTCCGATGCTGTCGGGGCGGCTGTAGTCAAGAAAGTATTTATTTCCATCCCATTCGACTACCGGTACGGGCAGGAACTTGGCTAATTCCTCGCTCACTCCCGCAGCGCCACCTCCCGGACCACCGCAGCCATGCGGTGTAGCAAAAGTCTTATGGAGATTGAAGTGACACATATCAAAGCCAGCATCACGTGCACGGGTTATACCCAGGATCCCATTTGCATTGGCCTGATCATAGAAACATAGTCCACCGGCTTTCTGAACGATGTTGACGAAATCTGTGATTTGGGGATTGAATATTCCTGTGTCTTCTGGATTTGTGATCATCAATCCTGCCGTCCGCTCTGATACTGCTGCTTTGAGGGCGGCAAGATCAGGGTATCCATCACTATCCGGATAGAGAGTAATGATTTTGTATCCCGCGACCTTGGCACAGGCGGCATCAGACGGATGTGAGAAGATGGTCGTGATAACCTCATCCCGCTGATCAGCCTCACCATTCGCCTGATGATAGGCTCGCATAATCGCGGTACAGGTATAGATTGCTTGTGAGCCGGCTTGAGACTGAAATGAAAAACGAGCCATTCCAGAAATTTCTTTAAGCATTTGCTCAAATTGATACATGATTTCTAATATACCTTGGACAGTATCTTCATCCTGCAGAGGGTGGATCTCAAGTATTCCTGGCAGGCGGGCCAGCTGCTCATTGACTTTGGGGTTGTACTTCATAGTGCAAGTACCTTGTCCTATGTCAACATTGAGATCTGCTCCCAAAGTTTCCTGCGCAAGGCGAAGATAGTGACGCAGGACCTGGGCTTGTGACATCTCAGGCAGCGCAGGAAGCTGTTTTCGTCGCATTGTTTCAGGGATCGTCGACAGGACGTCCCCCACCATATCTCTGATTTCGCTCTCAGCTTTTGGTGGCAGAACCCCGCGCTGTCCCTGCTGGCTCAATTCAAATATGATCGGTTCATCCCAGCGTGCCTGGTGAAAACGCCTCAGATTAGGTTTACCATCAGTGTAGCGGTGTTTCATGATATCTTCTGTCATCGCACAATCTCCCTTACTGCGGCAACCATACGGTTAATATCTTCCTGTCTATGCAGTTCCGTAACGCAGTACAATGCACAATTTCCCAGCTCTGGATATTCCTGACTCAAATCCTTGCCGCCGAAAAATCCCTCCGCGAGAAGAGCAGCATTGATCTCGGCTACAGTTTTTCCAGTACCGTCGAACTTAACCACAAACTCCCTGAAGTGTGGACCATCGAACATTGGTGATTGCACGCCGTTGATAGCAGCTAATTGTTTGGCAGCATAGTGAGATTTATGCATAATAACTTCACCGACCTCTGCCAGCCCCTGGGGTCCCATCAGAGCCAAATAGACCCCTGCTGTGATGCCCCACAGAGCAGAAGCTGTACCCACCCACTCTTTTCCCTGCTCACGTATGGCAAATGATGTTCTTTCATATGCAACATCACCAAATCCATATTCACCGGGAACACTAGTTGGTGTGATGCCAAACAAGCGAGAAGGATATTCCATCAGATATTTCTCTTCGTCCCTGGTAGCGATGAATCCGGCCTGCCCGCCTCCGAACTGTATATGCATGCCCAGTGACTGAATATCTCCGCAAACTATATCAGCACCATACGCAGATGGGGGGGCTATCACCCCCAGCGAAATAGGGTCAACCCCTACTACACATTCTGCCCCATGTTTATGCGCTAATTCGGCAATCCCGGTACCGTGTATGGGTATCAGGCCCAGGTAAGAAGGATTCTCGAAGTAGACTGCAGCAGTTCTATTTGAGATGGCTTTTTCAAGGGCACTGAAATTGACATTTCCGGTGGCTAGATCAATATCTATCTTTTTGATGGAAATATCAGGCAAGCAATAATTGGTGATCATGGAAAGTTTGTCAAGGCTGATCGCCCCGCAAACGAGAGCTTCATTCCGGCCTGTGAGTCGGCATGCCATCCGGATAGATGTCGCTGCAGCCTGGAAGCCATCATAAGTGGGCACATTGACAACATCCATTTCTAACAACTCGCCCATCATACTGGAGTATTCAAAGAGTGTTTGAAATCGTCCGTGGTCATCGTAGGGTTCACCTGCATAAGCTGTGAGAAACTCACTGCGTCCATTAATCTCATCGCACACTGCAGGTACAAAATGCTGGTAACACCCGGCCCCTCGAAAGTTGAGATGATCTTTGCAAGTTGCGTTCTGGGCGAGTATTTCCTCCACGTGCCTGACAAGATCAGGTTCAGACAAAAAAGGCTCTGGTAAGTCCATCTTCCGTTTCAACCTTAGCGCTTCGGGAATATCCTCATACAGCGCTTCAATATTGGCAACACCAATCTCGTCTAGCATCTGCTGCTTAATCAAAGGTTCAGAGTTAGGGATATATGGATAAACTATTTTCTTTTTTTTGCCCATGTTTCCACCTTTATGTTTGCAGAAATACCATTATTTGTATACATCCAATCCGCCAAATTGATTACCATTAATCTAATCAAAAGATAAATCTGGTAATTTTTTCATACCAACCCGATTTGCCGCCTTGGTGGTAATTTCGCGAAGTTCTTCCTTGATCTCATCGGATATTGGTGAAGGTTGATATTTCGAAAGCAGTCCTTCCACTCTGTCTTGGGCCCGCTCCCAGGCTGATTTTGCCCCTTTTTTCTCCCATGCTTCCACGGTATCTCGGTCTATCACATCAGAGGGGAAATACAATTCCTCACGGAACCATTTTTTCGTATGGGGGTGACTCAAATAGCTTCCCTTGTGACCGAGTTCCTGCATGATTTCGAGGGCGATGGGTGTCTGGCGGCCGTCAATCCCTGCGACCAGACGTTTTGCCATACCAAGGATCTCGGCATCAATCACCAATTTTTCGTAGCTCAGGCAGCTTTCATAGTCCATCATCCCGGAGCCAGAAACCATATTCGCCCCAGCCAGGGCAGCAAAAAAGGCGCTGGAGGATTCCAGGCCACATTGGGCATCGACGATCTTGGCGTCACTCATCCCAAGATAGGAATGGGTGGGCATGCCTAATTCTTTGCCCACCTGAACGTAAGCACAATTGATCATCCAGGTGCCTATTGCACCCATAGGGGTGGTCCCTTTACGCATATCAAAGGTGGCGGGAGAGCCACCCCAAACAATCGGTGCGCCGGGATTTACCAATTGGTTGATGGTTACACCGCTCAGGCACTCTGCAGTATGCTGCACCACCGCGCCAGCAAGCGTGACGGGAGAGTTCGCGCCGGTCATTGGCATGGAAATCAATTGGGCCGGGATATTATATTTGGCGCAGTCGACCAAATTCTGGCAGGTGATATCGCTCCACTTCAGTGGCGGAGAGGGGCAGACATCAAAAACCGCGATTGGTTTCTCTGCCAGCTCATTTTCACTTCCAACCACAGCAACGAGCATATCTTTCATCGTCCACCAGGTTTCTTTTTCAAAAGCGCCGGTGATGATCGGTTTCCGCATGAAGTTCAGCGCCAAATAAAGACGGTAAAGATCACCGATGCCCTCGGGCACATCAGAGGTGATGAAAGCGGTACTTTGCGCATCCACTTGGGGAAGCATTTCCACCAGCTTGATAAATTTGACATAATCCTCGGTAAGCGCCTGGCGCTGCTTTTGGGTTTCACTGTCCAGGATCGTGATCCCTCCCGACCCAGGAGTAAATTGGACACTATCTCCTCCATAGTGGACAACTGGATTGCCGTCTAAATCGTAAAGATAAAATTCAGATGGTCGAGTATCCAAAGCCTGCCGGGCAATCTTTTCTGGAATTTTGGCGATCTTGTTTTCCAGGTCAACCTCTGCCCCAGAATCAGCCAACAATGAGAGCGCTTCATCATTTTTAACCTGGATGCCAGGGTTCATTAACAGGGCAAATCCTTCTTCGATGATTTGTTTGACAAGCTCGTCTGAAAGAAGGTTTAGTTTGGGCTGCATCCTTTGTTCCTCCAAGTGTGATGATTGACTGTTGAAATTACCTTTCGAATGGAGAAGAGGTCGTCTGGCATGTTATTAAAAGTAATCCCCGCAGCAGAGTTATTCGATTATTGACTCTCTGTTTGGGCAACAATGATTGTTCGGTTGATATATTTATGATACACTAATAACATATTTAGTTATTTTATCACCGACTTACCAGTGAACAACATACAATTTGTCCCGAACTAATATGCCAAATACTGAGTCGAAGAAAGAAAAAGCATATCAGGCAATCAAACAAGCCATCATTATCGGAGAATTGGAACCGGCAAAGATCTACACCATTATTGAGTTGTCTGAGAAATTTGAGGTTGGCAGAACTCCAGCAAGAGAAGCATTGGTAATTCTGGCCTCAGAAGGATTAATCGTTCCTATTCCCAGGTCTGGGTATCAGGTCAAGTCCATCTCGGTTCAAGACTTGATGGAAATATTCCACCTGAGAAGGGTTCTTGAGGTTGAAGGAGTAGGACTCGCTGCCGAAAGAATCACTGATAGCGATATCAAATTACTTGAAGAAAATAACCGTCAAGAACAAGAAATAGCATTGAGTTTAAACTCGAGTGAATCACCTGAAAAATATCGTAAAGGATTTGATCTGAATTTAGAGTTTCACCTCACGATCGCGCGGGCCTCAGGCAATAATCGACTGGTAAGCTTAGTGGATAATTTATTGAACGAATTGGAACGCGTTCTTGTCCATGACCCATATCTTGCAGAACCGAACCAGCATGGCGAAATCATTGATGGGTTGAAAAAGCGAGACAAACTTGGTTCGCAAGAAATTATGGAAAAGCATCTCAAAGAAACAAAAAAACGTACTTTGAGTCGTTTCTAAAGTAATCATAGCACCTTGTTAACCCACGATTCCTTTCGGCCGGGATAGAGGTATTCGAGTGGGTATTGATGAGTAGATATCATAAATGAGTAACATAACAAGTTTGAAGCGGGAAGACACCCCTATCGAGAGCACCTGGAACCGGGAAGCCGTCTACTCTACCTGGAAGGATTGGGAGGCTGACCTCAAGGCTGCTTTTAAGGAACTGCCTGAATTGAGCGAGTATAACGGTCGCATGAAAGAAGGGCCGGGGGTGCTGGCTGATTGGTTCGAATTGCGGGGGAAACACTGGCGGCGGATGATGATCTTGCTGGAATTCGCCGATTGGGCGCAGATCGTGGATTCGACCGACGTGGCAGCCAAAGGACATTTCGGGCAGGCGAAAGCCTTGGAGGGGAAGTTCAAAGCGGGGACTGCCTTTGCCCGGCCACAGCTCCTGGAGATCGGCGACACCTTGCTGGATTGGGCGGAGCAAGAACCCCGCTTACGGGTCTACAAACATTATTTTGATAATCTGCTGCGATTGAAGGCTTACCAACGTAATGAGGAAGTCGAAGAAATCCTCAGTATGCTGGCGGAACCGTTCGAGAGTGTCTACCAGGCGGCTACCGAACTGGTAGATACCGACTTGGCCTTTCGGGATGCAGTGGACAGCCAGGGGAAGATATATCCGGTATACCAGGCAAACATGGATATCGCCCTGCAAAACCCCGACCGGGAACATCGCCGCACCGCCTGGGAGAGTTATTTCGACGGCTATCTGTCAATGGAGAACACCTTGGCGAGCATTTATCTGACAAATGTGAAACAGTGGATGGTCTTGGCAGAGGCACGGGGGTATGACTCGGTATTGGCAATGAAGCTCTCTCCCACCAAGCTGCCTCTGGAAGTATTCCATAACCTGATTGACACTTTCAAGAAACATCTCCCAACCTGGCACCGCTACTGGGACGTAAAGGCTAAAATATTGGGGATAGACGCCATGCGGCCTTATGATGTATGGGCGCCCACCATGAACAACCCTCCAGTGATCCCTTACAAACAGTCGGTTGAATGGATCTGTGAATCGCTCAAGCCTTTGGGAGACAAGTACGTTTCGATTTTGCGGAAGGGGAGCCTGGAAGGCCGCTGGGTGGACTACGCACCCAACCTTGAAAAACGACAGAACGCAGCCTCTTCCCTCCAGGTGGGGCACAAACCCCCATTCATTTACATGAGCTATGATGATTCCATCATCGCCTTGAGCACCTTGACGCATGAATTAGGACATTCCATGCATGGCGTTTACACGGCGGAGACCCAACCGGACGTTTACAATGAGTACGAGTCTGTCTCTTCCACAGTGGGAGAGACGCCGTCCAACTTCCACCAGGCGATGACGCGAGCATATCTCCGAGAACTGAAGGCAGATGATAGGGATTTCCAGCTAGCCCTCATCGATGAAGCCATGGCGAACTACCACCGGTATTTCTTCATCATGCCCACGCTGGCCCGCTTTGAGTATGAGGTTTTTTCCCGGGCAGCGGAGGGCCAGCCTCTCACTGCGGTGGAATTGAAACACATCTTGCAGGGGTTTTATGCCGAAGGGTATGGAAAGACGATGAAAGCTGATCCTGCATGGACGGGCATCACTTGGGCGCAGTTCTTACACCTCTATGAACCGTTTTACACGTTCCAGTACGCCATTGGAATCAGCGCGGCTGATGCCCTGGCGGCGAAAATCCTGGCAGGTGAAAAGGGGATGGCCGAGCGATACATCGAGTTCATCAGTGCGGGTGGGTCGCTGTATACGATGGATTTGTTTGAGCTAGCCGGTGTGGATATGGCGACGCCCGCGCCGGTGGAGGCCTCATTTATTGAATTGGCGCGGTTGGTGGATCAGCTTGAGGTGTTGGGTGGGTAGGGCTGAGTTATAGAACCAGCGGATGGAACATGATCCGCCCCTACTCGATATCGTTAATAATGAGATCAATAACATGCTGAAATACTTGAAAGATTGAAGCGACGAGATAAACTGGGTTCGCAGGAAGCGATGAAAAAGCACCTCGATGATACAATTAAACGTACATTGAGTCGTTTCTAAAGGCAGCTAGGATCATCTGCAACTGGCACCAGCCTGGGGCTTTCTAAAATAAATCAAAAGGAGGATTCTATTGTCAGACCCTATCATTATTTGCAGGGACGTGCATAAATGGTTTGGGGTATTCCATGCATTAAAAGGCATCAATTTGGAAGTAGAGAAGGGGGAGGTTGTTGTGATCTTTGGCCCTTCAGGATCTGGAAAATCCACCTTCATCCGGGCAATCAACCGCTTGGAAGCACATCAGCGTGGACAGATCATTGTGGATGGCATTGAACTAAATCAAGATGTTCATAACATTGAGAAGATCCGCGAAGAAACCGGTATGGTATTCCAGTTATTCAACCTCTTTCCTCACCTCACTGTCAAACAAAATATTACAGTATCCCCGATAAGGGTAAAGAAATGGTCCAAGGAAAAAGCTGAGAAAAAAGCTGCGGAATTACTTGAACTGGTCGGTATTCCAGAACAGGCGGAAAAATATCCCAACCAGCTCTCAGGCGGTCAACAACAGCGAGTGGCGATTGCCAGGGCCTTAGCGATGGACCCCAAGGTCATGCTATTTGATGAACCAACCTCTGCCCTTGATCCAGAGATGATCAAGGAAGTGTTGGATGTAATGGTGAATCTGGCTAAATCTGGCATGACTATGATCGTGGTCACCCATGAGATGGGTTTTGCCCGCAGCGTGGCTAACAGAATGTATTTCTTCGATGAAGGACTTGTAGTCGAAAGCGGATCGCCTAAAGATATCTTTGAAAACCCCCAGGAAGATCGCACCAAGCTTTTTCTCTCTCAGATTATTACCCATTAGCAAGGAAAAGAAAGACTTAAGAGGTTTCATGAGAGCAATCGTTTATCGAATAGTATACGAATAACTACCTTACAAAATATCAAATCAGTAATTATTCTCTTGTATAATGAGAACATTGATATCCACTATTTATAAGGAGGAAGTAATGAAAAAATTTTATCCCCTTTTTGCCGTATTGTTGGTCCTGAGTTTCGGACTGGCAGCTTGTGGAGGTGGAAGTGGAGGCGACGGAACCCTTTTGGGCGAAGTTAAAGCCCGAGGCTATCTGATTGGCGAAACTGACCCCAACTACGAGCCGATTAGCTACTTGGATCCAGACGCAGTCCGGGCCGATGACACTGTTTGCCCCGATGAACTTTTGACCTATGGAGAGATGATCGGATTCGACGTTGATGTAAACAAAGCAGTCGCTGATAAGCTTGGTGTGGATATCTGCTTCGCAACCCCGGATTGGGATCTCGTCACCGCTGGCAGCTGGGGCGACCGCTGGGACATATGCATCGGCTCGATGACCGCCACTCAAACCCGGGCAGAAGTGCTTAGCTTTTCCACTCCCTACGTCTACACCCCGGCCCAATTCGCAGCTTCCGCAGATTCCGGGATCACCAGTTATGCTGATCTCGATGGCCAGACGATCTGTCTTGCCGTAGCCACCACCTATCTGGATTGGATGAATGGGACTCTTACAATTACCGAGGACGCCATCTTTGCCGACCCTCCCAGTGACGTTACAATAGTTGAGTTGCCCACCGATCAGGAATGCGCCCAGTCCATTGCGGCAGGTCGACCGGAGTTCTCTGTCTATCTGACCTCTGCGGAAGTGATCAACTCCAACATTGCTGGTGGTCTGGATGTCGTCAAAGTTGGCGACCCGGTCTTCAGTGAAAACCTTTCGCCAGCCACTGACAGAAACTCTTCATTTGATATCACCAGCTTCGTGGCTGAAATAAGCTCAATTATTGATGGGTTGCATGCTGATGGCACCCTTTCAGCTCTTTCGCTTAAGTGGTTTGGAGTCGATATGACCCAAGATCCAACCAAATAAGTGTCTCGATTACATAAAAGGTGGAAGTAGAAAACTCTACTTCCACCTTTTTTAGGAATATGGATATGACGATTGAAAACTCTCCTGTAAATTCCTTTGAGGAGGATCTCAAGCGGATCCTGGATGAAGAGCACAAACAACAGCTGAACCAAAGGACCAGGCTCCTGGTTTCTTGGATTGGTTTGATGGCCATGCTTGCCCTTCTATTTAGTGGATTTGAGGTAAACCTGGGATTTACTGAAATAAAATTCATTCAGCTAAATTTTGATTTCATCAAAGAGTACACTCCATTCATAGCTCGAGGTGCAGTTCAAACCATTTTGATCTCTATTACTTCCATTGCTTTAGCAATGGTGTTGGCTATGTTATCAGCCCTGGCGCGTATATCAAATAGCGCTCCCTTGGTAGCGCTAAGCTCTTTTTATATATCATTAATTCGCGGGACACCCTTATACCTGCAGGTGATCTTCTTCTTTCTGGCGCTTCCGCAAATGGGGATTTATATGTCAGGGTTTTATGCGGGGGTTACTGCATTAGGATTGAATTACGGGGCCTATATGAGCGAGATCTTTAGGGCTGGAATCCTTTCTGTTAGCAAAGGACAGCATGAAGCGGCCACCGCATTAGGTATGAACACCCGGCAAAAAATGTTGTATATCGTTTTGCCTCAAGCTTTACGACTGGCAATCCCGCCTATGGGAAATGAATATATCGCCATGCTAAAAGACTCATCTTTGGTATCAGTGACCGGGTTTGTCCATGAAATATTATGGCGCGCCCAGAAGGTAGGACGGCAAAAATTCAAGAATCTGGAAGCCCTGATTATTGCCGCTATTTTCTATTGGATGCTAACTTTATTGTTTACGGCGCTGCAGAATCGCGTGGAAAACCGAATGGGAAGAGGCGAAAGCGAAATCAAACAACTTTCTCATTAGGGGAATATATAAAGAAAGCAAATTGATTTATATATTCTTTGGTGTGGATCTATAAGTAGATCTTTCCTTCGAATGGTAATCATTGACTTGGCATTGTAAATCCCCATTATTCTGCTACCCGTCTTGTAACCCAAAATCTCAGCCCGGTCAGGTATGATTGGCTGGGATTGCTCTTTGGCGTCTAAAACACCCTGGTCAAACAGGGACTCAAACCATCCTGTCCAACCTGGTGTTCTTTCTATCCCTAGACCAACTGGGTGGTAAGAACGTTTTATCGTCCAGCCCATATTAATAGATAAAAAATACATACACATCCCACTGAGGAGAAAGTATGTCTCTTAACCTTGAAGGTATTCGAGAGAGATTACACGAAGGAAATACCAACAGCTAATCTTGAACATGCCACTACGGTTTAGGCAGATCAAGATCAGGGAATATCAACTAGATTTACTTTATGGCCGGTTACTTCAAGAAACTTGACAATACCCTGATGTGGTATCACTAGCGTCTCCGTGTTGATTAACGGGTGATATTGGAGTTGATCTGCCTGCCATAGTTCATGGTCCAACAATACCTCAACTTCATGGCTTGTATCGTTCACCAGCGCTAATATGGAAACTGCTCCCGGTTCGATTCCAAGAATATCCATCAATTTTCCTGGTGAAGCTAAAGATAGTCTTGGCAAGTCTAATTCTGAAGCAAGTGATTTCAAATTCACAGATTTCTTATCCGGGAAGGCAAGTAAATAATAACGAGTATCTTTCTTAGTTCTAAGAAAAAGGTTCTTTGCGGATATCCCCGGCAACGTCGGGATCAACCGGCGGGCTTGTTCACTTGTAAAAACCGCCACATGCTCATGTTTTTCGTACAGAATTAAGTGATGATCTAAAAAATGATATAAGGATTCTGAGTCCATCTTTTCCATAAATATCCCATTCATAATTCAAACTATTTTAACAAATATATTGATTATCAATACCTGTCTTGAAACTTAGCTTGGTAAAAATCACACACAATCCACATTTTTCAAGGTAAGTTGGACAAAAGATTTGGATTATTATCGGTTTTGATTATTGATCAAATCTGTTGTTTTACGCGTTTGACATTATCATTTCTAAACGGTTCTTAATCATAAATGATTTATATATTGATTTTACCCTTAATCAATCTGGAGCAATGATTGAGGTGGATGGCCTCGCTGAATTGGACATCCTATCGGCAGTGGTCGGCCAGTAAGTCTAATTATTTGTGATCTGATTTCCCCCTGAATCGGTCAGTTTAAGCTATGAAGTATAGGTAATGCCAGCGTGATAAGACGAACGCAGCAGTCAAAATTATCATTCTGATAGGTAAATTCTTAGAGACTCATTGCCCCAATCACGGGGAACGGCGCAGCCGGTTCGAGTTTCGTCCAACACCGCCTTCACGTAGACCTCTATTCAAAATGGATAGCGGTCGTCTTATTAGAATTACAACGAAGTAGATAGATCGTTCACCTGCAATAGAAGGTCCCAATTAGGTAGATGAACAGGAAATCGCTGCCAATCATCGAATATCTATTGAGCTATCGATGAAGAAGACCAGATTGAATGCTTATAACATTTACCTTATCATGACCGATGGGGAGTAGCACCAATTCATCGTTCGTGTTACATTAATCAGAAACCAATTCCAACTTTCCTATAAATCTGCTTGGAGAAAAATATGCCGCTCGATCTGACAGCAATTCGAGAGAAATTTCCTGCATTGAAAAGACCAGCGATCTTCTTTGATAACCCTGGTGGGACCCAAGTCGCCCAAAACACCCTGGATCGGATGACAGATTATCTGGTGAACAGCAATGCCAACCATAACGGGATTTTCATCACCAGCAGAGAATCTGATTTATTGGTTGATCAAGCCCATCAAGCCGTCGCTGATTTTCTTAACGCGTCCCGACCAGAAGAGATTGTATTTGGGCAAAATATGACTTCTCTCACATTTCACATCAGCCGTTCGATCGCCCGTTTGCACAACCCAGGTGACACCCTGGTTGTTACCCGATTGGATCATGATGCCAATATCACACCCTGGACATTGATCGCGGAAGATAGTGGCTGCCAGGTGGAATGGGTTGATTTCGATGTTGAAGATGGCACTCTTAAATTAGAATCTTTAGCAGCCGCGTTGGAAAAAAAGCCCAAACTTGTTGCAGTAGGACTGGCTTCCAATGCCCTGGGCACGATCAATCCTGTAAAAAAGATCACTCAAATGGCACATGAGGTAGGCGCCCTTGTGTATGTTGACGCGGTTCAGTATGCCCCCCATGGCCCTATTGACGTACAGGACCTTGGTATAGATTTTCTGGCCTGTTCCGCCTACAAGTTCTTTGGCCCTCATACCGGGATTCTCTACGGACGGTACGATCTTTTGGATGAGTTAAAAGCTTATAAAGTCCGGCCGGCATCCAACCTCCCACCCGGAAAATTCGAAACTGGCACCCAATCCTTTGAGAGTATCGCTGGGGTCCTGGGAACGCTGGAGCACCTGGATTGGATCGGAGTTGAGTATGGTGGTGATTATAAGGAACAGTACCAAGAGAACTATAATGGACGGTCTTTACACCTTAAACAGGGAATGGCTGCAATCCGCGATTATGAATACAAGTTCAGCCAAACTATGCTAAAAACCCTTCAACAAATTCCCGGCCTGCGAATATATGGTCTCGCTGATCCTGACCGCGTGGAAGAACGTGTTCCAACCTTTGCGATCAATTTAGGGAAGTTACATCCCCGGCGAGTCGCTGAGATGTTAGCTGACCGGAATATCTTTGTGTATAGTGGCAATTATTATGCCCTGGCTGTTACAGAGAGACTTGGGGTAGAAGAAAGTGGCGGCATGGTCCGGATTGGTGGTGTGCACTACAATACTATGGATGAAATTGCTAGGTTAGGGGAGGCTTTGGAAGAGATCTCTAAAACGACTTGATCGGTATATATAATTTCCATTTCAAACATAATTTGACATGGAAATACCGTCCAGTTGTCCAATATCACCTATCAAAAAATGCTTGCCAGGCGGCAAACATTTTTTGTAGATCGATTTAGGTTAATTACTGAGGAAAATATTCTCAATTCGAATTATCAAGTATTACCTGGATCCAGATCATACTCGCGGACGTCAATTTTAATACCCCGTTCATTTACAACACCCTTAAATTCTGCTGCCGGTACAGCAACCTCCCTTGATATGCCGCCCGCTGGGACTTCACCGCTCGCCTGGAAACTCATCATTATGGCACAATGCCAGCCGGTCAGGCGCTCCATGGCAGTAAAGCAGGTCTTTTCGTCGTATTAATCGATCAGATCAATCATAATAGTACTTTCTTTTCCATCTATCTGTCCACTGCCCACCACCCGAATCACACAAACATCACGAATTTCAGATTTGCTAATTTTAGACCCAAAAAGGGCATGATCACTTCGCAGGGGATTACCTAGGATCCTTTGATTTGCTTGGCTTCTTCAGAAACTAAACCGTTTGATCTTCTTCATCTCTTGAATTGCCTATTATCCTGTGTTAGTATGTGTTCACATTATGTATTCTCATTTCATATTATGAACAAGAAGACCTATCCAGGTACACAATCAGTCCAGCGAGCAATGAGTCTGTTGAACGCGTTTACAGATACTCATCCGGAGTGGAGACTCAATGATTTGGCGCAGGCAGTTGACTTAAACAAAACAACCGCTTACCGCTTGCTCAGCGCTTTAGAGATCGAGGGGCTGGTAGCTCGTGATGAGCATTCTGGCGGATATCGACTGGGACCAGGGGCTATTATCTTAGGTGGACGAGCCCTGCGAACGAATAACTTGAATATTGTCAGTCACACAGAACTTGACAAACTGGCCGAGGCTACTGGGGAGACTGTCACGCTGGAAATCCTGTTTGATTGTGATGTATTGATCATCGATCAGGTGCAGGGATCCCATATGCTGGGAGCTGCGCAGGATATATTTGATCGCTGGCCGGCACACGCCACCTCGACAGGCAAGGTATTGTTGGCCTATTTACCGGTTATTTTATGCGAGCAGCTTTTATCTGCTCCACTGGAGAGGTACACCGAAAATACAATCACCGACCTGAGCGAGCTGCAGGAAGAGCTCACCCGGATCCGCACCCGGGGCTACGGAACAGTACATGAGGAACTAGAGCTTGGCTTCATCGCCTGTGCTGCTCCGATTTTCAATCATAACGGTCGAGTTGATGCGGCAATCAGTGTGGGAGGTCCCAGCGTCAGGTTTCAGTCCGAGCGCATGGGTGAATTAGTTGAGATGGTTTTGCAGGCCGCAGGAAGAATATCACAGAAAATTGGTTTCACAGGATCTGATAAGGATCCTTTATATCGAGAATAAATCATAGCAAAATAGGTATTTCAGATCAGGAGGCATTCAAATGCGACCAAAAATGAAACTTCTCAGCCATGAACTGGTGGAGCAGATCATTAACGAGGGCTTCGAATTATTAATGGACCCAGGTGTGCGCGTCCACAATGATGAAGCCCTGAAACTACTGGCCGAAGCTGGCGCCAGAGTAGATTTTGACACTCAAATTGCTTACATCCCAGAAAAAGTTGTGCGTCAGGCCCTGGAGACACGTCCATCTGAATTTTATCTTTACAACCTGGATGGGGAGCAAGTTGTCCACTATGGGGGCGACAGTGTCCAGTTCGATCCTGGATCAACTGCGATCACGGTGCTTGATAGCGAAACTCAGGAACAGCGCCAGCCCCTAACGGAAGATTTCGTAAAATTCGTCAAACTCGTTGAAACGATCCCCCAATTGGATGCTCAGAGCACAGCCATGATTTGCGTAGATGTGCCCGAGGAAATCGGGGACTTATATCGCCTTTACTTGGCTCTGAACTTCATGCGGAAACCGATCATCACAGGCGCGTTCCGGAAGGATACCTGGTGGACCATGAAAGATATGCTGGTCACCATGGTAGGAAGTGAAAAAGCCCTGGCTGAAAAGCCGATTGCCGTATTTGATGTATGCCCCTCCCCCCCCTTGTTATGGAGCGATCTCACGTGTCAGAATATGATCGACAGCGCGCGTTATGGCATTCCATCTGAATTGGTCTCGATGCCTCTGGCAGGCGCAACCTCACCGGTGACCCTGGCGGGTGCAGTTGTGCAGCACACGGCAGAATGCCTCAGTGGCGTGACAATCAGTCAGTTAGCCAAAGTCGGCGCCCCCATTGTCTGGGGTGGATCGCCAGCTGCATTCGACATGCGCGAGGGCACAACCCCAATGGGAGCCGTTGGCACCTGGATGATCGATTGTGCCTATACCGAGATCGGAAAAGCTCTGGGCATGCCCACTCATGCCTATCTGGGAATGACAGACGCAAAGCTGGTCGATGCCCAAAGTGGTCTGGAATCGGCTGGCGGCACGTTAATGGCCGCCTTGGCAGGAGTCAATATGGTTTCTGGTGCTGGCATGATGGATTTCGAAAGCTGCCAGAGTTATGAAAAGCTGGTCATCGATGCTGAGATAATTGGGATGTCAAAACACCTGATCAAAGGTATCGAACCTCGAGATAATCCCATCGCCCTGACCCTAATGCGCGAACTGGGACACCGAGCAGATTACCTGGCCCAGCCACACACGCTGAAATGGTTTGCTGAAGAACTCTACACACCTTCATCTGTGATCGATCGCAGCACACTTGATGGGTGGAAAAGAAAAGGTTCCAAATCATCCTGGGAACGAGCTCAAGATCGTGTCGGTGAATTGTTAGGGACCTATCAAGCTTCATCTATCTCCAATGAGATCCGAGCGGAGCTCCGCGAGATAGCCACGCACGCAGCTAAAAAGTTTGGCATGGACCAACTGCCGCCACTACCTTTAGATTAGCCCAGCATTACAAAGATAAGGAGATTTTAAATGTCAAACGAATTGGTACTACAAATTACTGCTTCTTTAGTAGAAGGAAAACCTGATGAAACAGTAAATTTGACTCGGCAGGCTCTCGCGGCAGGATTAGAGCCACTGACCATTATCGACGAAGGACTGACTGTGGGGATGAATATCGTGGGCGAAAAATTTCAAACCGGGGAATTTTTTCTACCCAATTTGGTTATTGCAGCGAGCGGCATGAATCAGGCCATGGAGATCCTAAAACCCGAACTAGAATCTCGTCAGCAGGCAACTAAATCGCTTGGTACAGTTGTGATAGGTTCTGTGGCTGGCGATATCCATGAAATTGGCAAAACCCTGGTTGGAACTATGCTGTCCGCAAATGGTTTCCAGGTACACGACATGGGCGTTGATGTCCCAAATGAGACATTCATTAACAAGGTTAAAGAAACAGGCGCCAGTATTTTGGGGTTGTCAGCCCTGCTTACCACAACGATGACGGTCCAGCGGCAGGTCATCAAAGAATTGGAGGAGGCGGGGATCCGCGATCAGGTAAAAGTAATTATTGGTGGAGCACCAATCAGCCAGGAATGGTCAGATACCATTGGTGCTGATGGCTACGCTGATGATGCCATAGGAGCTGTTGAGTTAGCTAAGCGCCTGGTCGAGTGAACGAATTCATACTGTGCCAGCAATAACAATACTCTTGATGGACCAGGTGAGGGAGCTCTCTTCGGGCCCCCCTCACCTGAAATGGATAACTCACACTCTCAGTGAGATAAAGGGTATATTTCTATCAAGAGATTAATTAACAAAATGACATATTGAAAAGTGATGGTCTGGGGAACCGCGGACACCATGATCCATGCCAAAACCCAGCTGGTTGATTTGCTCAATGCCTACCATCCTCTAGATTTGCCAGTCGAACAGGTCGCTGAACTCAAGCAGGGGTCACCAGGCTGGCATCAAACACTGGTTTGCAGAAACTGCCAGCGTTGGAATATCTCAATTTACACACAATTCTTGACACAACACTCTCAAAAGGAGTATGGTGAAAAATGAATATGCCGAATTTACCTTTGGGTGTATTGGGGCAGGACCAGATCACACGTTTAACAGAGGAAGAGAAGAGCGAGATCCATAAGGCCAGCATCGAAATCCTGGAGCGGATCGGAATCCAATTACACTTGCAGGAAGCTGTGGATTTGCTTAAGAAAGCAGGCGCGACCTTGACTGAAGACAATCGGGTGCGGCTGCCTTATTCACTGATTGAATGGGCGCTTGAGAGGGCACCGAAACGTGTCAATCTTTACGACCGTAATGGTGATCTTGTAATGCCGTTGGAAAAAAACCACTGCTTCTACGGTCCAGGGTCCGATTGCCTGAAGATCCTTGACCATCGTATGGGGGAGCGTCGCAAGCCGGTGTTGGAAGACGTTGCCGAAGGCGCCCGATTATGTGATGCACTACCCAATATCGATTTCGTGATGTCGATGGTCCTTCCGAGCGATGTCGACCAGGCGATCGCAGATACCTACCAAATGGAAGCTATGCTGTTAAACACGCGGAAACCCATCATCATGGTATCTTACCAGACCCAGGGGCTGATAGATGCGGTACAAATGGCAGAAGTTGTAGTGGGCGGGGAAGAGACACTTCGAGAGAAGCCTATACTCGCCTGCTACATCAATATCATTTCGGGAGCGGTCCACAACGATGACAGTCTGTCCAAACTGCTTTATCTGGCGGAGAAGGGCTTGCCCGTTATATACATACCCGGATCCACTGCGGGAGTAACCAGTCCCGCAACCATGGCCGGGACCGTGGCTCTTGATAATGCCGGTGTATTGGCGGGACTGGTCATCGCTCAGCTGAAGCGCGAGGGCACACCATATATTTGGTCGGCCATGGACGGGATGTCCCTAGATATGCGCACTCTGATCTCGCCCTACGCCTACGCTGAACGGGGGTTCATGCGGGCTATGGCCCAATACTACAAAATCCCTTCTTTCTCATTGGCTGGATCATCCGACTCCAAGTGTGTCGATCAGCAAGGTGCCATCGAAGCCTCACTTTCCATATTGGTGGATACTCTCCTGGGTGGGAACATCATCCACGATCTTGGCTACCTTGAATCTGGGCTAACGTTCTCTTTTGTTCAGCTTGTCATCTGCGATGAGGTCGTGAACTGGGTAAAGGGATTCCTTAAGGGGATAGAGGTGACTGAGGAAACTCTGGCGCTGGATGTGATCGAGCAGGTCGGCCCGCAGGGCCAATATCTGAAAACTGAGCACACCTACAGGCATTTTCGTGAGTTCTGGTATCCGGATCTGATCGAGCGCGGCACCTATAAAGCTTGGGTGAAACACGGGAGTAAAACACTGACCGAGCGTGCAACGGAGCGGATCGAGACAATCCTAGAGGATTACCATCCCCAGCCTCTCCCAGATGGCATGATCTCCCGTATAAGGGAGATTGCGCAGCAGCGAGCGGCCGGCTGAATGCCAGCGTTGGAGGATTAGTAATTTATCGGTATTCCATTCTCTGTGAGTGATTGATTGGTCTTCCATACCCCATAAGTTTTTTTTATGGAGCCGAATCGATGAATCCATGGAAAATTATATCTGATCAAGAAGTCGAAACTATTCACGAAGCCTCATTACAGGTCTTGAGTGAGGTTGGCATTGTATTGGACCATCCACAAATCCGGGAGCTGCTGGCTGATGCTGGCGCCTCATTCAATGGCGATAGAGTAAAATTACCGCCAGATCTGGTAGAGAAATCAATCGAGGTCAGCACAAAACGGGTAAAAATCCGGGGTCGGGATGGAAAGTTCATCACCCTGGGTGACGGTTCTCTGCACTGGCACAACCTGGGTGGCGCCAGGGATATTTATGATCCCGTCAGCGGAAAGATCCGCCGAGCTACTCTCCAGGACCTTCGGGATGCCACACTTTTACTGGATGCCCTGGATCAAGCCACAACCATCACCCCCTTTTTTACTCCAACAGATGTGCCCGGCGAATTGATGTCTTTGGCGATGTATCGCTATGCGCTGCCCCACACTACTAAACCTCTCCAAGGTCCAGGTGTTCAAACCAGCGAAGAAGTTAAATACACGGTTGAGATGGCCGAAGTTATAGGTCCAGCAAGTGATGTGCTAACAATGAGCATCTCACCAATCAGCCCTTTAACTTTCCCGACCGATCTGGTTGAATCGATGGTAGAGATCGCCCGGGCCGGTATCTCCTTTGGCCCATTACCATGCCCGGTAGCAGGAACAACAGCACCCATGTCGTTAGCGGGCTCATTGACCCAGCAGAATGCCGAGGTGCTTGCCTCGGTTGTTATAACCCAATTGATTAAACCAGGCTTGCCGATTATCTACTGCGGCCGGTTGGATATGATGGAACCCCGCACCGGAGGTACAGTTTGGTGCGGAGTGGAGGGCGGTATGGCTTCAGCTGCCACCGTGCAAATTGGCCACCGCTACGGCTTGCCTGTGAATGTGTATGGGCTTTCGACTAACTCTCATTCACTTGAAATTCAGAGTGGCTATGAACGGGCTTTGAATTCTATTTTGCCGGCCCTGGCTGGAGCAGATGAACTTTCCGGGATCGGGGAGATGGCCGCAGGTGTAACCGGGTCTTTGGCGCAGATGGTAGTTGATAATGATATTGCCGCCAGTGTGCGTCGGGTCATCAAAGGTTTTGATGTCAATCAAAATTCCCTGGCAGTGGATATCATCCGGGACGCAATGGATGGCGACCATAATTATTTGACCCAGCGCCATACCGTTGATTACTTGCAGGCTGGAGAACTATTGCATGATACGCTGGGGATTCGTCAATCTTTTGATGTTTGGGAAAAAACTGGCCGGATCGGATTGGCGGAAAAAGCCCAGGCAAAAGCTGAAAAAATCCTCTCTGAGCATACAGTACCACCCCTGGAAGAATACCAGAACAGAGAATTGGATAAAATCATCCACAAGGCTGGCGACAATTTAGTAAAAAAAAGATAATATAAATATGTTGTACAATAAATGTTATACGTTTGGTTAATATATCCAATATATTGGTTTCCATAGTAAATAAGGAGGTGCATCAATAAAAATCCCGATTGTCTATCGAACTGGGTTCTCTAACCCTACCCAATAACTCTCTGAAAAGAGGAGGAAAGAATATGAAGAAACGATGGTTGTTTAGTTTAATAATCATTTTGCTTGTATCTTCACTGGTGGTGGCTGCCTGCGGTACACCAAAAGTTGAAGAGCCTCCGGCTGATAAGCCTGACGCTGAGGAACCAAAAGCCGATGAACCAGAGGCAGAAGAACCCGCAGAGCCAAAAGTTCTCACCATGGCCTGGACCCAGGAACCAGATACCCTGAACATGAATTATTCCAACATGTGGTATGCGTCAGGTTTAACTGAGCTGTTCAATTGCAGGGCTTGGATGTACGATGACAATAACGAACCCTATCCTAATCTGGTGACAGAAATGCCCACTGTGTCTGACGATGGTTTAGTTATCACCATGAACCTGCGGGATGATCTTGTTTGGTCCGATGGAACACCACTAACCTCGGCTGACTTTGTATTCACCCACGAAATGATCATCAATGAAGGCAACGCAGTTGACTCACTTTACCCCTACGATTATTTCGAAATCAGCGCTCCGGACGCACAAACCGTTGTGCTGACCTCTGCTGACCCCTTTGTTCCCTGGCAGGCTAATATCTGGCAGGGAAACTTGCTGCCTAAACATGTCTTGGGACCGGTCTTTGAGGCGGAAGGCTCGATTGACGAAGCCGATTGGAATCGGAATCCCACAGTTGGCTGCGGCCCATTTAATTTCACGGAGTGGGAATCAGGCAGCTACCTGCGCTTTGACAGGAATGAGAACTATTGGGGTCCGAAAGCTAAACTCGATACCATATTTTTCCAGCTGGTTCCTGACGACGCCGCCCAAACCGCAGCTGCGTTGGCTGGTGATGTCGATATCGCTTATTGGCCTCCCTATGAAGATATCCCCGCTTTCCGTGAGGCTGGTCTGGTGGTTGTCCCCCAGGCATCAGGATATAACGAGGGTTGGTACTTCAACATGCGCCCGGATACAGCTTCTCCCGGAGCAAGAGATCTGGTAGTCCGCCAGGCTATCGCCATGGCCCTTGACCGTCAGTCGAATGCTGCGATTCGTCTAAATGTTGTCAAGCCAGGCATGACTTTCTTTGACGCCCTGCCGGCTTATGTGTCTCCGGACATTGAACCCTGGCCCTATGATCCTGAAGCTGCCAAACAACTCTTGGAAGATGCTGGCTACGTCGATTCAGATGGAGATGGCATTCGCGAAGATCACGATGGCAACCCGCTCACACTTACACAGGGCAATACCAATAAAGAGGAACGCCAGAACTACCAGGCAGTTGCCCAGCAGCAGTTGCTTGAGGTTGGCATTGACCTGCAAATCTTCAGCTACGATGCGGATATCATGTTCGGCAGCTATTCCGATGGCGGCCCAGCGGCTATTGGTGAACTGGATATAATGGAGTGGTCTGATGCACCAGCCTTCCCGGATCCAGATACATCGTACTGGCTCTGCAGCGAGATGGTAAGCGATGAATATCCCTGGGGTTGGAACTACTTCATCTGCGATGAGTACCTGGATGGACTCTTCCAAGCACAGGTTGCAGAAACAGATCCTGCAGCGCGACAGAAAATCTTCCATGACATCACAAAATACATGCACGAAAATGTATACTTCCTGAATATCTGGGATGATCCCGATGTCTGGATTCTCAGTCCCGACCTCACCGGTATCAAATTCTCCGGTGTGACAATTTTCTTCAATGTCGTTGAATGGGATTTTGCAGAATAGATTTACGTATCAAACCTAAAATATTGGCTGGGTCTAATGAGGTGATCCAGCCAATATTATTTCTAAATAATAATTGTTTACCTAACCTGCCATTATATTTTTAAATAGATATCATTTAATCCACCAAACAAAAGAACATATATGACCAGATATGTGATCCGACGCTTACTGCAGGCAATTCCTCTGCTGCTAATCATCAGTGTGATGATTTTTGTTCTCCTTCAAAGCAGCGGCGATCCCTTGGCCACGATGGGAGGGCGCAAAACTACCCGCCCCGAGGATAGAGCCCGTCTAGCCCGAATTATGGGCCTGGATCAACCCATTTATATGCAGTATTTGTTCTGGCTGATCGGCAACGACTGGGTAGATGTGGACATAGATGGTGATGGCGTAGGCGATCAACCGGGCACCAGAAAGGGTGTGTTGAGGGGAGATTTTGGCACTTCACTGGTTGTCCGCGGTGTACCCGCTCTAGAGATTATTCTTGAACGATTGCCGAATACTTTGATCCTAATGGTGCCGGCTGAGATAATCATCCTGTCGGTCTCACTGGTAATTGGCATTTACTCAGCCTTACGCCAATACTCATGGGTGGACCAGCTGGTCACTACCGGTTCTTTTATCGGTTATTCCATGCCAATCTTTGTGGTCGCATTGGGATCAATGTACCTCTTTAGTGTGAATTTTAAAAAGTGGGGTTTGCCATATCTGCCAACGGTGGGGATGTTTAACCCGAAAATTGGGAAGACTACTGCTCAGATTGCACTTCACATGGTGCTGCCGATCTTCAGCATGTCAATCATCAGCATTTCCGGTTACAGTCGCTACATACGCTCTCAGATGTTAGAAGTCATCAGCCAGGATTATATCCGAACTGCTTATGCCAAAGGATTATCCGAAAGGATGGTTCTGATGGGGCATGCCCTGAAGAATGCCGCAATCCCCATAGTCACTCTGATTGGGATTGATATTCCTTTCCTTCTTGGGGGAGCAGTCGTTACTGAGACCATTTTTGCATGGCCAGGTATGGGACGACTCTTTATCGACCACTTAGGCCGTTATGATACACCCGTAGTAATGGGTATCTTGATGCTGATATCTTTGGCAGTAATACTATCCCAACTTCTGACAGATATCACCTACGGCTGGCTTGATCCGCGCATCCGGTATAGAAAAACAGGGAATGAGGGTTATGGAAACAACAGCTAGCCTAAATGATATGCCTTCAGTTGAAGGCATTGAGAAACCTCCATTGTCCTTCCGCCAGCTTGTCTGGCTGCGTTTCAAGCGTCACAAAATGGCTGTGTTTGGTATCGTTGTCCTGATCTTGTTATTTTTGTATTCAACATTAGGGGCTTTGTTCTTTACCGAGGCTGAAGCCAATTTCACGGATATAAGCATCAATTTTTCAGCTCCTTCTGCCGAACACCCATTTGGCACAGACCCCATAGGTAGAGATATTCTGGCACGAACAATTTTTGGGGGCCAGATATCCTTAATGATTGGTTTTATTGCCGTGCTGGTAGCGGTCATTATCGGGGTGCTTATCGGCGCCATCGCCGGGTATTATGGCGGAGCAGTCGACAATATCTTGATGCGGTTCACGGAGGCCATGTTTAACGTTCCCCAATTACCTCTTCTGCTTGTATTGGGGAAAATGCTTTCTAATAAGGTTCCTCCCATTACCATCCTTGGCAGGGAATTCAGCGGCAGTGTTATCGTGATCATCGTAGTTATTGGTCTGACCAGCTGGATGGGGCTGGCCCGCATAGTCAGGGCGAATTTCCTTTCTCTTAAGGAGCAGGAATTTGTCACTGCTGCCCACTGCACAGGTACTGGAAATCTTTCCATTATCTTTGCCCATATCTTACCCAATACCATGGCACCCATCATCGTTAATGCAACCCTGGGCGTAGCTAATGCAATTATCAACGAAGCCTATGTGAGCTTTTTGGGAGTAGGTGTACTGCCCCCAACAGCTACCTGGGGAAATATGCTCAATGGAGCCTATAAATATATAGATAAGGCACCCTGGCTGTGGATTTTCCCGGGTGGTTTTATCGTACTGACAGTTCTATCGATCAACTTCATCGGGGATGGGTTGCGCGACGCCCTGGATCCTCACGCCCTGATCGATCTCAATTAGGAGAGTTACATGGATCCCATCCTTGATGTACAGAATCTGGCAGTCAAATTCCATACTCTTGAAGGCGTTGTCAATGCTGTCAATGGTGTTTCTTTTACTGCCGAAGCTGGAAATACCCTTGGTATTGTGGGTGAGAGCGGATGCGGCAAGAGTGTCAGCGTATTGTCGATCATGGGTTTGATCCCGGACCCTCCGGGGAAGATCACAGAGGGGAAAATCTTCTTTAAAGGAGAAGATCTGCTTACTTATGAAGACCGGCGGATGGAATCCATCCGCGGTGCCCGCATTGGTATGGTCTTTCAAGATCCTATGACTTCCTTGAACCCGGTACTCACCATAGGCTCTCAAATCAGCGAGGCGATGACGCTGCATTTGGGATTTTCGCAAGATGAAGCTCGGGAAAAATCACTTGAACTACTTTCCCTGATGGGTATACCCAACCCGGAAGATCGTTTTAACGATTACCCACACCAGTTTTCAGGCGGGATGCGCCAGCGTGTCTTAATAGCCATAGCTTTATCGTGTAACCCTGATATTCTGATTGCTGATGAACCCACCACCGCGCTGGATGTCACTATTCAAGCCCAGATCCTTGAGCTAACCAAACTTATCCAAAATGAAATGGGTATGTCCATCATCTGGATTACCCATGATCTGGCGGTGATTGCCGAGCTGGCGGATCGCGTGATTGTTATGTATGCCGGTTATGTTGTGGAAGAAGCCGATGTTTTTGATCTTTATGAAAATCCACGCCACCCTTACACCCTGGCATTATTAAATTCACTTCCCAGTGTAGATAAGAGCCGGGCTCAAGAACGTTTAGCCACCATCCCCGGATCACCCCCTGACGGAATCGCAGTTTTCCCGGGATGCCCATTAGCGCCCCGCTGCCGTTTTGTGATTGAGCGCTGCCTGCACGAGAATCCAAAATTAGAAACCATAGGTATAGACCACAAATCAGCTTGCTGGGTCAACGTTAATACAGGTAAAGAAATATGAAAGAATCTCAGTCTTTGGTCCAAGTGAAACACTTAAGGAAATATTTCCCTATCACCAAGGGGATCCTTTTTCAAAGAAAAACCGGCTCGGTCAAAGCTGTTGACGATGTTTCATTTGATATCCAGAAAGGCGAAACCCTGGGGCTGGTTGGTGAAAGCGGCTGCGGAAAAACCACCACCGGCCGCACCCTCATTCAACTCTACCGACCAACCGCCGGAGAGGTGTTTTTTGATGGTGTCAACCTGGTTCAAACCCAGGGCAAAGAATTGAGGAACCTGCGAAAACATATGCAGATGATCTTTCAAGACCCTTATGCCTCTCTGAATCCACGCTGGACCATCTCGCGCATCATCACCGAACCCCTGCGGGTCCACAACATTGTCCAGGGTAAAGAGAGTGTGGAAAAAGTTACCGAGCTGCTCGAACTGGTGCAG
>SDBT01002812.1_pt1 | contig 30472 bp, 47 predicted proteins | sample 2277101 | NCBI WGS metagenome assembly SDBT01 (sample SAMN10404973, study PRJNA504765) | marine sediment metagenome | isolation source: marine sediment core GS10_PC15, 103 cmbsf | place: Arctic Ocean: Southern Knipovich Ridge | collected 2010
TCCCTATTTACTCTATATTCAATGGCCCAATGGCCCAGTATAAGATAAATATATAATAATACTGGAAAAAAGTGTGGGCCGTTGACCTGGGCCGTTGCCGGGCCGGACCGTGATGATGCGGCACATTTTCGCATTGCTTCAATTTACGGTGTGCTGCTTCAATTTTAGTAAGGTTGCCCATTATTTAACCTTTGGGCCGTCTTTTTCAGCCGTAAGTCGTAGAAACCACGTTTTTTTGGTCCATCCACACGCTTCCTTCCCAATCTTTCAAGCCCTTCTGGCACGGCTCTTGCAAACAGTTTTCCAAACTCTCTAAAGCTTATAGATTCAGCACGACCACCGGCATCATGTCCAAAAATCCACTCGTTAAATTGGCCATAAAGGACCTCTGTGGACGCAAAATGTTCCCGCCCATTGAGCGGAAAAACCTCGACACATTCCGTCTCACTTAGCCACGTTGCAACAATATTGTTGTCTTCTGCATATTCCTTGACAGATTCACTAACAGCGGTTGCCGCTGTGAACTTCTTTGTTTTATGGAGTCTGTCGTATCCGTCAAGAAAAATGTTAAACATACCCGGCAATTCTTTTTTAAACTTATCGAGCAAAAAGTAATCAGCCTTTTCATTTTCAAATACTTGTTTGAATGGCACAATGATCATTCGACTTAAAAATCCGTAAGAAGAATCACCACTGGGTGGTAAAGTGTTGCAAGCAAAAATTTGTTTTGCAGTGATCTGTATAAAGTAAGGTTGATGCCACATCAGCTTAACCTTCTGATCTGCCCCACTAGTGATCGCTTTTAAATGTTTGGTGTCTTTCATTGACCGGTGAGAAATCTCTTCACATATGTTAAAAGCTTTTCCCTCTAAAAGTTGTCGGCTGTTCTCGTTATTCAAATCATCAATGTCAAGGTTGGAATAGTTGTCCCGCCCTGCGAGGAGTTGGAGGGCTTCAATAAATTTAGATTTACCGTTACGCCCATCTCCAACGAGCAATAAACATTTATGAATCCAATAACTATCACCGGAAAGTGAGTATCCACCAAACTCTTCCAATACTGACCGGAGCTGCTTATCTCCTCCAGTGATCTCATCAAGGAAAGACCCAAATCGAGTGGCGATGGCTGTGGAATCATATTTATACGGCAGAACGTAACGAAATCCAAACTTTGGCCCGTGGCTTTCGAGAGATCGTTTTGTAACGTCAAGTATTCCGTTCTCAAAATTGATATGGCCATTCGTTTGTTTGGTAAAGAAATCCGATTTAATAACATGTGTTCGCTTAACCAAGTTAGTGAATTCTGATATTGTTTTGGAGTTCGGCGATGGTCTAAAATGAGATTGAGCGAATGCTTTAATTTCTGTTTCACTAAAGATTCTGTAATGGGTTCCTGTGTAGACATATATTAATCCGTTCTGGTCAATGGTTTTATGAAAGTGCGCTTGATCAAAGTATTTTAACAAATCGTTGTAGGCAGGGTAGGGCTTACCACTTTTCCAATGATGGAATCCGCTATCCTTTGTTGCAATAAAGTCTTCACCTTTTATGGAAACAGGTGACGTAATTTTTTGAAAGTGTGGACACTCTTTACACTTTCCCCACATGTTATTTATATTCGAGCAAGTGCGCGGCCCACTATTTGTAGTGGCTTGATCTATTTTGTGTTCGATTTCGCCATGTGAAAAAGAAGCAACACTGCTGTCACTGCCACTATCCCTAATAGATTCTGCGATTTTATGAGCGAGGGCTCTACCGTTGTCCAGATGGCCAATAATAGAAAGGGAAGCATAAAAATGAGGTTCACGAATTTCTCCTGGTTCATTTAGAATCCATTTAAAAAAGTCACAGCCAGATAATATTGCGCGCTTATCAAGATTAGGAGATTTTGATGGGTTCCACTCAATAAAATCTGTGTCACGTTGAAGCTCTGGCAGGCCCGAAATTTTGTGCCAGTCAAATTCTTGTGGCGCAATTAGGCCATGCATTAACCTTGCTTGTTTAGTTCCCTTTGTTGGTTTGCGGTTCTCGGTGTTTGGCAACCTAAGAATTCGCGCGGGACTCCAAACGCTCGGATCAGCATTTCCATTGAGACCGGCAGCTTTAATCGCACTGTCAATTCGTTCGCAGATCGCTTTATATAAAGGTCTTTTATCTTCAAAATAGGTTGGGTCATCAAATGCCTCCTCAATTTCAATTACAAATTGTAAACCATTTCCAGAAAACACTCCGCCAGTGATTTCTTTATTAAGACCGGTAACAACAAAAAAGATATCTATATATTTATCAAGATTTTCAACGTCAATGCCATCAATATCAAATGGAATTATTTTTTGGCTTTCAAAGCGGCGTAATCCGCCTCCACCTTTTTTGTGGTCTTTACAATTAAGAGCTGTGTAATAAACATTCCATCGTTCAGCTTCTGGGATTTGTCCGACAACTTTGTCAATGTTTTTAAATAACCATGGAACACTTTCACAAGTAGAGAACAACTGGTGTTTCTTTTTTTCTTTCTTGGTTTTTTGGTCGATATACGGGCGAAGCCCCAAGATCTGTATCAATTCCCTAACCCCTAACTAATAACTTGCAATAATGTAAGCATTAAAACCTCGTAGAATTCAATGTGAAAGTTCGTTGACGCACAGTTTTTGGTGCGAGAATATCCAGACTAACTGATTGAAAAAATAAAAGATAGGGAGGAATCGATGGGCAACTGATAAACTGGTAAATGGGAAGTAAGTCCAGGGTGATAGGCCAGTCTGAAGGGGCTGGCTTGACGAGAGTCTGGGGTTTCGATGCTCCGCTTCCCTTCTTGCCACCGGCATCCAAATGTGTAAGATCGACAAACAGTTAAGGAGTTAGAAGTTATGAACTTAAAATCCGCCACTATTAAAAAAGAAGCCAAAGACCGCCTACTTGAAATGAAAAAACATGGGTTCCATAAAAAAGGCGGCTTGCCAGAAGTCCAGATACATTGCGCCATTACACTAATAGAAGTGGGCGATCCATTGTCACTTACAAAAGAAAAACGCGAAGATAAACCTTTAGAAATTGGGCAGTTTGCTGTTCGGTTTGAAGACGCTAAAAGTTTTGGCAATTTAACTCCTGCACATATTGACTATGTTATGCAACAATTTAGGCACGCCATTTTAACAAGGATGCGTGAGTATGGAGTGTTGCGACAAGGAAGTTAGAAAACTATTTGTAAGATTAAGAAGGGACCATGGGTTTGGGGAATTTGATTGTGCTGAAGACATTGGGTTTAAAGATGCCCACAAGTTTGATATTTTATTTGCAATCGAAGAGTTGGAATTGACATGGGAGATAATGAAAACCCAAAAGGAATCGACATCGAGTACAAGCCACTGAGCGACAAGCCCAACTCAGATGTTGTTAAAAATGAAAACGATTACGAGAAAAAAGTTAGGGCTGTTATTGAACACAACAGAAGATTTTTAATTGCTAACGAGTCTAAAATGATAATGTGGCATGGAGCACATAAAAACGCTTCTGGAAAATCACCAAATCCGCCAGTGTTTAAAGATAAGGACGGGAAATATTTTTGGGCCAACAGAAAAGCCCGCAAGAGAATGGCTAAAATTAAACGGGGGAAGTTGTGAAAGTTCTAAAGTTTGACAAAGATTCAGTAACGCCAAAAGATATTGTTGCCCGTATGGGAGAATGTCTAAAAGAAGAAGACGTTAAAAAAACCGCTGTGATACATGAAACTAGTGACGGAACATTATTAGTTGCATATTCGGATATGGATTACTCAGATCTTTTAGTAATGGGGGCAACTATGCAGGATTTTGCAATGGACAAGATGAAAGGAAATGTATAGTGGGAAACCCAAGTATAATTAAAAACGCAATTGAATTTCAACAAAGAGAAAGAGCGATTCCGCCAGACTTTATTTTCAATAAGTATTTAGAACTTGCTGGTTCGGGAACAAATGAAATGGCTGTTGACGGCACAATTCCAAAAATATTTTTTGTTGAAATTCCTGCGGGAAAAGTGCTCTTTTTAGAAAACATTGCTTTGTCAATAATTGACGGAAAGATCCAACCCGACAGGTTTGGAGATATTTTAGCATTAACAAATGGGGTATTGCTTGAAATTTTAGATGAAAATCAAGGCGTAGTGTTTACTGGTTTTGGTGGATTGCCCGCTAAGAAAACAATGGATCTTGCAGCAGGTCCAAATCTTACTCATTTATCTGATATATCGGGTGTGGGAACGGAAGGCATTGTTGCCTCGTTTGGTACCCAGCAGCTTGGCCGTGGGGTTGAAATAGGCCCAGGGGATAGAATACAAATCACAGTACAGGATATTTTAACAGGATTAGATTCAATGATGTGTTCTGTAAGCGGAATAATTTTACCATTGGGGGGATGATGTCTAGGGGACCACGAAAAATAACAATATATAACAATCCGGCAACTGGCAAAAAAGTTTTCTTTCGTTTTGAAGATGGACAAGTTAAGCTTGTAATTTTTGATTACTACCAAACCAACAAGAACATTGCTGTCGATGTTTACCGCATTCAAAACTCTAAAGTGCGGAAGCTACTGAATTGGTTAGCTTGGCTTCAAAGGAGAAAATAGTGTTTGGGAAAAGAAACGAAAAATCATACTTAGAGGGCGAGCTAAATGCTACTAAAGCCTGCGGGAAGGCACTGGCAGAAGCTGGGCCAAACATACAGAAACATTTCACCGACAAAGAAATGGTTATAATATTGGAGGAGTATTTAGAAATAATGAAACGTGCAAGTCAATATATTTGGGCTAAGAACAAAGAACTCGGTATTAATATTGAAGGGACAGTAAGTGAACACAAAAACTCTATATAATCACATTAAGCAAATGGCACCCGACACAATTATGGATGCTGGTGCCATCATAGTGCGGGTTGAGCCCTTCGGGAATCAGCTTAGACTTTTAGAAAGTGACGACGTAAAATTAAAAGATGGCAAGATCACAATCTATCGAAGCAAAAAAGAAATATGGGAGGTTAAGATGGCAGGACAATATCAACCAAGTGGCAAAGCAGAGGGGACTACTAAAGTTGCTAAGCCTAAGAAAAAAGCGACAAAGAAAAAAGTCACCAAGAAGAAAGCCAAGAAAAAGACAAAGAAAAAATGAGTGACAATTTACCAATTGGCGAAAAGATAGAACCCGGCATAAAAACTTTAAACCAAGTAAAGCTTGAGTACGTTTACACAGTGCTCAATGTCTGTAATGGCAATTTAACAGAAACAGCCCGTGTCCTACAGATCAGTAGGGCATCCCTATATAGATATAGACAACAAATTTCTAACACACACTTCCAAAAATAATGCTTGCAATACTGCCACCACTGATTTAGGTTGGTTTTGTATTCACTAACCGCCGCTCTTAGTCGAAAGGCAAGAAAGAAGTGATCTGGAACAAATGCGGTTTATGTTTCGGCGTCCTAGGCACTAGGCGAAACGTCAGGATACGGTATCCAATAGAGTGCTTAACCCCGAGGGGCATGAAACTTGCCCTAACTTTTTTAACTGGAGGGGATTAACCGGTTGTTTGCTGACCCCTTTGGTTAAACAGTTATTAGTTAGGAGTTATTAATGTCCGATCAAAAAATAAACACCCCAATACGTTCTGGCACAATGACATTGCTAAAACTCACAAATTATATATTAAACCTAAAGCACCTTCAAAAAGAAATGGTTAAAGATGACCACACTGAAGCTGCTTTCTACGTGGCCAAAGCTCAATATGAAATTGAAAGAAAACTGGAGGCGCAGTTTGGAGAAGACAGAACTCAAAAAGGGTAGCTATTACATCTATCGCAAGATCAATGAAGAGACCGGTGCTCGCCGCCTTTTTAAAGTTAAATATCTCGGCACACTAACAGACGACGGGAAGGCCATGTGTATTCCTAAGCAGGGAAAACAATACAAGGGCAAGCTCGATTGCGACATTAGGATGATGACCCCTATTGATCCATTTTATGATAGCGGCGACTCGACAAAAACACACACTCCAGGGGGAATGGGTGGGGTCACTATCACTGGACAAAGTTAAATATGGTGGGGAAAACTTTTGCTGTAAACAATGCGAGCACAGAGAAGCAAAAATTGAAGTTCAAGTTTTTAGGGATAAAACCAGCCACCATAGAATTGTTTGCAGTTGGTGTGGAAAATTTAACGGGTATCAGAAACAAGATAAAGTTGATGATAAGCTTATGGTGCGAAAACTAAAACAGTTTATTGGGGAACCAATAACCCACACTACAAAAGATGAAGTTTTTAAAATTGTAAATGATTGGTGGAATGAATATGGCTGAAGAATGCCCAAAGTGTGGCGGCAAGGATGTTTTTGTGGGGAACGACAGAACAAGCACTCGCAGATGTGTTGAGTGTCAGTTTGTTTGGCTGCTTGCTGAAGTACATATTGAAATGCTTCAGAACACTATTTTTGTTAGAGAGAACGATTTGAAAATTGCGATTAATTATTTAAAAGACTATGCCAAGTGGCCGTGGAACAGAAAAGCCAGAAGAGCTTTAAAAATATTGGATGTAAAATGAAAGGTGAATACGATTACCAAATTATGGATAGGGCTCATTATTTCCTTGTGACTAATGATAGTGGCGACACAACCTATAGATTCTCTTGTGAGGCTATTAAGCAGAATGAAGGCGAACCTTATAATGCCACCATTGTTAAGCGTATAGACATAGCTCCCTGGATTGGTTTAGCCCAAGCTTTCCAAGAAGCAGGTCTTATTCCAAAGTCAGCAGTGGACGCAGAATTAAAAGCAACAAAATATCACTTAGAAGACATGAGAAAGATGATAGATGTCGAAGGTTAAATATTGCTTAAGACCGGGCAGATTAAGAGTTTGGGTTCGAGACCCGGAGAATCCAAAAGTAGAGGGGTGGGGTTTTAAATATTTTACAGCAAAAGATTTGTGCCGATTCTATAACATTGACGTGTCGGAATGTGTGGTCTACGACCCTCGTAAACACACAGGCACATATGTTGAGCAGTTAATACAACTCCACCCCGACACTACCGATAAATGGAAAATACCAAAAGGAGAATAAAATGGTCGAGACTAAAATATTAGAGCTAAGAGATAAAGCCACCTTCATCCCTATACTGTGTACCCGTGTGGGTGCTAGGGCTTCTGGTAACTCTCAAGAAAATTACTTGCTAAGGCGAGCTGGTTTCGGGGGTGATGATATAATTCAACTTACTTCTTTTAATAGAGCGCAAAGCCAGCATGACCAATACGAATGGGGAGACCGCACTTACACTGTTGCCCATGATTACATTGAAAAAAATTGGGACACGATAGAACCAGGCCAAGTAATAGATGTTGAATTCATTCTTGGTGAAACCACAAAACCTAAAGTATCGGAAAAAGAATGAAACCAACACATTAATATTTGTTTGACCAAGAAGCTGAGGCTGTGGCGAGTGTTTTGAATAAACTAAAAAGAGCCGTGAAACACCGAGAATGCGGCTAGCCACATACACGCCCTCGGTTAATTTTTGAATTTAATATTTAGTTTGGGGGGACCCAACTGGTTAAGGGTGCGGACGAAATTATTTAATGCGCTGGTATTATCTAAGGTCCCTTACGGATTAGCCACACTGCCAATGCCGCCTTGCCCCCCAATTTTTTTTAAGGAGAAACAAATGAGATATAATTATAAATCAAGAAGACAGGCAAAAATTGAAATACTAAAAAAACTTGTTTTTGAAATTGATGATTTACTGGATATGAGAAATCAGTTCAAGGAGAAATCAGTCCTTTATGATATTTTTGGGCAAGAGTTTAAAGTTTCTAAAGTTTCAGAAGGCGCTGTTTTTATGCGGAGAAAAGTTGACTCCGTTGACAATAAATTTACAAGGCTGCGGTTTAATGAAAAAAAGTTTTTTAAGACAAAAACAAAGTTAAATACTTGGCTTCGTTTTCAGTTGCAGCAAGACATTGATTGCGAACAAGAAGAAATGAGGGATGCAGAGAACCAAATCCGATACCATGAATCTGTTGTTAAACAAAAAGAAAAAGAAATGCAGAGATTAAAATGAAAACAGTAATATTAATTGAAGATTTGTGGTCTTTTAAAAAGGGCCACCTTAGAAATGCTTATCAAAAGCCACTTGAAGATATGGGGTACAAAGTAACCTCAGTTCCTTGGACGACCAAAGAACCTCTCTTTGCTGGTGTTATTATCGCCCATGGATTTGGAGCAGGAAAAGTGTTTCGTACCCCTATATCCTGTAAGCTTCTAATAACTATTGACGCTAGAGAGTGGCTTATGTGGCGAAGCCAAAAGTATAGAAAACCTTGGGGGGTTGAGCAGCATTTTAATTATTACCAAACCAACAAATCTAGGGGCTGGATAGTTGATGAGGCCAGAAACTATGGAGACAAGCACATAAGCCACACCGAATTGCCCCAACACTTTAGCAGACCTGTGTTAGATAAAGCGCGTGGGAGGCGAGAATGAAAAAACCTAAGTGGTATTTTTGCGAATTGTGGCGAATGAATTATTACTTTTATGTTGGGTGGAAGTTTTCTGATTTCTGCTCTTATATTAAGAAAGAATATAGTTATCAAGTTGATGAAAAGCCGGTTCCTGTAGGAAAATGCCTCATGTTAACAAGCGACGCTGGAAAATGTGTAATTCATATTTGGATTGAGAAAAAGACAGATTACCCAAGCTTAGCTCACGAATGTTTGCACGCAGCAAACTACACATTGGACAGAGCAGGCTGGTTTTACCATCCGGATAATCACGAACCACAAACATATTTAATGACTAACTTAATGAGACAAGCCTTAGGCAAAGGAATGAAAAAATAGTGTATAAAATCACCCCTTGGGACCATCAACTACAAGGAATCGAAGCTGCCAAAGAAATGGACGAGTTTGCTTTCTTTTTTGAAATGGGAACTGGGAAAACTTGCGCTGCTATAAATACCTATCGGCATTGGTGCATGAAGTATCAAAAATTAATGAATGCAATAGTATTTTGTCCTCCAGCAGTAATACACCAATGGAAGGAGGAATTTGAAGCACATTCGAACGTGGCGAAATACGTTGTGCCGCTGGAGGGGACAGGAGCCAAAAGACTAAAAACAGTAGAAGATAAATTAGGACAACCAGTAATTTTTGTGACAAATTACGAAACCCTCCTTATGAAACCGGTGTTCGCCGCTCTTCAAAAACACGGCCTAGAGGTTGGAATATTTGACGAGTCACACAAGCTGAAAAATCCAGGAGCCAAGCGCACGAAACTAGCAGCAACGCTAAGCAAACGACTGGTAAAGAAATTAATATTGACAGGCACACCAATTTTGAACTCCCCACTGGATCTATTTTCCCAGTTTCTGGTATTAGATAATGGAAAAACCTTTGGTGACAACTTCTTTGTTTACAGGGCCAAGTATTTCTTTGATAAAAATGCCGGTATGCCCAAAGATAAATACTTTCCAGACTGGAGACCACGGCCAGGAAGCTTTGACCAGCTCAACGAAAAAATATTCAACAAATCAATGCGGGCCAAAAAAGAAGATTGCCTGGACTTACCACCGTTAACTAAGCAAGAAATCCATGTCGAAATGAGTCCAGACCAAAAGAAAGCCTACAAGGAAATGGAAAAGGACTTTATAACTTACCTTGAAGATGGCGCCGCGATTGCCACAATGGCGCTGACAAAGCTTTTAAGGCTCCAACAAATCGTTAGCGGCTTTGTGTCTGTCACTGATCCAGAAGAGCAGATAAAAACGTCTGGTGCTAAAGCTGAAATGTTAAATATATTTAAAAATGTTCCAAGAATTAAAGCGCTCAAAGATATTTTAGAAGAACTTACACCTGAGCACAAAATCATAGTGTGGGCATGTTTCCGCCACAACTATGTCCAAATAAGAGAGGTGCTAAGTGGGCTCAATATCAAGCATGTTGAAATTACTGGGGATCAATCTGCAAACCAAAAGCAAGAGAGTATTACATCCTTTCGAGATGATGATTCAATTAGAGTTTGTCTTGCCAATCAGCGTGCTGGTGGAGTTGGAATTAACCTTACTGAAGCTTCCTATTCGGTCTACTTCAGTCGAACCTTCTCTCTCGAAGACGACTTGCAAAGTGAAGCTCGAAACTACCGTGGAGGCAGCGAGCGTCATACTAAAATCACTAGAATCGATCTTGTCAGTCCAGGCACCGTCGATTCGGAAATTCTCGCCGCGTTAAAGAAAAAAATAAACATTGCTGAGAAAATACTTGAAATGAAGAAGGGTGGGTGGCAATAGTGGGGGCACACAAAAAATGCAGTAATTGTTTTCAGTTCAAGCCCCTGTCGGACTTTTATAAGAAACGGATTACTGAACATCAGTCTCGATGTAAAGCCTGTAATTGGGAAGTGTGTCGAGGCTATCAACAACGAAAGAAGAGTGGGTTAAATAATGGAAGCATCTAAATTTTGTCATATTTGCGACAGACAGTTAGATCTCCCAAACGACCCCACAACTTTAGATTGTGGGGGAGACTGCTTGCAGTGCATGGCAGATGTGGGCGACCCTGATTGTGAATTACTAATGAAACAAATTAGCAAAGGAGAAAACATGGATATAAATAAAGCTTGGTACGATGAAAATAAAGCTTGGTACGATGAAGAAGAGACCGGCCCCATTGAAGTCCCAGAGTTTGAAAAATTGCTTAACGAAATGTTCGAGCAAAACCAAAAGATTAAACTAATAAAGTCTGATCTTAAAGACGAACAGGGAATATTAACCAAGATGAAATTTAAAGTCTTGGCGTACTTTGAAGAGTTTGGGAAAACAAAACACTTGGCACAACACTGCACAGTCTATATAAAAACAAGTTTCACTTGCAAGACCCCCAAAACTCCAGAGGAAAAGGCAGCACTTTTCGCTTGGATGAAAGAAAAAGAAATCTATGACCAGTATGCTACTGTGAATTCCAAATCACTGAACTCTCTGTATAATTCTTTGGTGAAAGAAGACAGTGACTTTGTAATGCCTGGGACAAGTGACCCTGGCTACTTTCAGACAGTTGAAATGAGGAGCACATAATGTTTTGTGAATTTACAATGGAAGATGATAAAAAGATTTTAGTAAACCTTGCTAAAGTTAATGGTATTAGGGAGTGGGGGAATGACACTACAATGGTTATTTTTGCGCATAACGACACTCTAAAAGTTAAAGGAAGTTACAAAGAAATTAAACAAGTAATTGTTGGAGGACAAGAAAATGGGTAAAAAAGTAAAAGCAACAAAAAAACCAAAAGAAGAAGTAACAGAAGAAAAAAGCCCCGCACTCCGCCAGGAGGGAGGCTTACCAACTGTATCAGAGATGGAAGAAGCCGGCGCGTTTGGGGCCGAGAATATTGACAACGAGGATATTTTACTCCCAAAAATATTGCTTATGCAAGCAACCTCTCAAATGGTCCATGATGGTATTGCCACTGCGGGAGAGCTTAGAGATTCTCTTAATAAAGATCGAAAACTTGGGAACGCTAAAAACCCAGTAGAGTTTATAACTTTTGGGTCTTATAAATCGTGGATGGAATTAAAAAATGGTGAGTACCACCAAATGATTGCTTACACTCCTGCGACAGCAGATCTTAAAAGAGAAGAGCAAATCGGTGACGATTTATTTGAAAGAAAACTTGTCAGGAATTATTATTGTGTTCTTGTTGAAGATGTTAAAAAGGGCGAAGCATTTCCCTATGTTATTAGTGCAAAAGGGATGTCTGGCTATGCTGGCCGCACATTGGCCACTCACATGAAGATGTTGCAGGCCACTAACAAACCAACAGCGTCTAAAGTGTTTAAGCTTTCTTGTCACAGTGACAAAAACGAAAAAGGCTCATTTCACGTTATGGATATTGAAAAGGGACGTGACACAACCGAAGTAGAGTTGCTTACAGCTTTTCATTGGTATAAAGCACTGGGAACAGCGAACGTAAAAGTCCACGAAACCGAAGAAAAGCCGGTTGCTGCCGCTTCTCCAAGTGGGGCAGCAGAACAATCAGCGCAAGCGTATTAAAAGGATTTCTACATGGCAGAGGTGACGAAGTATTACATCGGACACGTTGACGACAATTTGTTTCTTAAGCGAACCTTACAAGAGTTCAGAGAAAAGCAAGATTTTTATCGTAAACGTGCAGAAGAGACAATAAAGGAAATTGAGAAAGAATATTCTGTGGCTGTATCAGAGCTCTGGAGTAGACTCTATGATTTCGCACAAAATACTCATCGTTGCCCTGCTTCTTTTATTAATCAGAACAAAGGAAACTTACATCTTGATATAGATTCTGGGTGTGTGTTTTTAAAAGTTAATGACCAGCATGGAGATTGTCCTCTATGTAAATTAGGAATCCCACATTAAGGAGTAAAAGTGGAACGCAGAACAGAAAGATTTTATGTTAGAGTTCGGCCATCGATCAAAACATGGCTCGAAAGAAAGGCGAAAAAAGATGGGTTCACAAACGTCACAGACTGGTTTGAACAAAAAGTTATTAAATGGAGGAAGCAAGATGAAAAACGAAAGCGAAAATATAACTCCAATTGAAGTTTTTCAAGGGGTGTGTGCTCTTTTACTCTTAGCTTTTCTTGCAGGGCTTTTCTTTTCCATGGCTCTTTATTTTTATAATTTTTTTAATGGGCTCATCGGCCAGTGATTGTAACGCTGAGTAATTTTCAAGATGTTTTAGAGCGATTTAAACAGCCCGGCGACTACGCATTGGACACTGAAACAACTGGGTTAAAATGGTACGCTAACGATAAATTGTTCTCTATTATTTTAGCAGACGAAGCCGATGCCTATTATTTTAACTTCAATGAAGAGCCCGACCACTTAGGAAATTGGGCTCCATACGAGTACAGGCTTCCTCGCAGATTTCTGTCCTTTTTTCAAAGCATTTTGGACATAAAAGACTCGCTCTGGTTTATGCATAATGCTAAATTTGACAAGGGCATGTTGTCTAGGGAAGGACTTCACCCGGCGGGAACAATCCACTGCACGGAGGCGATGGCCCGCCTCATTAATTCAAACTTTAAAAACTACACTCTTAAGGAGTGTTTGAAAAGAATGGCCCAACAAACTTTTCAACCAGTTCCACAAAAAGATGATGTGGTCAAAAAATATGTTCAGAAGCATAAGCTCTATATTGACGTTCGAGTAAAGGGAAAAGAAAAGCCCATCAGAGAAGTGCATTACCACAAGGTTCCCTTTGATATTATAGCCCCTTATGGATTGCAAGATGGGGTGGCTGAGCGTGCTCTTGGGGTCCAGCAACGATTGTGGCTTGGAGGAATGGTCCAACAAATCGAAAAATCTGCTGGGTGCATTACTGAAGAGCGAAAACTCACCAAAACTTTATTCCCAATGGAAAAAGCCGGCATGAGAATTAATGTCCCATATGTGGAAAAAGCTTTGGATGATGAGCTAGAAGTGGTGAAATCTGTGGAAAAAGAGTATTTAGCACTCACCGGTGAAGCGTTTGTGGACTCAAATATCAAGTTTGCTGCCGCCTTTGATGCCCTTGGGCTGACCTACCCCAGAACAGAGAAGGGGAATCCCTCTTTTGCTAAAGCTGCCCTCGATGAAGTGGACAACCCCATAGCGAACGTTATCAAAGACCGCAGAGCCGCAGCTAAGAGAGCCAGCTCCTACTACAGCAGCTTTTTATATTATGAGCATAACGGGAAGATCCATGCCAATTCGCGCCAGGGTGGGGCCGCTACAGGCCGCATGAGCTACAGAGATCCAGCACTTCAAACCATACCAAAACTCGATGAAGATAAAATTGGATCTGAAAAAGTGCGTCGCTGCTTCATACCTGATCCTTATTCTTGTTTGTTCATTACGGACTATGACCATATGGAATATAACATGATTTTGGATGCCGCTGGCGAGACTGAATTCATCAACTTTATCCTAGATGGTGTGGACGTTCACACCGCCACAGCTATGATGATGGGGGTCTCTAGGACAGCTGCTAAGACCATTAATTTCATGCTCCTATATGGTGGGGGGGCCGCTAAATTGGCCGCAGCCTTGGGCATCTCAGAGGGTGAAGCCAAGAATTTAAAAAGGCTTTACTTTGAGAAACTTCCCAATGTCAGGACCTGGATAAACATGATTCAGTACAGAGCCAAAAAGCAGGGCTATATTGTTAACTGGGCTGGGCGAAAATGTGTTATTGATCGCGGGTTTGAATACAAAGCTCCCAACTATTACATCCAGGGTGGGTGTGCCGACGTGGTGAAGAAAGCAATGAATGAAATTGGGGACCGGTTAGTTGGTGAATCAGAAATGCTTTTGCAAGTACATGATGAATTGATTTTTAACGTACATAAAGACGAACTTAAAATCTGCCCAATGATTGTTAATATTATGCAAACAATTTACCCCCACAAAACACTTCCGCTCACTGTTGGAGCGAAACATTCTTGGAAGTCGTGGGGTGATCCGGTTTATGGGTATCCAAAGGAGCAAGTAGCATGAGTGAGCCGAGAGAGTATTGGATAAATACAATTTATGAAAATTGTCATGGAGCTTATTCTGGAGAGGCATTAGCTAAGAACGAGTCATGGACTGGTGATAAAAAAGATTTAATTCACGTTATAGAATACAGCGCACTTGAGGAGCTTGAAAAGCAGAATGCTGAGCTTAAATATAGCTTAGAATGCTCCGTGACTCTAGCGCACGAACACAGTGATAAGCTTAAGACCCAGCTTGCCATTGCTGTTGAGGCTTGGAAGTATTACTCTGGTGTCTTTCTGGCAATTACACCAGAGCGATACGAGAGAGATAGTAAGTATAGGAAGGCACTCTCCAAAATAGAGCCGAAGGATAAGATCAAAAAAGTCCATAAAGCTATTAAAGATATGGACGGTAAGAAGACATGGGTGGAGAAAGATGGATAAAGAGTTCACAATTAATAAAGATACTAAAGGTGTTCTTAGTATATATGCTAACGATAAATTCATAGGAGCTATAGAAAATACATCAGCATCATGTGATGTAACTAGAAAACTTATCAGTGCCTACGAAGCGATGAAACTAGAGCGTGACTCCATGAAGGCAGAGGCCATGAAGCTGGATAAACTTTGTGGTTCGTTAGTTGATGGTAGTATGCAGCTTCGTGCAAGCTTTGCGACGCTCAAGATTGAGGCCATGAAGTTGAGGGACCTCGCTGAACAATTAGCAATTGAAATAAAAAATGAAAGAGGCCATTTAGTAAGCAAACATACTGCTGGAACATACCAAGCAGATAGAATCATAAACAACTTCGATAAATATATTAAGGGAGAGGGATGAGCTGGAGATGCTTTTTTGGATTTCATAAATGGAAAAAATGGATATCAACACATTCTGGGTTTTGTCAGCATAGAACATGTGAAACCTGTGGCTGGACAGTAGAGCGGCTGACGTGAATAACCCAAAGAAACAGAAAGTAAGGGAGAGGGATGCTGTTTAATTCAACTACTAGTTTGTTACTACTTGCTATTATTTCTAGTAATAAGGAGCGAGAGGGTGAGTGAGAAAAAGAAACCAAAGTTTATTACAATAGGTTTTTCTGTTATCTATCCTGTTGAACAAATTGAAAAAGCTTTAGAGATTCGGCAGGAATTGAAAAATGCTTTCGACGATATTATTAAACCATCGGAATATACAGTTTCATATGGTGGCTCATGGGAAGTTAAAGAACAATATCATGGCTATCCGAATGATACTTGTAGCTGGTGTGATCGCGAATTTCAGCAATCTGAAAAGTCTAATAATATCAATGATTCTAAGACAAACTTATAACCATACTATGGAGAGCTAAGTGCAGGAGATAGGTAAAATGAAAATAGATTTATATCATGGATTTTGTTGTTCAAAACTTGATAAAGAAGAAGTGTCGGGCGACTCTGTGGCGAGTATATTGAATCGTTATGTTCATGAAAATATAAGTCTAAATGGCTCTTGTGATGTTGCAGTTTATAAAGATGAAAAATGGATTGGAGATTATACATTGATGAAGTCAATTCGTTGTGATGTTTGGTTACAAAAAGAACCTAATAAATTAAATGTGGTGATTGAAAACCAAAAGTGTGAGGGGTAAATGAAAATTTATATATTAACTATATCTCAAGAAATACAATCTGACTCAATTGCTATATTGAGTAGTTATGTTTCGCCGAGACAAGAAACTATTGAATATTATTTAACAAAAGAGTTGGCTAACCAAAGACAAAAGGAAATCGAAGCGTGTGTTAAAACTTTATCAATGTCAAATATGCATCCAATGGTTTTGATTAATGAGATTAATGTTATAGAAAGCTTTGATAAAATTGAACCCCCACACAAAATTTAGAATTCAACTTGTATACGAAATCAATACGATTCCCGATGTTTGTGTCATAGTCATGCAAGCTGGATCTATTCATGGGTGGCCTGACTTAGTGATCTGTGCCGGTGGCCACTTTGTTGGAGCGGAAGTAAAAATCCCACCGGATAAATTAACAAAACTTCAAGATCTAAGATTAAAACAAATAAAGTGGGCTGGCGGAAAAGTCTTTGTGGTGAAACCAAAAAACAAAGATGAATTTCTCAGAGATCTTCGTTTTCTTGCTCAACAGCCAACTTGATCTCTTCTAAAAGCTCCGGTGTCAGCCGCTCTTCTTTGGCCAAAATCTCTAAAATTTCTTCGGCTTTTCTGGGTTTAAGTGGCTTCATAGCCTCAGTAATGAGGGGGTTGAAAGCTTTGTTAATTTCTTTTTTAAAATCATCGAGTTTATTCTGGAGGGTTGGCCCTAGATCTTCAACTTGTCTAAGCATATGCTCAATGACTTGGACAAGGCTTCTGATTTTGTTCTTTTCTGCAATGAGTTTATCTGCTCTGTTCATTTTACACCGCCGTAATTAAATCTGTTATATTAGCACTTGGCAAGTTGGGAACTTTGAAAACAATAGGTTCATTCTTTTCCAGCTCGTCAATATCTTTGTCTTGTCCGCTGATGTTAATATCTAAAACATATTCAAAATCAGGATTATCTAGAGATTCAAATTCACTTGAGATTATAAGGTTAAAACTAAAAAACCCTTCACTATCAGTTGTGAAATTTTGCTCACTCGTAATTACTCTGTTGGCTGCTTCTACATAAAAACTGTTAAGCCTATTAGGTCGAATAGTAACAACAGCGCCTACTATCGGCTGGTCTTCTGAGTCTTTTAGGAATCCAAAAACCTGACATTGTGTCGGAGCTGCGGGCTCCAATGCTCCAAAGTCATAAACTACAGTTATAAGGTCAATTTCAGGAGTTACTAGTTGATCACCTGTTAAAACAGTTTTTATTTTAACCGAGTCGTTTTCTGGCAGTAGTGTTGAAAGGTTGGCCTGCACTTCAGCTAGTGTGTTGGCTTGTGAGTTTGTTCCATCAGAAACCACCCAACTAGCCCCATCATGGTACCTGTCGACTCCGTTTATGTTCATAATGTATTTTATGTCAGTGTTCGCTGGTTTTATTTCAACTGGAATAAAAGAAGTTATTTCTTTGGCCACAAAAGATGAATTTGTTAGAAGACTTCCTTCGGCGGCATACTGTTGGCCCGTGTAAGTGAGAGCCGCAGTGTCAACGCTTGATTGTGTGGCGTCGTCTTTCCAAACAACTTGCATTGAAATTTCTGATTGGCCAGCAACACCCAACGCTGCAATATTTGTATTTGTGTCGGCTAAAGTATTTGATTGAGCGTAACTGCCATCACTAGCAACCCACGAACTTCCATTCCAATACATGCCCTCTAAAGTGTATTGAGGAGTTCCAACTTCAGTGATGGCCAAGCTTTGTAAACTTTGAATTACGCCAAGCCCACTATAAGCAAAATCAGGCAGGTCAACAGTGTCTGTTGCAAACGCAGTGGCCGGTCTTGATTGACCTGCGGTATAGTTGGCAGTGTGTTGCACAGTATCGAAAATTAACACGTCATCAATTTTAAAATTTGCTGTTTTAACTTCTGCTTGATTGGTCCCAACTGCTATTTTAGTCGCTGCCGAGGAGCGCGTGCCTGTTGAAGTATTTGTTGCGCCCAGTTGTACGCCGTCAATAAACAATCTGTGGGCACCGGCTGTGAAATCAAAATTTGCACTAAATTCATATTCAACCCCGGCTGTAGGTACCCAAGCCCCTAAAGTAGCAACGAGTACTAAAGCGCCTGAACTACTATACCCTAGAATAATCAAAGTCCCTGCGGCTGAGTGCTGGATAAAGTAAGTATTATTGTTGGTTGAGGGAGTGTATACCGTTACAAAATACTGTTCAGTCGTAGGGCTTCCAGAATAATTTGGTGTGACTTTAAATTCAATGGTTCCTGTTTGAACAAAACTCGCATTGTTCAAAGCCGCATAAGTGACAAACCTTAAATCGTCAAAAGATAAATCTAGTTTGCCAGACAAAATGGCAGCACTTCCGGTTGCAGTTCCTGTTAAAACACCATTACCCCAAGTACCGTTTATATTCGCTGAGTAATTTGCATGAAAAGTTGCGTTTGCTGGACGCAGATCTTTTTGGCGCATTAATCCGCTAGTAAATTCAGTTTTTGTATTGTCGTAAGTGAAGCCAGTATCGTCTGCAAAGTCTTCAGTAAATTGTAGTGCTGCAAGATCTACAAGAGAGAGCTTCCCAGTCCCAAGACCCACAGCCGCATTGACTAGTGTGTAGTTTGAGGGGTTATCGAATGGAAAAGTTGTGACAATGCTCATAGTTTACTCCTCATTTTCTAAATAACTTGCATATGAAATTCTTAATTCTAGCCCAAAAGGACAGTTTCTTTTTGGTGTTTGCCGTGGGGTCTTTGTGGGAAATAATCGAATCGATTGGAGTTTCAAAAAGCTTACGCTCATCAGCTCTTCTTCGTACAAGCCCTTTTAGTTTTTTCCCACCGGCATTCACCCACTTGTCAAACTCACGGGCGGCACCAAAAAAATCTTGATTGTTAATCTTTTTTAGTAGCGTGCTTCGTTTGAGATTCCCGATTCCTAAATTATAAGTAAAGGAAACCAGCGCACTATATTGATTCTCGTTAACTTTGGCGCGAAGAAGACCGTGCATTTGCCCTAAAATATGGTCTTCAATGTGCTCCAACAAATAATTTTCTGCGTTGTGTTCTGAGATAACGTCTCCAGATTGCACGGTCTTCCCGCTGGGGTAACGAATAGTCCCGTACCCAATAGTCCAGATGCCCACCGGATCTTTGTAAGCTTTAGTTCTAAAGCCTTCCCACTTCTTAATTAGTTCAATTGCTTTTTTAATATCTCTCATCACCTAGCCTTGTTGTAATAATCGTCTTGAAACTGCACCATGGCTTTTTTTATCCAAGACATGAAGTCTATAAACTGATCACCGGGGGCGCAAATCTGATTATGAAGGTACTCTACATCCTTGGGATCTTCAGTATCAAGAGGGATATTAAACTTAGTTCCTTGGGAATTTTTAAATTCAATTTGTCTCTCTTGCATATTAATAATACCCGTATCAACTTTAGGAGCAGGGCCGATGCTACAGCTACAAGTCACCAAGGTTATTAACAAGATCATGAACCTTATCAAGAATGGCCTCCCGTTCTGCTGTTGACTGTGCATCTTTAAGTTCCTCTTTCATTTCACTAGCTTTCTTGTCTATAACATCCATGCGTAACCTTTTACGAAGAAGAAGGATAACCGCATCAGTTATCCTTTCTGCTATTTTATTTACAAAAAATGTTGCAAGTGTTGTTAGCCAAGTCAGTTTAGCCTACTTCACTATCGATTTTATCAATCATTATGCAGGTGTAACGTCTTTGAAAAGCATGCTCTCAATTTTATTAACTAAAGCATCGTCCCATTTGTTATCTGTTTTATTGGCTACAGCTCTTAAACCGTTCATCACTAAACGCTTTAGACTTCCACCGGCATAAACGCCAAATCTAAAACCCTCGATTTCCACTCCGGCTTTTGCGTCAAGAACATCATTGCCCTGTATATTGACATTATACTCGCCAATCTCTCCAATTTTTCCTTCTGTTAATGTTTTCACTTCCATTTATTCCCCTCCATTTTTGGGTTTAGTTATTAAATAATTTTTGAGCCACTTTACATCACTCTTAATTTCTGAAACATCGTCTTTTATATTTATGACTTTTTCAATCGCAATTTCATGTTTTGAATCAACATATTGTCGCAAGGATTCTTCTTTAACGTTAACAAATCCCATAAGCATAGCAACAACTCCACTCCCGCCTATTATTCCTCCGCCTACCTTGGCTCCTTTTGATTTCATAATCCATCCTAGGATTGTTACCCACATAATTAACTCCTAATTATTGTCCCCAGCAAAATATGTCCGCCTCAAATGTCGTGCAATCTGCTCCAGCATCATCATTACATCCAATAGGTATAGTGTCCGAATCAGATGGGTTAATTCCTAATATGTCTGGGTCACTTGTAGACGCGCTAGAAATAACACATTGAGGTTTGTTACTAAAAACTGTATTTAGCTCTATAGTACAGACACCCGATGAGATGTTTCCAATTGAAGAAATAGCGCTTGCTTGATCGGTTGTTACCGCTGATGAACTACTGCATAGAATTTCAAAAGCTCTAAGATTTACATTTGTAATACCAGAATCGGCTTTGTTTCTAACTTCAGGAAAAAACGGAGGCAAACTATGTTGGTCCATTTTTTCAACAGTGATGTGAACATCTCTTTGCCCCGCAGATGCCGACCTGTCCGCAACCACCACACTGGAAGTTATAGACCCCGTAACAGCTTGTTCGTACATAATCCGCAATGTTTTTTGCCCTGTTGATAAAGTAAAGCTAGAACACATACGATTTGGAAAACTTATTCCTTGTATCCCACTTGTACTTGGAGTGTTCGAGTTATGGGCTATTTCTCTTCCTAGTTGGCTAATAGTTTGTGCATTATTTGGAGTCTCGACCCATTGAAAAGCGTTAATGGTAGAAGTCGAGACAGCCGCAGTAGAAGTATTTGAAATTTGAGCACAAGCCTTATACCTGGCGGTTTCAGTAACCTGGATTACAATACCCACACTTTCACTTCCCGCAGCACAAGTGAGCCCAGTGCTTGGGTTCGTTGTTGAGCAAGGGATTTCAGCCGGATCAGAATTGGGATTAATAACCATATCCAAACCAGCATCAATAATTTCAGTATAAGACGCAACATTGCCTGTTCCAAGATCTGGGTTCGCTCCTCCAATATTTACATCCCAATATTTTCCAACAGTTTCAAGAGTGACAGACTCCTGCACCCCTAAGCCATCGTCTATCGAATAAGTTAAAGTCCAACCAAAACTAGCATCAGTCCTTACAGATGCTGATCCTGCCCAGTCAACAAAACTAAACTCAACCGTGCCACTACTATCGACCGTAATTCTAAATACTTGTGATGCACTAAAGCTGTAATCATTTATTTTTTGAGTATTGGGTCTTGCCCAAGTTGGTATGAGTCCTGACGCGCTGGTAGGAGTACTCGCTGATGAGAAAGTTACTTGGTCACCGCTGTCATCAGTTATTGTTACGATTCTTCCGGCTCTTGTTACTATTAATGTTCCGGCTGTAAAATCACCACTTCCAGTAACATCAATTACAGCTCGTCTGTCCGGCAACCCAATTACAGTGTCTAATTTTCCAAACTCAAACGCATCCAAAGAAATTTCAGCAGCATCAGCCGTTGACTCAAGTTCCACTCTTATGCTTCCGCTTGATGGACAGGTAAACAGTAAAGGAGTCGAAGCCCTGTAGTCATCGGCTGGATCTAAATCCACTGTAGCCAAATCAGTTGATCCGTCGTCCACATTTGCTTTTATTTCCGCTGCAACCCCACTGGCCCACTTATAGTCAAAAATTAAACTACAGCTTCGGCCTTTTAAACCTTCAGGAACCACAATCAACTCGGATCGAAAAAATTCACCAGTAGCAGACGGGTCCCACTTTGCAGTGACATTCCCAGCAGCGGGTGCCGCTGTTTCTAAAGTGAAGGTTGAAGATCCGGTATTGGTCCAATTGGACTTTCGTCCTTCAAAACCTGGGTTCGATAGAATGTTTCTTTGGTTTCCTTCTAGTATCGCGCGGTCTTGCTCTTTTGGAGCACCCCAGACAAGTAAGGGAATTAGTAATGTTAAAAATATAGTTAAATTTCTCATCCGAATTTTACCTCCGTTGAACTTGGCACGAACCGAATGTCAGCAGAGTCATCACTGCCGCCCGGTGCGATTCTAGTTAATTCTACTCTTAATAAATCCCCAGGACTTACAGCAAAGCCATTTATTTGTCCTGTAGGTGTTGATAAGTCAAGTACACCTTCGCGATATTGATTAGCAACTGTGTTTGTGAAATCCCCAGTGTCGTCAGTTTCCTGATTAGCTGTGGAATCGATTGCATCTTGGTTTTTTCTAATTAATGTAGTTACTGCTTGCATCTTAAATTCATCTGAATTCGAAGGTGAATAAAAACCTAAGAACATTTGGACTTGTCTGCCAGCCAAATAACCTTGTGGCACTTTGACATATAAATCAAGCTCAGCAGCATCACCTTCAGCAAACTGAAAAACTTTTTCTTCAAATTCTACAGCTTCCAGGGCATCCCCACCCCAATTGGCTCCACCACCACCTCCACCGGCTCCACTTCCTACAGGAGTAATTACACCAGCTTGGTTTCGTATAAATAAAAGCTCTCCTTTATTATAAAGCTTTACCTCTCCCGCAACACCTGGGGCTGTTGGGTCAGAAACTGAATCAACAAAAATATTGTCGTCGAGAGTTCCATTTTTTAGAAAAGCATCAGTTTCAGCAAAAGCTTGCTGCAAAGTCAGAGCAGCCGATTGGGTGAGTCTTACAAAGGCAGAAGAATTGATAGTTGATGAAGCGCCAATTGGCATTAACGTCCGGGTGTCCGTTATATTTGAAGGATTATCAATTCCTGCTACAGCCTTAACTAAGACTTCAGCGATTTTTATAAAACCAGCAGGGGTCGCGGGAACAGAAGGGGAACCTGCTGGTGTGCCATCCACAATTTGTAAATCGGCATCCCAATCATTTGTTGTTACTAAATTTTCATTAGTAATGACTTCAGTGGAAGCATTTTTAAATTTTCTTGATTCTGTAGCACCATCAACACGACGATTTTTTACGACAACAATATCTATTCTATCGTTGACCACATCCGGTGCGGTAATATTTAAAACTGTGACTGCTGACTTATAAAGTAGTCTTTTTTCTGGCTCAAAAACATCCAGACCAGTTTCAGTTTGAAAGCCCACCCCACTATTAACATTCACTGCCGTTGGGCTATTAAGACTTACCAAAAACCCATTGTCAAAAAAAGCGTCCTCCGCTCTTTGAATGAGTTCAAACACCACTCGATCATAGCTTTCTTGTTCTCGTAGGGCTTGCTCTTCGTTTAAGTCATCGAAAACTATTTCCTGCCCGTCGTTATATTGCTGTCTTGCCATCTTTTACCCCGTTCTTTCGATAACTCTGTAGAGAGTACCGCAAGCTTTGTTTCTGTTTACAGTTTGCACAATTATCTGGAATAATTCTAACGATGATTCCAGTCTCCCAATAAAATCTTCTCTAGTAAAAAAATATTCCCTATCGTAGAAAGAATAGGGCTCATGCACTTGCTTATCAACAATGATTGAAAAAGTGTCCTTAATTGTAATAATTAAAATTTCACCCCTACTAAGAAAGCTTTCCCTGTTGGCAAAGATACCACTGTTAAAATCTTCTACAATTGTGGCTTCACCAACATCCAGCAGCGCGTCAACAACTCGCTTAATTTCTGGACAACTCGTTGTGTTAGTGATGTTTTTAATCCTCTGGGAATAACTAAAAGTGGTCTCTCCAGAGGCTCTCAGAATGCTTCTTTCTTTCCCGTGCTCTCTAAGATACCCGTCTACTGCCTGACAAATGAATGTCTCTTTAAAGTGATTGTCGAGAGTATCCCCAACTCTTTTAAATATGGCAGCAATACCTTGAAAAATAGCATCAAAATTCTGTGGGTCTTCATCACAAAAATAATGGGCTGGCAATGCAGCCTTTAATTTTTCATACCATTGATCTTGGGTAAACCCGATCATTAGCTTGCCTCCACAGTTCCAGGAATGAGTTTTTGTGTTGTTGATGTGGCAATGTCGCCTACTGGCTCATTCGTAAGGAAATCTGTTAAATCATCTGTTCCAGTTGGCCCCCAAATAGCTAAAATTGCAAGTCTGGCAAGCCCCCTGTCGAAGCCCGTTCCAATGGGCAAATCTTGAATATATTGAACCATGGTTTCTTCAATTCTAGTCGTATCAGTAGAGAACTCAGCGAAATTTGGACCACTTGGATTAAGTGTAATAGAAGCTTTCCAGTCGATAGCAAGAGCCACAGCAGCCAATACAATTTTCTCAACCCCACAAGCCCGCACTGTGAAAACAGCAGCGATTACCGCATCTATGAGCGCTTGAGAAGCAGTCCCGTTGATGTCTGCAATAAATAGTCTGGCCCTTGGTATGAAAAAGAAATCTCCCACTGTGGAAGAAGACCCAATATCAAATTCGATTACAGTTTGTAAATCCTCAATAACGGTAGCCGTTTCAACACCTGGGACATTATTAGCAGCCGCTTCCACTGCGGCTTTTGTGGCTCCACGGATTACTTCGATTTGGTTTCTAGCGAATTCTCGATATTCTGAGTCGTCGAAATCATCGTCCCCACCAACAGCAGCCAGTGGATTTGTAACCACTACAGTGGCATCTGTTAGAGCTGTTTCGATTACAGAGATTGTGCCCGAAAGAACATTCCCTGCGGCCCCACCAATAACCGCTTCAACGGATGCTGAAATTGCAGTTCCAGTCATAACGACCTCTGAAAGAGTAGCAAACCTTTGCTCTGTTCCATCGGCAGCTTTTTCGGTTTTAACAAATGTTCCCTGAAGAATTGTAACATCCCCGGCATCTGTATTAGGGCGAGAAAAATCTACAGTTGTAGTGGACTTTGTGGCCCCTGGTCTTTCAAAAGATTCTCCAAAATGATCTGTTAAAAGTGACTGTAGGTCATCAGGGCCACCAGTAATTGCAGGCCCATTAGAGGTTTCAACAAATGTCTTTGCAAATTGCTTAACCACAAGACTGACCATTTCCTGGCCAACAACAGATGTGCCGCCACCAATTGCATCAAGGTTAGACCCAGGTCTAAAATCATTTAAGTTTGGTTGCCTATTTTGAACCTCGTTTTGAAACAAGGTAAAGAGTTCGTCTTGACTCGGTACTTCAGTTGCCATTATGCCACCCTATTGTTTGTGGGGATTATTCTTAACGTGGTTTCCCCAACTCCCACCAAAAAAGCACGAACAGAAATAATAGTTAACTCTGGTGTTCCGTCTTCAACTTGAACTTTTACACCTAAAACTTCATTCACTGATTCGTCTTGTTCCCATTGAACTTTTATTCTATTTGCAAGTTCTCTTTGGTTGTCCAAACTATTAAGCCCATTTAAAAATCTTTTTAGTCCCACTCCAAAGTCAGGTCTGTGAACTAGTGTTCCAGGCTCAGTAATAGTCCTGCGCATAAGCCTAGCTGTAACATTCAACTCACCAAAAATAGTTTGCAGGTCTCCACTAGCTGAAACTTCAAAATCAGAGGTGAAAACAATATCAATTCCAAATAGCTCTTCAGCCGTTGCCATTACTCTACTTGTCCTTTTCCTGTCACTGCTCCCCCGCTATTTGTAAACGATCCAGGGAGTACCGTCCCATTAGTTTTAAATTCATCTACTACAGCCTTTGCAATAGCATCAGCCATTTTTTTTAATAGAGAAGAATCATCTGGCGCTCCACGCTCAACAATGATTTCTGTTTGTATTTTAGTTGAAAGGGAAGCTATAGCTATTGGCATCTTACCCCTTCTCCGTAAAAGCTTTATCAGAAAGCATTGCTGAATCATCCACTGGGCTTGTCTTTATTGCAATATAATCAGCAGTTTGATTCGGAATACTCGTATTATACCCGAAGTTGCCAATGTGGTCATGTATTGAGTCAATGTCTAAGTGCTCTGAATAGGCGGTTTTGAATACTTGGCCAAGGACCAAATTTTCAGTTCCTTCCACTAAATTGGTCAAATGTATAGTCTGATCCGAATTTATGAAAGTCTTAGTACCATTCCTCGACCTTATGACCAAATGCCCATCCACAGCTTTAAGTGGAATTTTATCTTCCTGACTAGTGAGCCGTTTCATTATGTAGGCATCGTTTTCATCGTCTTCACAAAAAGCCACTAATACTAAATCATTTTTACTGGGAAATTGAAACATTCCAGAGTCAGGCCCCACCATGTCCCAAGACATTTTTGCAGTGATTGTTTGCCGCTCTGGAAGAAGAGAAACATCAACTCTTAAAACTGATCTATCTTGCGCGACTTCTAAGTTTAGAACTAAAGCACAACGCATTTCCATTCTGTCTTCGCTAAGTGCTTCTTTTAAATCTTCGAGAGAAAGAGGTTTTGGCATTACACCTCCCTCTGCGCAAGGTTCTTAGGGATTTCAATAAAATTAATAAACCCAATGCGCATTGAGAAACCACTGTCCTGATTCAACGAAAAGGAAACTTCTTTTGTAAAAAATGGAGTGTCATACTTTGACAAACTCTCCGCAAAAGCAGTGGCGACTTCTGTGTTGTAACAGTTTCTAATTAAAAACTTTTTGATCCTGTTTTTCCTTGTGGTTTCATTTGAAATATTCCGAAGATCCGGTAAGCCTTGGAGATCCCCTTGATTGATATCTAATTCAATGGGAGTGCCCACACGAAACTTTGTAGCATCAAAAAAGTCTGGGCGTGCTTTGTTGTCAGATACTTCACACACAACCATTTCACTTGTTTCAAGCTCTCCTTCAATTTGCTGCCTGCCAATCTCTTCAAATATTTTTTCTCCAACGGAGCGTAGATGGTCTTTGTCAGCAATATTGCGGAGCCTAAAAGTAATAAAAGGAGCGTCCTTTGGTTCCCCCTGCTCCCCATTTGTTTTTATTTGTGGGATCTGTATTCGCTTTTTTGGGATTCCGATATCGTTAATCCAAGAATCTGTAGCTTCCTCTGGGATTTTAATATCTATGACTTCTTTTCTTTCTGTAACCAGAGCCAACACACGAATATTAAATCCTTTTTGTCGTCCAATTTTTCTTTCAAAGTCTAGTGTTTTTAAATTCTCACCAAATATAAAAATCTTAGATTTGCTTTTATTGTATAGAGTCCTTGGGCTAGAGATCACAAGTTTATCAAGTGAAATAAAAGCAATAAGACCGGCATCGGCTACAATGTTTTGAATCATGTCCCAATACGTGCGCCGTGGTCTCCCGTTTCTTGTTCCCGCTTTTGAATTTAAATCAGCACCTAACTGTGCGAGCGTGGGGAGAACTGCCACTGGGTTTCCATTTGAATCCACAACTTGGTTGTCGATTTCAATCCCAGTGTTGGGTCCTTCGATTTTTGTTTCTTCAATTTGATCTAAGAGCAATCTTAATACTTGATCCAATGGTTTAGACAATGCTACTGGGTCGCCCAAATATTCCCGGTCAATTAGGAGAGAAGTAAAATCTCTTCCTTCAAGTCTTACAGTACGGCTATCTTCACTAAGGGAAATATTGTCGGTGTCAGCGAAGCCCTGGAATACTGTGGACTCTGCCGTTGCGTCAATGAGGTTTTTGGAGTTGTTGGTTTTGAAGAGTTTTTTCCGGTCTTCGATATGAATTGTAACACCCAAGGAGCGTATTGCACGCGGGTCGAAAGGGAAGTTTTTAAAGTCGATTTCTGCATCAAATGTGTCTGCCTCTCTATATGAATTCAGATTTACATTGACTGATTTACAAATAACACTAAAAACATGGAGTTTTGCAAGTCTAGCGCTCGTTTTGTCGTTAAAATCTTCTAAGGCAACTCTAAGGGTCATAACTCCTTGAGGATAGTAAACAGGCATTATGCAATCCTCGGAATTTCAATAACATCACCCCTAATAGTGTCGAGATCTGTACTTTGAAGTTTATTGTGATCAAATATTTCTTCCCATTGAGTGGAGTCATCATAAAATCTTGCTGCGAGTTTTTGTAAGGTGTCTCCTGTTTGAATTCTATGCCTTGCAAGTGGCTCAGTGGCTGCGATTTTAGCGATAGCAGCTAATAAGGACTCCATAAACCCATTGAGTGTAAACAGAGCGCTAAAAGTGTCAGCGAAATAGCTAGCATTAATATAGGCACCACTAATTCCATTTCCAGCGAATTTATCGAAACCCCCTTCAGGGTCAAAACCACCGACACGCCTATTAAAATTTGAAATAGCATTTCTAGCATTTTTAATAAGTCCTTCCGCCCTAGAGACCGCTCCTTTTATGTTGTCCACTTCATTTAGAACATTATCAACAAACTGTGTGACAGTTGTCACAGCCTCTGCAACAAGTCCAGTTGCTTCATTAAGCTGTTCACTTAAAGAGCGTGGAATAGTGGGGGGTAGGTTGTTTGCTGCTGCTTGGAATGCAAGTGCAGCACTTATAACATCTTTATTAATATCAAATGGAATCGTTCTAGCTCTTCCTAAAACTTTACAGTCAGCAGGAGGATTAAATCCAATAATAAAAAATGTTATGGCATAGTTTATTTCTGCCAGTGTTTTTATTTCAAACTCAGTGTTTTCGATAAAAGCAAAACGCTGAATGTCCCCAAGAGTGATACGAACAACATTGCCACGAATCCTGATGGCATCAATTAACTCTTGCTGCTCTTTTGGGAACTGTCTTAGTTGTTCAGTGGGTGGAGAGCCGCCATCCGTTCTTGCAAATGTTTTTGATTTTAAAGTCCCACGGATTACGATGTCATTTTCTCTTGGGCCTAAAACTTGTACTGTTGGTTCAGTGTTTCCAGGATAGTAATCTTTTACAAGTTGTTGGATTCCACCTAGAGGAAATATGTCTTTGGGCATTGAATCGCCCAAGAGTACAACCCTCTCATTTGTTTTAGCCACACCTTGCTCGAATTCGATAATTTCAAGGCCATTAGGAAAATCATTCCTGTTTGTGGCTTCTTGCATGTTCAAAGGCTTTTGGAAGAATCTGTCGAAAGGGGATTTAATCCTTTTTATCGATTCGTCGAACCCTTCTTTAAGATCTATGTTTAAAAGTCCCATTAGCGTCCTTGCTTACTAAACGAAAAGTTTTTCCCGCTTGCTTGTGTGGGGTTTTGTGCAGCTTTAAGAAGTTGATTTTTTAATGTAAATGCAATTCTGTCAGGCTCTAATTGTTCTTTAAAGTTATTCTTAATCTCCACTTTTCCAATGTTCACACTTGGTTGAGCTGACGTTCTTTCTTGCTCTGGAAGACCACCAGCGCCCTTGGCTATTTGTCTAAAGAATGTTTCCGCGCCTTCTGCAAAGTTTTTCTGAATTGCCCCAGCCCCTAGCTGAGAAAGTCCTTCTCTAAAGTTTCCTTGTAAGATGTTTAGTGCTGGCACAAGGATGGCATTGATTACCCCAGAGATTGCTGCAAATACTCTAAAAATAACATCTGTCATAGTTTCAAACACACTAACAACAAAGCCCAAAAGAATAGTCACTCTGAAAAGTGGGGATATAAATTGTGCTATTATATTAAAAAGCGCTCTAAATGGAGTGGTCAAAAATAAAACTAGAGAACTAAAAATTTTAAAAGCCTCACTAAACCTGGCCATAATTCCAGGCAATGCTTTTGCATCTGCAATTCTAGCAAATGCAAGGGCTCTGGAAATCAATTGAAAAAGAGTAAAGATAATTAAAAGCGGCACTGCAAAAGAAGCCAAAGCGGAGGCAATAAAACCTAAGCCTGTTACTATAAAAGGAAGAAACCCCCCCACTGCCACAAAAGCTTTTCCAAGTAAAGCAAATGCCGGGGCTATGAATCTTATTATTTTTCCAATAAATGCAAATTTAAATATCAATGTTCCAATCCCAAAAATCAATGCGCCAATTCCCGCTTTTTGAAAGTTCGCGGCAACATCGCTCAATTCTTGAAGCCTTATAATTACGGTTTCAAGATTTGGAATAAGTTGTTTTAAAACAATCGCTGCATTTTGTAACGTGACAGCTAGATCAGTTTTTACAAGTTTTAAAAATCCTCGTAGTGCTTCCTTAACTGGCCCAGAGAAAAGTTCTCCAATGGGTTTGAAGGCACCAGTGAATCCAAAGAGCGCTTGCCTAATTCTTAGAAGCAGCGATGGAATTGTGTCTGCTTGTTTCGCTAACAGCTCTGTGCTTTGTGTAAACTGTCCGAAAGCAGCATTGAGAAGATCAAATCTTTCATCAAGGCGCAATTTATTAAATTCTTTTGTGACTTTATTTATCCCACCGACTCTTTTAGCGAACTCTTTAAATGCAGTTGTCTCAACGGCCACGGCTCTAAATGCCGGATCTCCAAGAC
>SDBT01002813.1_pt1 | contig 30471 bp, 33 predicted proteins | sample 2277101 | NCBI WGS metagenome assembly SDBT01 (sample SAMN10404973, study PRJNA504765) | marine sediment metagenome | isolation source: marine sediment core GS10_PC15, 103 cmbsf | place: Arctic Ocean: Southern Knipovich Ridge | collected 2010
GAACAATTTTGATCGTATTGGCAATTTTAGTGGTGTGTGATGTGACATGGTCCGAGCCAGTCAGCATGGACGATGTAGATGCTGTTATAGATCGCGGGCTGCAAAAGACGGCTACTCCAGAGATTACTGACATGAGCGGTGAGGGTAGCCTAGACACTATGACAATGGAATATCGCGGTCCGGTTTCTGGAATTGGCTCTCACTGGTCAGGCGAATGTCCCACAGATAAGGGTGATGGCGTTTGCCACTGTCCAATGGGTGAAAGCAATACCCTGCGGTGGATCAACAATAACGATGTGCATATCGCTGTCTGCGATGCCCAGAAGGTGTTTGACTCTCATAAAGCTGTTGCTGAAGCCGCTAAGGCGCTGAAGGCTGAGTTCGCGGCATTGCAAAAACAGGCTAGTGTGGCAGTCCGTAAGATCAATACTCAGAAGGCCGAACTTGCCAAGCTCAAACATGGTAAGAAGAAATACAATGCGTTATTCGAGCAGATTGCCACGGCTACGGCAAACTTGCAGGCAGAGGTGCGGGCCAAGGATACCGCTATCAAGGCTAAACGAGAAGCGCTTCTCAAGGCAGGGTTGGCTGCTGCCGATGTTGCTGTCGAGGCTGTAGCTAAGTCTAAGGGGATTGACCTGGTTCTAGCTCAAGGCCGCGTGATTTGGGCCTCAGATAGTCTGGATATTACCGATGACGTAATTGTGGAGTTGAATAAGAAAGATGAATGAGCAATCTACATATATCATAAATTGGGGCAAAAGATTGCTGGATGCTAATGGTGAAAGCGCCCGCAAAGATAATCCTGATGACTGGGTATCCTGTATGGCCAAGAAGTTTCACAGACGACAAAGGCAAGCAATGGCGTGGTTGAAAGAAGAAAAAAGGAACGCACATCTGAACAAGGAACCGGCGGATGAATAAAGGTGTGACTAAAGAATGGATTGGTGGTGTTGTGTTTGGTGTTTTTGTGGGTATTGTTATCTTGAGTATATTCGTATTATGTTTTGGTGGTATTTGCCTACACTGAACTAAGGATTTAGCGAGATGAATAAATGCTCCCGATTTCAGAATGCCCCTATGCCAGCAATTCAGGGCGAACCTGTTTGTTTCGTGCGTTTAGTTGGCGCTCCTGGTGGTGCGGATATCCTGATGCCGATTTCCATGTTGAGCTATTGGCAATATCTGAATCGGTGCGAGACGATAAGGCGGAATGCAAGGCTTGCCTTGGTTTCGCGGAACTGAATAGAAAGAAAAAAGGGAGTATATGAAATGATTTCTGTGATAGCGGCACTTGTTGGTATGATTCTTGGAAGTATAACAGTAACGTGGTGGGTGGATCGGAAACTTAATAAGATGAGATAATTACAGCTACCCTATTGAAAGGACACTGGCTGAATTAGATAGATCAGATACTCCGGCGCAATGCCGGACCTGGCTGCATGACCGACAGATAACGGTCGAGCGATAGCATCGCTTGTAAATGCAGGACGAGCCTGGTCTTACCAGACACCTCTCCGAGACATCGTGATTAGTTTTTTCGCAACTTCTACGGAGAGTTATTATGTCTGAATTTAACATTAATTCACAATTTACGCTCGCTGAACGCGCCAAGGGAACTCTTGATGGCAAGAGAATGATGTTCCTCTTGGACGTTATGGACGAGCGGGGCGTTGAAGGTTTTATCAAAGACGTGCCGTGGTTTGCGGCGAATCAGGGTTTGCAGCATAAGATATGGCGAACCACAAGCCACCCCGATTCCAGTCGCCGGACGTTCTATGAGGGCGTTACGATAACCGAGATCACTACTCAGAAGATCGTTGAACCAGTAGTTTTGTTCGAGCAGTGGAGTTCGGTTGATGAACAGCATGTAAAAACGCTCGAAAACGGTAATGAGGAACGTGCCCGGCGCGACAAGATCAAGATTCTTGCCATGCAGGAAGATTTTGTCTTGGCCATCTTTACAGACAACCGGACCAGTGGCGATAAGTTCCTTAACGGGTTTTCTCAGCGAATGGGCACGCTCAGCTATCCGGGCCACACGACTACTACCCTGCCCTATGTGTGGGATGCTGGAGGCACTGGCAGTGCCCTTACTTCGCTATACCTGATCGAATGGGGCGAAGCTGCAACGCATGGCATATTCCCAAGTGGGGCCGCTGGGACATCTGGTGTTATGGGCATGAATGCCGTTAACCTTGGTCTGCAAACCGTGCTTACAGCGACAACTCCTTTGACTCAGTACAGGGCGTTCCAGAGCCAGTTTACACATTGGGCCGGGCTTGCCGTGAATGACGACCGCAAGGTTGCTCGTATTGCCAATATCGAGACACGAACCGGGATCACCGTCGGGCGATTCAACGAAAACGTGCTCATTCGGGCAATAAAACACGGCAGATTTAATCGCTCGCGGACCAGAATTTATGTCAACCCGTTCCTAAGCGCCGATATTGATATCAGAGCTAAAGACAAAATCAATGGCTGGACAACGCAACAGGTATTTGGCGAAGACGTTACTGCGTTCCAAGGCATTCCCGTTCGGATGATGGAAGATACTTTCATCCCAGCCGACGAGAGTGCTGTAGCTTAACTAACTATTACTTAGGAGTAATATCATGCGTGACAATTTTCCATTTGCAGAAGACCAAGACTTAACTGGTGTGACCAGCGGAGGGACTATCAGTGAAAACATTTGGGATTTGGAACAAGACGACTCAGACAACGTCATGGAAACCGATGCCCAATTAGTCGGCTGGGTCAATGTAGTGTTCCGAGCTGGCAATGCTGGTGCAACTGAGGGACTTTGGATTGATGTTATCAGCGACGATGCCGTAGGGCTTGACAGCGCTGACACACAAATCGTACTCGGCTCCTTGTATCTGAATGATGTTCAATTAACGGCAGCGGCGGGTAAAACTTATACCATTGGTGTAAGCATGGCCGGGTTGCAGAGATACGTTGGCCTTTTGTTTAGGGCCGACAGTACTTCGTTGGCTGGAACAGCTACGCCAGTAGATGCTGCGTGGAACGTCAACCCAGAAGCCCTTGCAGTAACCCAGAAAAAGCCCAGCTAACTAACTGCGATTCTTACTTTCAGGAGAATACTATGAACTTTCTAAAACGATTTTGGATCACTGTGGTTATGGCCGCGATCCTGGGAGGCGTTGCCCTTCCGGGCCATGCGGCCATAACTAACAGTGTAGATGGCCCGCCCACCCACGACTGGTGGCAGGATGGTTGGGGCGATACCGGCCTGCTGTTCTTACGTGAGGTCGAGAGTATTATCGAGGATACCACATTGGACCAGGGTTTTCTGACCATGACCAATGGAGCAACCATCGATAATGAGACTGATACGCAGATTATCTTCACTGAAGATGACGGCAGCGGTGACGAGGATATCATCTGGGACTTCCAGGACAATGCCATTGTCATCACCAGCGCTACCGGCGTAGTTACCTGGAATTGGGGTGCAATTGTCCCTACGGCCAATCAGATGTTGTTCACGCCCGTAGCCACAGGCTCAGTGATAGGAACTACCGAGGGTACTGTCCATTACGATAGCGGAGACAATGTACTCAAGTTCAGGGATGATTCGCAGTGGGTTTCTCTGCCAGGAACATCTACAGCCGGTGGTTCTGATACTGAAATTCAGTACAACAACGGCGGTACCACTTTGGGTGGGATATCGACAATCATCTGGGACGACACCAATATGGAGTTCCAAGATGACCAGAGTCTTGCCTTTGGTACTGCTGCCGATTGGACGGTCAACTTCGATGATTCAGTTGACGATCAACTGATTTGGCTGTCTGCTGCGACAACTGCTGGGGCTACCACCGATCCTTTGTTTGAGATCATCGTCGGTACTACTCCAACTGCCGACCAGCAGGTATTTGGTGTAGCCAAGGGTACGCAGGATAGCAACACGGCCCTGTTTACCGTTGATGAGGATGGTGATGCCGAGTTTGCTGGTAGTTTGACGCTCGGAAGTACGTTTTACCAATCGGCTATTGTTGCTGCCGCTGCTGGAAATGTCAATCTAACCATTGATGCTGCTGGTAATGGGACCATAACCTTTGCAGCTACATCTACCGGCAAAGCCGTATTTACGCGCGAAGTTGAATTTGACGGTGCGGTTACGCTGGGCGATGCAACTGCTGACGACATTACCTTGAGCGGTTTGGTGGTAAGCAACTGGACCCTTGACGATGGAATAACGGATTCACCTGCTTTGATCTTACAAGATCAAACAAATGAAACCGCTACTTTTATCAAAAAGGATAACGGCGATACGGAGGTTACTATACCTGCCGACACCGATTTCAACGTCGTTACCGGCAACTTGATGGTCGGTACTGGATCACCCGGAACCGTAGCTATGGACGGCGAAGACCTCTACGTTGATGGCGATTCGGAGTTCAATAGCGCTGTCCAAATAGACGGTTTAATTACCGGCAGTGCGGGTTTGACTATCAGTGCTGGTGATGTAACTATCGCCGATCAGATAGCAGTCAATCTCGACGCCAATGATGAGGAAATCTTGATAACCGGCACAGCCACGACAGTCACCGCCGACAACCTGATCGAAGCGGTAATGGCAGCCCAGACTACCAGCACCTATATATTGGCTTTGACCCAAACACCCGACGCTGACGCCCAGAATGATTACATAATCTTGGCCGACAGCACCGGCACAGATGCGAAATTCACTATCGGTGATGGCGGTGGCACGGCATGGACACTTGATATTACAAAACTTGTCCAAATCGATGCGGCCACCTCCATCAACACCTCTACAGCTGGTGTTCTTGACATGGACGTAACTTCAGCGACAGCCAACAACAAGGCGATCTACATCGATTATGAGCTTGATAATGGCAGCAGTGCCACGCAGTACGGCATCTATATTGACCTGGACGATGATGGCGAGGGTGGTGATGAAACGTTTCATGCTCTAAGCATCTTGAACAGCGCTGGCAGTGACGCCGCGACCATCGGCCTAAATGTCGCTGCTGAGATTGATACTGCGATAAGTATTACGACCGGCGCGGCTGGCCAAGCGATTGTCGTGGCCGCTGGGGCCGCCCATACCGAAACTTCAGGTGTGGTGGATTTGAGCATGGTGTCGGCGACCGATACGGCCGCTGTTATCAACATCGACCTTGAGGTTGACGATCTTGGCGCTGCTGAATCCGTGGCGGCTATCTATATCGACACCGATGATGACACTGCATCTAATTCAGCGTTTGTTCGCGGTATTCACATCAATGCCTCGGACGTTGCTGGTGAGGCCGGGACCATCAATCAGGCCATTTATGTCGTTGGATCCGATTGTGCTTTGCAGGCAGACAATGGTTATGTACGTATCGGAACTGGAGCAACGCCCGACGTTACCCCCGGTGACGATGATTTGTTTGTCGAAGGTACGATTGAAGTTGATGGCGCGGCTCTGCTCGATGGTATCGTTACGCTGAATAGCGACATCTATGTTGCTATTGGCACACCAGTAGCTAGTCCCGGTGGTGCAGAATTGGATATCGCCACAGGCACTTACTTCGACATCACGGGCACCAACAACATCACATCGATTGCCGCTGCTGATAGTATTGCCGGTCGAATCATAGTTCTACAGTTCGATGCGATCCTCACCTTCACTGACGGCAACAACCTAAAACTCGCTGGCAACTTTGTGACTACAGCCGATGACACCATCACCTTGATTAGCGACGGCACGAACTGGCACGAGATAGCCAGGAGTGCCAACTAGTCTTTCGTTTCCCGGACCGGGGTAGGTGCCCTCCTTCGCTTGCTCCGGTCCACTACTAGGAGTAACATATTATGGCAACTGTAATTGCCTTAAATACACCAACAACGACTCCGACAACCTATGAGCCCACGCCTATTGAGTATTGGTCTGTAAATGGCACAAGTATTGATACCAGTGGCGATGAGGTTTTGAGGGCCAAAGAATCCGACAACCGGCACCATCTAACCTATTTGCACATTAACTGTGTAGTAAACGCCACTATTGAAATAGCTGACGAGGGTGGTGTCTTGCTTGGTCCATTCAAGTTTTTGGCCGCTGGCCCAACAAACATAAGACTTCGCTTTGAGAGACCAATCCAATTTACGACAAATCAGAACATAAGCGTCAATCATGGCGGGGTTGTTTGCAATGTCTATATCGAGGGCTTTACTACACCTGCGTAGGAGATAGCGATGGCGAGCGAAACAGATATCGTCAACTTCGCATTTTCGCTTATGGGCGATAAGCGCATAAATGACATTGACGAAGAGGACGAAGAATCTGCCCTGGCGAAATTGTTTTACAAGCAGGCCCGTGACGAGCTTTTAGCCTGGCCTGACATAGAATGGGTGTTCGCAAAGACCAGGGCTAATTTGGAAACCACGATTGACCCGGACCCCATTTTCAATTGGGACCATGCGTTTCAAATACCAGTCGATATTGTCCGCGTAATAAACCAAGTAGATGAATGGGACCAGCCTATTCTGCCTTGGGTTCGGGAACTCGATCAAATCCTGACCAATGAGGATACTTGTCGCATTCTCTACATAACAAAGATCACCGATACTACGAAGTTCCCGGCGCTTTTTGTGAAAGCCCTATATTATCTTTTGGGCTCAGTATTTGCTGATCGCATTTCTCTGGATAAACAAAAAGCAGACGAGTTGCTTAATAAATTTCTGCTCGTCTGGCTTCCCAAGGCCAAGGCCGCCAATGGCAGAGAGATGTATTTAGCCGCCGAGAAGGGATCGCCAAACCCATTTGGGAGACGCAGTACGAATGGCCGAAGTAACTTCAATTATAATAGACAGAGACGGTAAGTCGGGCGAAAACGACTTACATAATGACGCTCTGTTTAGGCTTTTTGATAATGCTGATTCAAGCAAGCAAGCCCTACTCCAGCTAGACGGCATAACTACTGCCAATACCCTTACTTATAGATTGCCTGGGGCGACTGGCAATCAAGGTTTACTGGGATTGCCCTCAACGGTAACAGGGGCAAACTTATCACTAAGCACCGATCCGGGCGCCGATAGGATTTTCTTCTGGGATTTCAGTGCCACTAAACCTGAATATCTAATTGTGGGCATGGGCCTCTCAATTACAGACAAAACGATAGCAGTTAGCGCTGGCGGCATAGACCATGGCGGGCTGGCTGGCCTTGGCGACGACGACCACCCGCATTATGTCCTGAATGATGGGGATACTACCGATATTATCAACGGCGGGTTCAGTCTTACAACCGATGACTTTATACGAATAGCTGCAAACAATAAAGCGTTCAGGGCGGGCACAACGGCGGGCGATGCTGATTTCTACTCCGATGGCAGTGCCGCCATAGTAGCATCAACCGGCAACATAGATTTAGATGCAACGCTTATTGTTCGTGCGCATCCAATACAGGGTATTTTTGAAGTTGAATCCAACAGAGATGCCGCTGATGTGTCGGGTATATTAAGAAACACAGCCGCTGGGGGAAGCACAAATGATACCTGTTCCTTGATAGGTCAAATGACGTCCAGCGGATATACTGCTGGTAAGATTGTGTTCCAGAGGTTTGGGCCCTATACGACACCAAGCGCGAGGACAAGCCATTTAGATTTCTATACTGCAAGCGAGGGCGTCGATATATTTGCCCTAAGAATTGACGGCAATCAGCACGTTTTGATCCCAGCAGATGATAAATACTTGAAAATCGGAGTGACTGATACAGACATACAAATAGGCAGCGACGGAACCAATGGAATTATAGATGTGGCGACATCTTTGCGGATTGGCAATCGTACGACGAATTATTCGAAGTTCGAGGCCGATGGCACACTGGAGTTCAATGGAACAGCAACTGTATTCAACGATTTGCAATTCCCGATAAGCAATGCCAAAGTTCCGGCGGCAAATGCCCCCACATGGCAAACCTTTACAACTAATACAAATGAATATGGATTTGGTGTAAACGACTTCATCGACAGCCAAGCCAACGAAACGCAACATGGATGGAAACACGACTCTGTGGGGCATGTGCATTTGCATATAACCACAAAGGCGGCAAATTCTACAGGTTCCGATAGATTTGCAAAATTTCAAGTGTGGGCCGCTTATGCCGATACCGGAGAAACGTGGAACGAAACAAGTTTTACCGCCGAACTTACTATCCCAGACGGAACAGCAGCCCTGGAGCAATTTTATCTTAATATGGGTGATTTAGACTTGACTGGCTTTGTAGAGGAATCAGAGGTTCGATTGAGAATAAAGAGAATCGCTGCTACGGGTGGAACGGAGTATTCCGGAGAAATTTTCATTACCCAGGCTGGGATTCACCTTGAACATGACATGGTAGGATCACGACAGGAATTGACAAAATAATGGCTAAGCAGTCAACGAAAATCCAAAACAATTTTACAGGCGGAGAGATGTCCCCGTTGATGGATGCCCGGCAGGATATTGGTAAGTATAACAATGGTTGTCAGACACTACAGAATTTCCTTGTCTATCCCCAAGGCGGAGCGTTCAAGCGGCCTGGATTCCAGTTTATTGCTGAGGTGCCGGATAGAAACAACTTTACACGCCTGATCCCCTTCGAGTTTTCAGATACAGACTCCTATGTGCTTGAATTTAGCGACCTGCTTATCAGGTTCTATCGTACAACTTCTGCTGGATCGGGTTTGGTATTGGATGATGACGAGGCGACTCCTACTTCTATCGCCAGTCCTTATGGGGCGTCAACTACGGCCGCTCTAAGCGAAACCCCGGACATACAGCATGTCCAGACCGGCGATGTCATGTACCTAGTCCACCCCAGCTATAAACCACGGCGACTTGTGCGTACAGATAATAATTCCTGGACTATATCGGCCCCAGAGTTTCTAAGAGGACCGTTTTTGCGAGAGAATGATACTGATACGACCATGAAGGTCCAGACTTATACAATTGACGCCGTAACCACGGGCTTAGGTGGCACATTTACGATCAAAGATGACGGCGATCTGTCTGATATCTTTGAAGATGGGAATAAAATCGAAGTTGTTAGCTCTACTGGCAACAATGGTATTTGGACCATTGCTAGTACAAGTTATACTGCCCCTGATTTTGTTATTACTGTTGTTACTGGAGAAAATATAACAGATGCGACTGTTGACGGCGGTATGTGGCCGGATGTCGGTCCTGGCAACAACGTAGAGCTTATCCTTTCGGCGGCCTCCGGTGCAGAGAGCTTTGTGGGCTTTGAGTCTACGCACGTTGGGGCATTGTTTCAAATTACAGTCAATCAGCAATCGGATTCAGTAGATGGCTCGCTTGCCAGTGCAGGTCCAGATGCAAATTATGTTCAACTTGCTCTAGGACAATCATTTGACTTTTTCACTACTGGTCTATGGACTGGGACCATGGCCCTGGAAGTGAGTTATGACGAAGGAACTAGTTGGGAAACCGTCTATACCGCCGCTTTTGAAAATAATGGGAATATAACCGAACTTATTACAGATGAAGTCGGGGGCGGCAGGTATCGGGCAAATATGACGGCCTATACTTCTGGTTCTTGTGAATTCAACATTACATCTAGGCCAATTCCAATAAAGGGCGTTGTTGAAATTGATACGGTAAATAACACTACTAGTGCAATCGGAGAAATCAAATCACAAATTGCCAAACCTGTGGGAGTACCTACTAAACGATGGTCGGAAGGATCGTGGAGCGATAAGCGGGGCTGGCCGTCCACTGTTACTTTCTTTGAACAGCGGCTATTCTTTGCAAACACGGCATATCAACCTACAACTACTTGGAGCAGCATTTCATTTCCGGGCGGTGATTACCAAAACTTTTTAGCCGGGTCACTCGACGACTCAGCCCTAGTATTTACATTAGCAGATGCGGAGCAGAATCCTACCAAGTGGATGGTGTCAGACAGGCAACTAATTATCGGCACGTCCGCTGGTGAGTCCACTTTAGGCGCATCTTCGACCACAGACCCGCTGACGCCAACTAATTTCAAAGTATCAAGCCATGAAAGCAATAAGGGCAGTGAGAATATCCAGCCAAGCCGCACGGCTGTTGGACACCTGTTTGTTGAGCGGGGCGGGCGCAAGGTAAATGAGTTGGTGTTTAATTGGGAAGCAGATGGTTTTGTTGCTATCGACATGAATCGGCTTGCCGATCATATTACAGAAGGCGGAATAACTGAAGCCGGTATGCAAAAGAGGCCAGAGCCTATTTTGTGGTGTATTACCGGCGACGGCGTGCTTATTGGACTAACCTATTTACGAGAAGAAGGGATAGTGGCTTGGCATAGACAGGTCTTGGGTGGAAATGGCTTGGCTGAATCAAAGGCTATAATCTCAGGGCGCGTTAGCGAAGACGAACTTTGGATTGTGATAAAGATAACAATAAAGGGGCTTCAAAAACGATATGTTTGCCGGATGAAGGAATGGGCTACGGTAAATGGTTCAGGCGACCAAGAAGATGCCTTTCTTGTGGATTATGGCCTGACCTATGATAGCACGGCCACAACCACCATTACGGGGTTGGGCCATTTAGAAGGCGAACTCGTGTCTATTCTGGGTGACGGCTCGGAACGACCCCGCAAGACGGTTAAAGATAGCCAAATAACTCTTGACGAATCTGCGTCCGTTGCACAAGTCGGCCTAGCTTATACAGCTACTCTCAAGCCGATGAAGATACCCAGCGACAAATTGAAAAACCTTCGAGTGTCTCATGCGGTTCCCACTTTTTACAACACCGGGTATTGTGAAATTGGAACGACCCAAGGCAATCTAAAACCAATAGAATTTCCTAACAAGAAGTTCGATGTGCCAAGGCCGCTTTTCACGGGCGTTCTGTCGCCTGATACATTGCCCGGTGGATTCAATAAAGCTGGCGATATTATACTCCAGTCTGACAAGCCGCTGCCGCTAACCATTCTTTCGCTAACATCCCTAATCGAGAGTAACTAAAATGAAAAAAGCAATCTTAATAATTTTGTTAGTGTTAGCCTTTTGTGCCCCTGCGAATGCTACGGTATCGTCATATTCCCCAAGTTCTTATACCGGCAATGGCAGCACCATAAAGTTCGCGTTTGCCTTTGAAGTCTTTGACACATCAGAAGTCGTGGTAACGGTGCGACTCACGGACACTGGAGTTGAGACGCCTTATGTCGAAGATTCTGACTATAGCGTGAGCCTGACGGGCAGCGATCCGGCCACCGGCGGCACGGTTACGACTTTGGCTGACGATGCTCTGGCAAGTACGCAGACGATACACATAACGCGACTGACTGAGCAGACGCAAACAACTGACTTGATTCCTGGCGGAACGATTCCGGCAGATACGCTCGAAGATCGGTACGATAAGCTAACTTTACAGGTGCAGGATTTACAGGCCCAGATTGACCGCTGCCTCAAGTTCCCTATTACAGACACCGAACCCGACGACCTTGCTAATTCGGTTAATCGGGCTAGCAAGTATCTGTTCTTTGGCACAGACGGCGCGCCAAGTATATCGTCTTCCGTAGTCAATTCAGAGGCTACGGTCAGCACCTTTATGGAAACAGTGTTGGACGACGCCACGGGCCGGGCGGCCCTGACTACAATGGGCGGTATGGCCGTCTATAACGTTCTAACCTATGGAGCGGCTGGTGACGGAGCCACAGATGATCGGGCGGCAATCCAGGCGGCTATATCAGCAGCTTCGTCTGCCGGCGGTGGCACGGTATTTCTCCCGGAAGCTACCTATAATGTAGCTGGGACAATCAATCTGGTATCTGAAGTCAACATTATAGGAGAGGGGATTAATGTTACTAAAATTGATTATTCTGGCCAGGACACGCCTGCATTTGCCGCTACTACGACGATTTCTCATGTTACTATCGCCGATATGACCATTGACGGCAATTCTACTGACGGCACCGATGGCGCTACGGACGGTATTGATATTAGCCAAACTGGTTCACCGCTAAATGCTAGTATCCATATAGTCAATGTGGCTATTACTGCTTGTCAAGATAGCGGCATACACTGGAAAAATATCCGTAATTCTCAGATAGAAAAATCCATTATCTCTTTTTGCTATGATAATGGCATTTATTTTGATGTAAATGATGCAGCTAGTACAAGCTGTTCAGTGCGCGATGTTTATATCAACAATTTTACTTTAGAGGCAGCTAGTTACGGCATACTTGTTGAGGGAGATAATCAAATACAAGACCTACATTTGGAGGCCGTGTATTTCGAGACAATTACCGGCAATGGCCTTAATATAAATACCAGTTCCGTCAACTCGAATATAACCGTAGATGGCTGCGATTTCGAGAGCATTACCGGCAATGGCATAAACCTTGAAATCTCATGTTACATAACCATATCCAATACGCTGTTCAACGGTGTTACCGGCGATGCCATGATACTTGGAAATACAACAACGGCTACAGTTCTGAATTGCCGCTTTAACACTATTACCGGTGATGATCTAAACATAGGCAATCTTTCACAAGTTACCGTTATTGGTTGTAAGCCCGCAGACCTGAGTATCGCTTCTGCTGGTCGAGCGCCCATATTTACCGATTACAATATGTGGGCCATAGATGCCAAGACAACTAATTACCAGATATTGTTATCTGATAACAACAAGACCTTCACAAATGAGGGCGCTGGTGGTGCAATCACCTTCTCTCTGCCAACTATTGCCGTCAAAGATATAGGATTTAGAGTTCGTATTATATGTCGAGATGCCGGCGAGAATGTTACTATTAATCCAGGTGCTATTGGTATCGTGCCAATAGACGGTACTGGCGGTACTGATGTTATTAATACAGCCTCCCGCAACGGCGATTCAATTACACTGAAAGCATTAACTCTAAATGATTGGGCTGTCGAATCTATGGTTGGTCAATGGTTGCCAACTACGGCAAACATCACTTTCGCCGATGTTGATGACACCCCTTCTGTCATTCATGGGTCTAACTTCTTCTTATCCGGCACGGCCACAGAAACTATAACTGACTTCGATGACGGCGTTCTTGGCCAGGAAATAACAGTCGAGTCTCAGGCGGCGATTACCTATGATACTACATCATCGGGACTAAGCGGTAGTTCGCAAGACCTTGTTACGGCAGATGGTGATGTAACCAGGTGGATTTATAACGGTACTGTTTGGAAACTTATACAGTTCACAGATGTAAGCGCAGATAATAGGAGTGGAATCTAGTTTGAGTCTCGAACTTCAAAAATATATAGCCGAGCACGCTATCGAGATTATCGAAGCTGGCGCTAAACAACCGGGTTTGAAGATAACCGATCAGATACGATTGTGGGCTAAGATGCTCCAGGTAGCACAATGGCCTTCGATAACAGCGGTCTGGAATGGTAAACCTATTGGGTGCTGGGGTATTCAGATTATTTGGGCGGGCGTTGCGGAGGCATGGTTCTTGGCCGCAAAAGAAACTAATGGTGGCGGACTTCCCTTGGCTGAAGCTACGAAAGCAACCTTAGATGAATGGATTGAACAATATAGTCTTGTTCGCGTACAGACCCCGCTGCGTGCGGATTTCCCAGAGGGCGAGAAGTTTGCCCGATGGCTTGGTTTTGAATTTGAATCCGATATGCCCAAATACCACCCGGGCGGGACAACAGCAAAAATGTATGTCAGAATTATAACGAGGTGAGTTATGCCCTTTTTGCCCATGCTTGGATTAATAGTCGGTGCCGCAGGTATTGGATTGGAGGTAGCAAGTACTTTAGAACGTGGTAAGCGCGAGCAAGAAGCCCTGGAGTTCAATGCCCGCGCCCAACGTAATGAGGCATTGCGCGAAGAACAGGCTGCCGCTGACGAGGCTGGCAGGTTCGCTACTGCTGGCGAAAGACTCCAGGCTACCCAAAGGGCACGATTCGCCAAAGGCGGCGTAACGGCGGAGGGGACTCCACAACTCGTACTCGCCGAAGCCGCCAAAATACTTACAGAGGATGTGCAGAGGATTCTGAAGGGTGGGCAGCGCAGGGGTGAGGCGCTCAGAACCGGGGCTAGATTGTCCGTTGCTCAAGGCCGTACAGCCCGCCGAGCGTCTTTGTTTGAGGCAGGCACTTCGCTATTGAGCGGAACGGTCGGCGTACTTGACAGGTTTGACAGGACGAGGGTATAACATGGTACAAATACCATTTCCGTCACAACAGGTAGGGGTTGACCGCACACCCCAGCCCAAAGTCTCGCCTAGTATATTTACCGCCGATGTGCAGGCGATAGCCCGGACAGGGCAGGCTGTGGCCGGTGTTAGCCAGCTGTTAGAGAACGTGCAAGGCCGCTTGGCCAGGGCCGAGACTAGGAGTATAGATGCCGATTTGACGGCACAGTTGGCTGAGATAAATACGCGCCGATCAGACCCTGAATGGCGGGATCAAAACTATGGTATGGGGCCTTTGCTTACAGCCAGCCCGGATGGCACAACCACAGTTCGGGTAAGGAAACCGCTAACTGATTTTACTTCCGATTGGGAAGCAGAAGTTGATTCTGCTATTGAGACCGCAACTGGCAAATTTACATTAACGCCTCGTGTGATGAAAGATGTTGCTATTACTCAATGGCAGCAAAACAAGATTCGTCAGGGCGTGCGGGTCAATAGTATTATGGTCCAGATGTCCGAAGAGGCTTCGGCGCTGGCTGTGCATAAGCAAATTCAAGCAATTTTATTATCATCTGAAGCTCCGGTAGTTGCACTCAAAGCACTTAAACGCGATCTCGAGCGTACGGGCGATCTTCACAAAACAGTCCAAAACGAAAAGATGTTTGATCGATTTATTGCTCAGGCCAAAAAGATTGAAAGCAACCAACTCGGAGATGCGATACTCGTTGCGGCATTGGCCCTACCCAAAGAAGAAGGTCGATCCCTAATCAATCTCAAAACTAAGGGACTGCCACGAGCGGTCAGAAACGATACGTTGGCTCGATATGAGAGAGAAATTGCCCGCCGGGGTCGGGAAACTGTAGCCCAGATTTCCGACCAAGCTAGTAATATGGATTACAACAAGGCTATTACATTCATCAATTCGCACCCAGACCTGAACTTTACGGAGAAAAATGCACTTGTAACAGAGAGGGGACGACAGAGGGCCGTCAGAGATCGTGAACTTCAAGAAGAAACTATAGAATTACTAGATCCGTTGCCGCTCGCTGAGGCCAGAAAAGCCATTTCTAAAATAAAAGACAAGACACTTAGAACGTCGATGAAAGCATGGGCAGACACAAAAGACGTCGCCCTGCAAGAAGAAGCCGAACTAAAAGCCGACGTCGCCAGAGAAGAATTGGATAAACTATTTGTGGCCAAAACTCTTACATGGGACGTGGTTGAGGCAAGCGATTTACCCAATAAAGAAAAACTCCCATACTGGGAAGGCTATTTGCAACACATTAGGATTTTGGCGAATAATCAAAAAAGCCCGTTTGAAGAAACAGACCAAGAAACCAAAAGCGATGTCATGGTGCGTATAGACACGGACACCGATAATATCGCAGAAGAAGAAATATATACTTTTAGGGGCAAGGGCAAAAACGGCGGCTTGAGTAATATAGATATTGGGCAATTAGTTACTCGACTGCGGACAGCCAAAGCCGCTGATAGCCAAAACAAAAGAGACGTTGTAGATAGGGGGTATAAAGTATTAGAGAATACCAAAAATATTCAAGTAGCGCTTTTGAAAGCGGATCGCAAAGGAATTACAGAGATAACAAAAGAGGCCGTGTTGCCCTCCAATCTTCGCAAGCAACAATTTGCAGATTGGCTAGAGATTGAGTCCCGCACGGACGAAGAAGTAAACAAGAAGATCGAATTATTACTTGGCCCCGCAAATGACCAGATAAAGTTGGGTTTGTGGGAAGGAATTGTACTTAAAGATCCAGCAGAAAAGAGATTGTTGACTAGAAGGAGGGTAAGCCAATTAATAACGGACGGAATTTGGGCTAAGTGGACACCTGACCAAAAGAATCTGGCTATTAGGCTGTTCAATGAGGGTAACTCTATTCCCAGTGTAAGAAATGCGGTCAACAATCTAAAGAACAAATAATATGCCCGAAATAGAAACAAAACCAGGTGAAGAAGTAGAATCTAAGCGACCACCAAGTACGACTCCCGCGCCGTTTGACCTTGATGAACTTTTATTGGGTAATGTAAACAAGGCTGAGGTGTTGGCTCCATTAGCTGATATTGACTTTCGTGAAATCTTTGAAGATAGAAAGGCTATAGATGATTTTATAGACCAATCAATCAATGCCCGCTATTACTCGGAAGTTTTCGATTTTGATCCCGATACTGCGTTTAGAAACCAGGATTTGCTTATAAGCTCAATGTTTAATAGAACGCTGCCGCCCTCTGAGGCAACGCCGCTGATACAGGAGCGATACCAAGTTAGCGAGACGGCCGAAGGCGCTCGGTTTCTAAAACGCCCTGGCCCAATGGCTAAATTGTTTCGTTCTACGCCTATTGGTGAATTACCTAATAGCAAGGAGCTTGAAAGAGCATCGAAGGCACAGATTGCTTTTGACGCACAAGAGAGGGGGGCGGCTAAGGCCGTCTGGGTACAGATGCTAGACAGGTTTAGCCTTACGCCGGATGCCGATCCAACTTTGCAATATCTTGCTTGGAAAGCAATCGCCCTAAATAGAGCACAGTTTAAGTTCCAGATACCGGAAAAGCTACAGGCGCAATGGACGGATGAGACTGGATTTATTGGCCCTGATCCACAGGCTGCCCGTGAAATAATTGGCGCAGGGGCAGTCAGCGGCCTTCAGGCGGGGGCTAGATTTGGTGCCAGGCTGCTGCGTTTAGGCGAACGCGCTCTTATTATCGGCAGGCAGGCTCTTGCGGGTGGTGGCCCTGGTTCTGAGGTTGCTGCTCAAAGGGCGCGAGCTGCCGCCAAGGCTCCAAGTCCGGCCAAGGCGCTTACGGCTGAAATAGAGCGGTGGCGTACGGACAATCCAACTGCTTTTGCTTGGCAAAGAGACGGTAGTTTTTTGGAAAACCCGGCACTGGCCGTAGCCGGATTCTTTGAATCAGCTCCAAGCACGGGCCTTATTGTAGGCGCTGGCATAGTAGGTGGACCAGGGGCGGCGTTTGGTGTTGCCTCTCTAATGGGCGGTTTTGAAATATACGACCGCACGATAGCGGTTGGCGGTTCCCACGAACACGCTTTGTTGGCTGCCCTAATTGGTGGACCTATCTATGGTGCAATTGAGTTTGCGAAGATCAAGGGACTCGAAAAAGCCGTTGGCGTTGATAAAGTAAAACAAGCCTTTGCAAGCAAATTGACATCTCGCCTTTTGCGAAGGATGGCGGTTGCTGGCGTTATCAGTGCGCGCGAGATACTAGATAACGCTAAGGAAGTAGCCGAAGAGGTAGGGCAGGAATTTACTGTCATCTTGGCCAGCGGCGAAAAACTTACCGGCAAAGAACTGACTGATCGGCTATTGCAGACCGCTAAGCAAAGCATTCCCGTTCTTGGCCTAACTAGGGCCACAATGCTTGCGTCTAGGTCCGGGTTGGTTCACGCTAAAAGAAGAGCCGCCCAAGTATCCGAAGTAAAGCGATCACGCCGGGAGCGGCAAGTAAATGAAATTGCGGCTTTAGTGGAAGATGGCGTAGCGCCCGATGACGCAATCTTATTTGTAATGATCCGTGATGGCGATTTTGCACCTGGTTTTATCCGCATACCCAGTGGACAAGAAGCAGAGGTTCCTGGTGAAAAGGAGCCTCCTAAGCCGGGCGAAGAAGTTGAAGGCGAAGCGGCAGTTGTTCCAGAGGAAGTCGCCCCCCCAGACAAACCCGAAGCGCTCGCTAAATTATCATTTCGGGAATGGGTTGATTTACAAGACCCCACCGCCGACGACGCTGACACGCCGTCTGTTTTTGAAACCGCCCAGCAAGACCCGGAGCTTATGGCTCTACTTCGCTTAGAGTTCACATCTCAACAGGAAGGCTTTGGCGAACCGGCCAAACCTGGTGCACCCATATCAGAGAAAGTGGACCTGACAGAAGCCCAACGGACTCGGCTGGGTATAGAGCAGCGAGAAAAAGGCCGCAAGAAGGGCGAGGTTGAGGGAATCAGACGGGCAGCTAGAGAAGTCTCTGGTGGCAAGGTGAGTACTGTAGAGGGGCTAAAGACGTTCGTTGATAAGTTGGAAATCAAGGCCGTTACCAAAGCCGAGCGCAAGGCTTTCCGGGCGGGCCAAATAGATTTAGAGGCCAGCCATAAAGAACTGCTCGCTTTTGCCAAGGAGCATCTACCAAAAGGTGTACAAGATCGCATCATTGGCGTCATTGCCAATGCCCGAACTCCCGCCGAGATAAGGCGGGCTGCTGAGAGTGTTAATCGCGTTATCCAGAAAGTTGACAGGCGATTAGCAATCGACGAATTCAAAGACGCTCGCAAAAAGTTAAATCTAACAAAATTAAGTACCAAGGCGCAGGCAAGGGCTAATGAACTTCTTGATGCGTTTGCGACAACTCAGCCTTTCGACGTTGACCCCAAAACCAAAAAAGGGAAAAAACGTGCAGATAGGATTCTCCGTAATTTAGAATCGACTATTGCTGCTGCTGAGAAAGAAGGAAGTCTGGAAATACCAGAGCGCCTGATAGAAAAAACTAGGGCAGCTCTTGCTAGAGCAGATAAAACACTCTTAAGAGACATGGATCCTGCCGACATTCGAGGCATTGCTTCAACGCTAATCAACATTGCCCATGTCAACGCTACCAAGAACGAACTGAAGTTTAGCCGAAAATTCCACGATGCTACAAAAGCTACCACTTTGGCAACTTCTGAAGTCGGCAATCGGCGACCGGCATTGCCGGGCAAGGAACAGGTGGCCGACGAAGGTGGCGATCCCGAACAGCGCCGCAAAGATGAGGCTCAAGGTAAGTTTGCCAAGCTATCAACCTGGGACCAGATAAACTTGGAGGTCAAGGCCCGGATACTTGGCGGAGACAAAGGCGCGACATACAACATTTTATTCGAGGGTCCAAAGAGAGGACAGCGGAAAGCAGCGGAACTCAGTAAAGATCGCATCAAGGCCCTAGATGCTGCCGGTATCACAGTTCACCGCAACGGCAAAAAGCTCCGCACTTGGTCTGAGGCCATGAATCAACCTATTGGCCGATGGTCTAAACTAGGCCGAAAGGCTTTGGGATTCAGGACAGTATCGAAAGCCGAACTTTTACCGATCACTCTGCCCGCTGCTGTTGGTGAAAAGGGTCAAAGAGTTCGCACAATGCAAGCGACCAAAGCAGAGATGATTGATCTATATGCCCACCTCACTGACCCCTCGACGCGGGCAGAGATACTTAAAAATCAAGCCAAGGGCATTGTATTCAAAACAGCTAGGGGCGGACCTGCTATAGCAATCAAGGCAGCAGATGTAGATGCCATAATCAAACAGATACCGCAAGAAGTTAAAGATGTCGTTGCTGCTATGAAAGCCTACAAGAATGGCCCGCTGCTTGACGAACTCAATCAGGCATGGGAAGAAGAACACGGATTTCCATTGGTCAGTCGTGCCAAAGACGATCCATTTACATCAGAACATTGGTCGCGTATTAGGGAAAAAGAATTTAGAGAAACCGACCCCGACAAAATAGTTCAATTTTGGTATAACCGACAACTTGAACACCAGGGCATATTCAAACCCAGAGCGGGTTCGCGTGCGCCTATTGTTATCGGAGATGGTTTTGAGAGCTACCTTTATCAAACCAATAGGATTATTTCCTATATCTCCAAAAACAGAGCCGCCATAGATGCTGCCAGATTATTAGATGATCGAGGTTTTCGCAATATGGTGCGGAGTCGCTTCAAGTTTGGTGAAGAGCTTCTAGGCGACTTGCAAAAAACCATCCGAAGCTACACTGGCATGGATTTGCGTCCCACCGATACTATGACCGAATTAGTCAATCGGCAAATAAAAAGGGCACATAGGGGCACCTTGGGACTCAAACCCTGGATTGTTGCTTATCAAGGGATCAGTTATGCTACAGCAGCAACCGAAATTGATGGAAAGTATTTGCGACAATTCAAACATTTCAAATTGCCGACCAAGGCAATGCGGGCTGAGATTTCTGAACATTCTCCAGTACTGGGCGCAAGGATAGCTGGGGGAGCCCACGGGATACTAACTCCCTCTGTCGGCCCCAGCCTTGAATCTGCCTTTACCGGCAAAGAGCCTGGTTGGGCCGAATTTGCGCTAGCCCCAATTCATGGCATGGATACTATTGTTATCACTAATTTGTGGCAGGCGGCCAAGGCTGAGGCCAAAGACAAAGGCTTCACGGGCAACGACTTGCTAAGGGAAACGGCGCGCCGTACTGAGCAGATTGTAGATCGCACACAACCGACTTGGGATGTTTTGACCACCTCTAGCCTAGCCAGGGACGCGAGATATAATCCTGCTGCTAGGCTTGCAACGCTTTATAGTTCCCAACGAAATAAAAATCTGAATGTAGCTGTTGCTGCAATAGATGAATGGAATGTTGACCCGAACAAGACGCCCCGCAAAACCGCCCAAATGCTCAAAAATGTTGCTATTCCATTAGTAGGAAGCTCGATAGGTGTTGAACTTATTCGCCGGGGCTTCAAACGACGCAAGCTAAATAGGGACGACGTTGAGGAAGCCCGCGATATTGGATGGGCTGTGTTGAAGCGAGTGCTTTCAAACTGGCTCGTTGCTGGCGACATTGCAGCCCTGGGTGTCGAAATAGCAAGGGTCCGGCTAGAAGAGAAGCCAGGGTTCCGCAAACTAGAACTAGAAGAAAATCTTATTTTCAGCGCAATTAATCAAACAGCCCAGGCTGCCGGTGGAGCTATTGACGTTGTTGTGCTTGCTAAAAAGGGTCGGAGTAAAAAAGCAAAAGAAAAAGCTATCAGGGCGGGCAGGGCTGCTGTTAGGGCTATCAGCGTATTGGGTGGCGTGCCCGCAGCCGGCCCGCTAATGCTTGGAGAAGAGATAATTGAAAAAGGAAAGAAAAGTCGTGGCGAAGGACTCGCTAAACCATTAAGATAAGGAACCGCAATGTTAGCACAAGCATCGACAATAGTAGCAATCGCCGTACCCGCCGTCGGTTTCGGGGCTATAATCGGCGTCTATGTCATGGTATCAAGACACAAGGATTGGGTATCAAAACACATGGCAAATACCAAAATACATCCTGAAAAAGAACATATCGTCTATAAAGACGTTTGTGTGATGCAGCACAAGCTGGAAAACAAGCGGGCTGACGAGCGACATGAGGAATTGAAAGCAGGATTTGATAAGCTAGAGGCCTTGATCCGCAGCAACGGCAAATAGAAGCCTTCTCTCCTTCTCACGGGGCTCAGCTTAGCGGCCGGGCCCTTTTTATTGCGTAGGGGCCTCACAGGCTGCTCAGATCGAGCTGTGCCGGGACTTTAGACTCAGAGGCACCTATGGGGCGGGTGTTCTCAGAAACAACGGCGTGTGATGATGTTGATGATTGTCAACATCGCTAAGGCTTTGACATACATAGAGTTAGTAAATAACTCCTTTTTGAGTGTTGATTTTTGTGCAATTTATTCTTTTTCGCTGTTTTTGGCGTATTACTGTAACTCTGGCCACGAACACGACTTATGGTTTCTTTTACAAGGTGCTCACGTTTGGCACGCATGTTGCTAATCTAAAGGGCAGCGAGGTAATGGAAGAATGGTCAACTTACTGCAAGACATCTAGGAATCCCCCCAGACCCCGGTTGCCGCCCCCTCGCTGTTCTTCCAGGCAGCCGGGCTGGGGCTTGCAAAGGAGTATAATTGTGCAGCGCTCAGCACACCGACAATTGAATGCCCCCCCCATTTGGTTGTCAACTGGGCGCTGCTCATAACTACTAAAGGAGGAAATTGTGCCTATTATTCGTATCATTTTGGTGGCCAGTTTGTGCATCACAACATTCCTTGTACTTGTTTTTCTCGGTATATGGTTGGGTTGTGCTGGAAATAAAGACCCGTTGATATATTGGGGGTCGTGCTTGTTTGTGGGTATTTTCACATCCGTAGTTTCTTTGTTTTGGATGTGGTTATTTGGTGTCAGATGAAGAACTATTCTATTGCGAGTAAGGGCGGGCGGTATGTTACATAACTCAAACCTGGAGCGTTCATTGCCCTTTACGACCATCGTCCGCCCTCTGCGTTCAGGAGATTAGTCATGCGAACTAAAGGTGCGATCAATAAATACAAGATTAATGGTGATCTCCATTGCGCCTACGGTGTACTCGGCTATCCATGTCGCTACTGGGGCAATCCTTTTCTGTGTAATAGCCGTGAGGCCGCCAAAGCCGACGCTAAGGGCCAAGTAGAGTTCTTTGCCCACAAGCTGACTAAATGCCAAGGATACCTAAATCGAGCCCCTCTTGACCTGACTCCAAATGAGCGGCGAGATTTTTGGCGCGAACACGGGCCGAATATGCTGGCGAAAATCTACCGAGACCGGGCCGAGATACGTCAAACACTAGCCGCTCATCCTGAGCTAGTTTGTGATGATTGTCCGCCATATTTATTGCCAGCCAAGGCCGAACGCTAAAAGGTGAATAATGAACCAACTACAATATCTATCCAAGGTACAAACGGCAGTTAGTAAATCACTGAAAGGCTCAGTAATGGGAAATCTACCAGACGACATAACCGATGCGATGGTCAGCGAAGCTGGACAGGCCAAGCAACCTAGCGATGAGGAGCTTTGCAATCGCGCCATTGCTGAGTGCAAAGACTTTGAAGTGGGCTTTGAAGACGCTGATGTAGAGGAGCATTGCCCAGACCGTGAGTGTAGCTATGTGCTTATGGCGGTTCGAGTAAAGGTAGATTGGTAGCGCACGGGGGCGGTAAGGGTTTTACTATGCAAGCCCGCGAGGAGCTGCCCCCGCATATGCGGAAAAAGAACGGCTGGATTTGGCAAATGAAAAATAACCAAAAACATTCAGCATACATCGTAATTACCTGCATTGCATTGTCGGCGGCGATAGTGATTTGGGATGGGGCGTGCTATAGTAGCATCAGACGTGCCGAACAGACGGCGAACGACTCACGAGCAAGTGGTGGGGCCACCGTGCAACTCGGTAGCCCGGTCGTGTCTGGAACCGTCATTGCGACTGTCACCCCCATCCCATTATCTTACCAGGCGAACGTGAGTGCATATTGCCTGTGCGAGCTTTGCTGTGGAAAATGGTCAGACGGCATTACTGCATCCGGCCATGTGATTCAAGCTGGCGACAGGTTTGTAGCCGCGCCGCCCGGTATTCCTTTTGGGACGCTGATAGGCGTGCCCGGCTACGGCCTTATTCCCGTGCTTGACCGTGGTGGGGCTATTACTGGTAACCGACTTGACGTTTACTTCCCAGACCACGATTCAGCGATGGCCTTCGGACGGCAGTATTTGACGGTTACTATACAAGGAACGATAGAATGAGTGCTTGGTATTGGCAAACAGAACCATCGTCTCGGCAAAACATTACAAGGAGCGATAAGATGAGTAAATGTAAAAACTGTGTCCATGAGTACGAGCCCCACGAGCTGCCTTGTACTGAGTGCAAACATGAGTTTGTGGCAAAGGACAAGCAGCCAACGCCGGGGGAGGTGTGGGTAGAGACTATTGGCATGAACAGAACAAGCGGTGTTTTAAATTGCCCTATTAGACGCCCAACAAAAGGAGAGCATCTCTGTGATGGCATTGCTTGTGCACAATGCCGTCCGATGATTGCCGCTGCCTACGACGCGGCCCTGGCCAACTTGCCGAGCGTGGAGGAGTATATACGAGGGGGGAAGATATGCTGTACCCTGCCGTCTGACCTTGGCCCGGCTTTTGGATGCGACGAGTGTAAACGTCGAATGAAACTTGCCGTATCGGGCTATATCAAGATGTGCCAAGGACGATAAGGAGCCCGACCAGCGGGGCGGCGTATCGGGCAACCGTGTGAAAGGCAAGCCCCGCTGGCGGGCAATTTAGAAAGGAACAAAGTAATGAACGACAATGTAGAAATCAAAGTGAGTGAGCAGCTTATCATGCCCGTTATTCAAGCAAGAATCAACGCCGCTATTGTCGATGCTATTGGCGACAAGGAAGCACTTATTGCTAAAATGGTCGAATTGGCTATGCAACAGAAAGTAGATTACGAAGGCAATAAAGGCAAATACAGTTCAGACAATAAGTACGACATGGTTGAAATGTTGACTAAAAAGGCTATACGAGATGCTGTCCAAGAAGCCCTGGTTGAATGGGTTGCCCAAAATAAACAGATCGTCAAAGACCAACTCATCAAGCAGCTTAACAAAAAGCCTTCTATGTTAGTCAAAGCCGTTTTTCAGGGCATGGTAAAATCCTTTTCAGATACGTATAGATTGACAGTAGATGTTAGCCCAAAAGAAGAATACTGAATGATTGCTTTGCGGCGGCGTGGATGGACACGCAACTCATGGCAGTGGGCCTACGGAATGTTAAAAACCAGTGGAAACGTGCCATGCAAGAACTGACCCTAGTCGGTTAAAATCCGGCCCGCAAAGCAATCTTATTCTGAAAGGAGTGTGTAGTGAGCATAGAACTTCAAGAAGCAAGGGCACCCGAGTATCTCAAGTTGGCCTTCTACGGCATGGCGGGTAGTGGTAAGACTTATACTGCCGCTAGGGTATTGTCGGAGTTTATCAAAGAATATGCGCCCGACTTGCAGTTGGCTATGTATGATACTGAGGGCGGGGCAGGCTTTATAAAAGATATGGTGCGGGATATAACTGGCAAGCCACTGATGGCGATTGCGGCCACGTCCTTTGCGGAACTCAAAGACTTTATCGCTATGTGTCCGGGCAAATATGTTGGCTTCATAGATTCGGCAACGCACCCTTGGCGGACGCTGTGCGAGGATTATTTAGAGGCCAAGCGGTCCAGAGTTGCTGGTGCGGGTGGCAATATCAAAACGGTGCGGCTGGCCTTGCCTGATTGGGGTCCAATCAAGGCTATATGGAATCAAGGCTTTAGTGACCCGTATAAGTTCTTACCCGCCCACCTGTGTTACTGTGGACGCTGTGGAGATGTCTGGGAAACAAAAACAAACGATGAGGGCGAAGAAAAAATAGAAGCCACTGGCAAAAAGATGAAGATAGAGGCCGAATCTGCCTATGAGCCAAGCCTCTTAGTTGAAATGATTAGGGTAGCGAATCCAGAGTATAAACAAAAAAAATCGACTACTCAATGGTTGCACCGGGCTGAAATAGTCAAAGACCGAAGCAACCTTATGAATGGCAAGTCTGCCAATGACCCTAACCTTGACTTCTTCCGGCCCCATATCGACTTCCTAGTGGACGGCGAACACCGAGCCCCGAACAAAAAACCAGCAGCTACGTTTGGGGCGGGTAAGGGCAAGAATTGGGAAACTATCAAACGAGAGCGGAAAATTGCCCTAGAGGAAATCAAGGGTGTTCTTCTGCTCGCCTTTCCAGGCCGAACAACGCCTGAAATAAAGGCCAAAACCAAGCTAATACAAGATGTATTTGGCACAACGAGTTGGACTGCAATCGAATCTAATGAAAAACTTTATACAACTAATGCCCTAATCAAAGCTAAAGATAAATTGACTATTCTCGTCAAGGAGTCCCAAGAACCTAAAAAGGAGGATGGCAAATGAGAACGCTAAGCAACATACCTACCAGCAACGATGGTTCGTGGCCACCAGAAGGCCCGCATTTGTGCCGCTGTATTAAGACGGGGTCATGGACTTCACCCAAAAAAGGCACCGCGGCTGCCAAGCTGACTTTCACCACAGCCGATGCCCAATATCAATTTGAGGATCTGGTATTTGTAACAGTCAAAGCTATGGGACGCTTGGCTTTAGTAGCTTCTCGTCTATGCCAAATGCCCAAGGATACAGAATTGCCTGATGATGATCTAGAAACTGCCAAGCAAATAGCCAGATACATCGTTGACCACGCTGTAGGTAAAGATGTCATACTCACTATCGAGACTCAAAAAGAGCAATACATGATAGAGAGCGGGCCTGATATGGGCAACGTGCGACATAAAATCCGGAGCCGGGTGGCTTTTAGTGGTTACGATGTGCCCGAAACAGAAGGTGAGCAAGAACTGCCGGAGACACCAGAGGATAGCTCGGATATCCCTTTTTAATCAAAGACGACATACGAGCTAAAAGAATTGTTGCAGCAATAAAAGATGCTATTTGTAAAGATTAATGATTTAGGCTTTTGATATCCAAGGAAGGCCGCATGAAAGCTAAACGCAAGATAACGTATCTCATCCCCGTCAGGACTGTTTCGGAGGCCAACACCCGATGCCACTGGGCGGTCCGGGCAAAGCGAGCCAAGGAACATAAGCACATGGCCGCTGTTTACACTGGACTAACCGCCCGCAAAGGCACGCCAACATATCTGCCCGGTCCAAAATCCCAGTTTATAATCAGGCTCACTAGAATAGGCCGCAAGATGGATAGCGACAACCTCGCCGGTAGCATGAAGGCCGTGCGCGACGGCATAGCATATTGGCTTGATATAGATGACGGGGATGATCGTATTACATGGCGTTACGACCAGGTCAAGCCCGGCAAAGACAAGCTTGGCGTCATAGTTACATTGCAGGAGCTAGGCTAATGATATACAAAATCAAAACAATCGATGGTAGAATACTATATGAGGCAAAAGCTGAAGGTATGCGAGATTGCTGTCAACAGGCAGTAAAAGAGCGTGCCGACTTGCAGGGTGCCGACTTGCAGGGTGCCGACTTGCAGGGTGCCGACTTGCAGGGTGCCTACTTGCAGGGTGCCGACGGTATAAATAAATATCTCACAACCCCGATGTATATGCTGTTTGAACAATCAGACCCTGTGCGGGCGTACAAGATTGTTAATAGCGAAAACACTGGAATATACAACGCTGGTATTATATATGAGATTGGCAGGCAGGTTGAAGTAGATGAATGGAACAGCAGCGAAACAGAACCGTGCGGCTCTGGAATCAATTTAGCATCGCTGGATTGGTGTCTGCGAGAGTACCAAGAGGGCTACAAGGTATTGGTGTGTGAGTTCAAAAAAGAGGATATTGTCTGTGTCCCTATTGGATCAGATGGAAAGTTTCGGGTCAAAGCGTGTACCCCGATAAAAGAACTCAATCTAACAGAATATGGAATCAAGAAGGAGCCCGCCGAATGACGCTGCCGATGAACCAAATCATCTGCGGAGACTGCCTGGAAGTATTGCGAGATCGCCCGTCTGAGACTGAAAGCCGTGGATTGTGGCGTATCGGCCAAGGAACTCAAGGCGGGCCAGATACCGCTGTTTGGGGAGAATAATGCCTAAACCCCCGATCCAGCGAGAACGCATCCTGGCCGAACTGTTGAAAGGAAAGCGGCTGAACAGGCGGTATTGTCTAGGCCAGATGCACATCCTTGAGGCCCCAGCGAGAATCTCGGAACTACGAGCAGCGGGACATGATATACAGAGCCAGACAATCAACGCCCGTACCGGCGAAGTCGAATGGTGGATACCGGCTAAAACGTTCCTGTTCGAAATGCGGGAATCGACGCAGGCGGTGTAGGAGATGACATGAACCTGGAAAACGCAATTATCTTGGCTGTCGAGGGCCACAGGGGGCAAATAAGGATGAACGGATCGCCATATATACTACACCCGTTGCGAGTAATGGCTAAAATGACAACCCCAGACGCTATGATTGTCGCTGTGCTCCACGACATTATTGAAGATACCCCTCACGATATTGGTGAATTGAGTCAGATGGGCTATGGCTTAGAAATTCTTCAAGCAATTTATCTGCTTACTCGCCGGAAAGCCGTATCTTATGATGAATACATAGAAGATATCAAGCTCAGCAGGCTTTCTTGGGTTGTTAAAATAGCGGACTTGCAGGACAATATGAGGCGGGACGAAATACCTGAGTCCGAGTTGCAAAATCCTCGCATACATAAACGTATGGCAAAATATGACAGAGCGTTGGAGTTTTTGCAGATTTAGGAGAAATTGATGGGCTGGAAGATAAAAGACTGGCAGCAATTCGAGGTCAAGGGTGATAATCGGAATACCCGCAAGTTCTATCGCGGGCTGGATTTTCTGCAAATACCCGTTGCTCCCAAGGCGAACAATCTTCAAGACCTGCTGGCCATGAAAGGCGGTTTGGCTTCATTCGGGTTCTGGATTCTGTTCCTAGAGGCATGGGCTGCCCAGGGCCGAGAACAGCGAAAAGATGGTATCCTACGACACCATCGAACGGGCGATCCCATGTCAAAACAGGAAATTGCCCAGAAATTCAAACTAAGGCTTAGCGTCGTCACCCTCTGCGCACGTAACTTACTGGAAATACACTGGTTAGACCCAATCCCTGTAAATCCTTGTAAATCCAGGGAAATCCAAGGAAATCCAGCGCGAGACGTAGACGTAGACGTAGACGTAGACGTAGACGTAGACGTAGAGGAAGAGAAGCCCACGCCCTCCTTTATGGACTTTCCTGATATCGAGTTTGTAAAGCTGACCCAAGAGCAATATGACAAGCTCTATGTCAATTGGGGAAAAGCTGCCCTGGATGACATGATTCCCGATTTAAATGTTTGGCTACACGATAACCCTAAAAAACGGGCTACCAGAAATTGTTATTTGACCTTAGATAATTGGTTGAGAAGGGAGGAGAAAAAATCTAATGAGCGAAAAACCACAAAACCCAGAGATTTCGGCGGAGCTACCGCAAAACGAGGAAAATATGCCGACGTTATACCTACGGCCCAGCAAGGAAACTCTGGATAAGGGCATTCCGCCTAGATATCACGGGGCTAGGCTTGTTGATTTTCCCGCACTGGCAGACTCGGCCCTCACTTGGCTTTTAGGGCGGGACGGTATGGCTTTACTAACAGGAGAATCGGGTAGCGGCAAAACCCGCTTGGCCTATGCTTGCTTGCGACACTGTCGCTACAACTATCTACCGGCTACCTTCTGGACCGTCCCCGATCTTTGTGTAACACTACAGTCTGCCTATGACGAGCCCAGGTACAGACAGTTGGCCACGGGCCTTGGTAATGAGGAAGAGCTGTTGATTCTCGACGATCTTGGAGCAGAAAAGGTTACGGATTATGTCTTACAGGAGCTTTACCGGATAATTGCTAAGCGTGAGGTGTGGGGCTATCCGACCATAGTTACCTCAAATCTCACACTTGACCAGATAGCAGAAAAGTTCTCAGACCGTATTGCCTCTCGGCTGGCCGGGGGAGAATTGTTTCTCTTTGATGGCAAGGATCATAGGCGGCACAAATCAGGTACGGAGGACTAAATAATATGCCCCGCAAACCTAGCCCAACAGCTGATCCCATGTACTTGCTACGCAGCCAAGCCGATAAGATCAGGCGGCTAACCGGCATGACTAATATCACTACGACTTACCGGCTCAACAATACTGTCCAGATATTAGGCGATGTTGGGGCCAAGACGATTCAGATAGAGTTGTCGGTGTTCACTCGAAAGACTCAGGTCGCAGGATTTGTGGACGAGTTGCGTAGAGGCATAGCAAACAAGGAGAACTAGATATGAGGACGGTGAAAATCAAAGCGGTGGCTTGCGAATTGGCTATTCGGAAATATAAAGCCGATACGGAAATCAATATCTACGTGGTATCTGGCGAACTTCACGATACCGACTTACCCCTACGGCCAGCAATCAAACTCCGCAACGCCCTGACGGTTGCGATAGATGAAATGGAGGCGATGGGATGAAGATAGAAACTAGAGATATTGGTGATAAAGTGTGGCTGATGGTGTCTAGAAGCATGAACTCTAAGCCATGCGATAAATGCCAACGAACTGAGATGCTCGACAAATGGTATGTGTGTCGAGCTAAGATTGTTGACATTGGTACCGAAACGGCACGCAAGAACAAAACGATTATTTGTTACACGCTTCGGGAAACAGCGACCAATCAAACCCACCTTTTTCGCAGCAATAGACAAGGCATGAAGTGGTGTCCTGTGATTTATAATGACAAGTTTGCTGCCCAGTCTGAGTGCGCCCGCCGAAACAAGGAGGCAAGAAATGAGCGAAGCTAACGAAGAACGAAGTTGTAAGAAGTGTGAGCATTATGGCGATAAACTTCTTAATGAAGGCGGTATTCGGCCAGAATTTGCCTGTATGGCGTTTGCGGACTTGGAGTATGGCCAAGACCATTGGATGCCCGTGCGAGAGGTTTGTTATTTGCCAATGATCTGCGAGTACTACTCCGTCCAGCCAGAGCCTGCGGGGGTTGATAAGGCGTGCCACGATCATGTTCTTGCTGGTGGAATGTGCCACCATGAAATACGAGAGACATCGTTCAGGGCAGGCTGGGACGCTAGAAACGATACAGCCAACAAGCAAGCGATGAATGAGTTTCTAAGGGGACGCACATCTGGTGAAGCCGCAGGTCGTCGGAATATGAAAGCGTCGGTGCGGGAATGGGA
>SDBT01002814.1_pt1 | contig 30471 bp, 23 predicted proteins | sample 2277101 | NCBI WGS metagenome assembly SDBT01 (sample SAMN10404973, study PRJNA504765) | marine sediment metagenome | isolation source: marine sediment core GS10_PC15, 103 cmbsf | place: Arctic Ocean: Southern Knipovich Ridge | collected 2010
AACCATAACTCGTAGCTACCAGATCTCTGATGTAAATGGAAACTCACAAACCTGCACCCAGGATATTGTGATATATGACACTATTGATCCTACGTTCGATACAAACCCGGGCAACCTGACAGCTGTATGTGATATAACCGAGCAACCGCCATATCCAGATTATGCTGGCTTTGTTGCTGCCGGCGGATCAGCCAGTGACAACTGTGGTATTAATGCTGCCAGCTTTACACTTGAAAGTGAAGTATCCGACGGACTAATTGGTCCCGAGACTGTAACTCGCACATACAGGATAGCCGATCTTTGTGGTAATACGAACACATATAGCCAGGAATTAGTTATAACAGAAAACGAGGTGCCTGTAATTACATGTTCCTCTGATATTGAACAGTCTGTTGATCCGGGAAGCTGTAATGCTTCTGTTGTTGTGCCAGTACCTGTAACCAGTGATAACTGTGGTATTTACTCAGTGAACAATGACTTCAATGGATTAGCCGACGCGAGCGGTTTCTATCCGGTTGGAACTACAATTGTTACATGGACAGCTACTGACCTGAGCGGTAACACTGATATATGCATGCAGAACATCACTATTATTGATGATGAGGCACCTGAAATAAATTGCCCCGGAGACAGAACGGAATATCTAGACGATAAATGCGAATTTATTGTACCGGATTATACAACCTCAGCCTCCTTTAATGATAATTGCGACCCTGATCCTGTTGTTACCCAGTCCCCTGTTGCCGGAACAATTTTAAGCGGATCTGGTACCACTCAGAAAATCGTTTTATTGGCTCGTGACGCTTTTGGAAATGAGTCCGAATGCAGTTTCAATATTTTAGTCCAGGACAATATCCTTCCTGACGTAACATCACTGAGAGATACTATGGTTATTGTTGAGGAGGGTATTTATAAGACGTTTGTAACCATGCCAATACCTAATTTTCTTGATAATTGTGGTGTTCAATCTGTCAGTAATGATTTTAATGGGGGACCGGATGCAAGCGGTGATTATTCCTTTGGTACTACTACTGTTGTATATACCGTGACCGACATTAATAACAACAGTACCGAGTTCAATCAGCAGGTGATTGTCAGTTCTGAAGATAAACCTGAATGGGGATTGATTATTCCCGAAGGATTTTCCCCTAATGAAGATGGATTGAATGACCGGTTTAAGATCCTGGGCATTGAGCAATATCCTGATATTGAATTGAGGGTATTTAATGTTCATGGGAGCGAAGTATACCACAAGGCAAATTATGATAATTCCTGGGACGGAACATCCACCAGCAACCTGAATGCTGGAAGTAAATTGCCAACAGGGACCTATTATTATGCGATTTACCTGGGGATGGAGGAGGCTGTCATAAAAGGATTTGTTTATTTAATTAGGGAATGACTATAATGAATTGGATTAAAAAATATATTGTAAGATATTTCTTCATAATACTATTGGTTTTGGTCTCTCCATCTGTATTCTCTCAGCAGTTACCAGTCTATACCATGCAGGCACTCGTTCGTCCCGGGGTAAATCCTGCCTACACTGGTTTAGACGGGATCTATGATATGGTATTATTAACCAGGCAACAGTGGGTAGGAATCGAGGGAGCGCCTAAATCTTTTTATCTGGCTTCAAATGTACCCCTGCGCAGCAGGAGGGCAGGTGTAGGATTTGTTGTTCAGAACCAGTCATCAGGACCCTATATGCAAAGTGAATTTTTCTTGAATTACTCTTATACAGTAAATATTTCAGAGACGTCCACCTTATCCTTTGGCTTGCGGGGAGGCCTTAATAGTTACAGGATAATTGTTAGTGATCTCAGGGTAATTGATCAGGGGGACTATCTGTTTGAGAATGATGTAAAGAACTTAACACGGCTAAACTTCGGTACAGGCATTCATTATACAGTCCGGAATTATTTTGTGGATTTTTCTATCCCATTGTTAATGAGGAATGAGTTCAGTCCTGAGAAAGAGGATGAAGTTGGAAAAGAAAACAAAGGAGATAGGATCTTTAACATACAAACCGGGGCGGCATACCAGGTAATGGAGGGATTTGCACTTCAACCTGCCCTGGCAGTATGGTTTGCTAAAGGAACCCCGCCTCTTATTGATCTGAGGCTGTCAGCTGAAATTCAGGATGCGCTGGTTTTTGGGCTTGCATACAGGGTCTCAGGTTCATTTAGCGGATACTTGACATTCAAGATATTAGACAATTTAATACTTGGTTACGCTTATGAGCTACCATTGGCTTATGATTATCATTTAAGTTCCGGCACACATGAAGTAGTGCTTGGTTTGGATTTTCAGCTATTTAAAAGGAAAACATTGTCTCCGAGACGATTTTAATTATTATATACTATGTTGAGATTCATCAAATATATTATCTGCTTAGCCTTTTTCTCAGTATTCTGTGTGCCTGGGACCATGTCTCAATCTGCACCTGCTGAGGATGGGAATATCCCTTATCTAGTAACCTTTGGCGCTAATTCGGAAACCTCCTGGGGTGATGATGATTTCTGCCAGATCTTTTTCATTATGATACCGGAAGCACATACTGATCCATTTTATATAAGGGTTTTTGATCCTGATACCGGAGGAGAACTGGATGAGATGAAAGGAGATTTCAATACAACCGTCAAGTTCTCGGTCTATGGCGGAAATGGCAGCTGGAGTAATGATGATGCTAAAAATGTGGATCCGGTCGGAAATTATGAATCTGGTAATCTGCTGGGCTCAAGAAGTTTTGCACAGAATAATCGATTCGATCAGGAATGGTATACTTTCGGACCATTTAATCAACAGGAGGGAGAGTATAGTGAAAAACTTGGCGGATATGTTTTTAAAGTAATCGCCAAAGGCATCAGTGGCGATGACGGCAATCTATACAAGTACTTTGTGAGTACTGAAAGAAAGGAGAACCACGCTATAGAGGGAGGAAATGTATTTACCTACGAATATACTTTCAGATTATCTAATAATCAAAACAATGTATCGCAGATCTATCCTTACCTGGATGATAAAGTTACATCTGTAAAGATACTCAATTATGATTGGGATAATGATGGCTTTATCAGGGTTGTTTCAGTAGCCAAGAGAGGTACATTACTTACCATCTCAAATCAAGATGAATGGAAGAATAATACCTTGCCAATAACAGAAAATGAGAGGAATACCTCGATGGAGATTCAGTTTATTAAAAGCAACTCACAACATATTAAGAATAATAATGTTGTCGTAATTGTCCAGAATCAGTATGAAGAATCCCTCCCTTTTTATGTTATTCCTATAGGTGGCAGGCCTGTTTATAATCCTTCATTACGGATGAGAGCAGTAGAAAAAAAATAAACCAGCAAGATGTTACGCAATACTCTTCTCTTACTAATTATTACCATTTCGTTTGAGGCTTCAGGGCAGGATTATTTTTTCAGGCAGTACACCAATGAGGAGGGTTTGTACCACTCTTTCATCTATACCATTAACCAGGATAGTGATGGATTTATTTGGCTGGGAACCGGAGAAGGGCTATACAGGTTTAATGGATTTGATTTCGAATATTTTACTACCGAAGATGGCCTGGCCGATAATTTCGTCACGGATATTTTCAGGGATAATGTTGGAAGGCTATGGATAGGGCATCAAAGCGGATCTGTATCGATTTTATCCGGGAATGATTTTGTGGTGTTGAACGAGAGACCTGAAACTCAGGGAACAGTGACGGATATTACCCAGGATGATCATGGGTTCATATGGGTCACGGTCCAGAACCAGGGTTTGCTATTAGTAAAAGAAGATTTCGAAGTTACGCCGGTAAGTTTTTCAACTGAACAAGAGCCACTGTCCCAGATAGCCTGCCTGGGGAATGACTACTTTCTCATCGGTTCACAGGAAAGCATTTTCCTGGGCAAGTACGAAAGAGCTTCGGGATCGATGGTCATATTGAATAGGCTTGAGGGTTATCCAGGATCAAAGGTGGTTGATATCTTACAGGAATCTCCTGGGAATTATTTTGTTGTCAGCCAGGAAGATGGATTCTATTGGTTTGTATTTGACAGCCTGTCTGCAGATTATACTTTTTCCGCCATCGACGATAATGTTGACGGAGTACTGGATAACCTTCAGGGAGGGATTATCGATGGCAAGGGGACACTCTGGTTATACTCCATGGGGAATGGATTAATTAAATACAGGGGGAAAGGTAAAGATCTCACGAGGATGGATATGGTTACAATAGAGAATGGGCTTGTATCGAATAATATTAGATCGGTATTTGAAGATTTTGAAGGCAATCTCTGGTTTGGGATGTACGGTGAGGGGCTCCTGAGATATGTTGATAACAACCTTAGGTTCTACAGCTATAGTGATGAAACCGGATCGAACAGGACCCATACCATAACAGCTGATAATGAGGGTCTGATGGCTGTCATTGGTAATCGATTATACAGGCTTAACCAGAGTGGCGACAGCGTATTGAATTCTTACCCTCTTCCGGGCAAATATTCTGGTGATGTGGTCAACGCTGCTTACCTGGCTGATGATGGCAGGTTATGGCTGGGTTTTGAGCAATCAGGACTCTATGTTTCCGGGCCTTCAGGATTCAGGTTCCGGGCTGTATTCATTTCGAATGACGACCTTGCCAATTCTGTAAATCACATAACGGGGAAGGATGGCTACATATGGGTTGGTACTAAAAAGGGGATATGCAGGATAATAGGAGAAACAGGCAATACAGAGTGGTTCACTACAGATCATGGCTTGCCCCACAACAATATTCAACAATTGTACATTGATTCAGCAGGCAGGGTGCTGGTTGCCACATTGTGTAGTGAAATACACTACATAAGTGACAAAGGTGAAGTTGGCAGGTTGGATAAGAGCAGTATGGGTCCATTTAACTCGGTAGTATCTATCTCTGAAGGCAATGACGGGACTATCTGGGCAGGTACCCATGGAAATGGTGTTTGGAAGATTTTAGAGGGAGATAACGTAAACTATAACAGGACTTCGGGATTAATATCTGATTTCTGCTACAGCCTCACAACCACAGATGAAGGGGGGGTGGTTATAGGACATAGGGGTGGGATTTCCCAAATTGATCCGGAAACAAACATAATTAGAACCTTCAGCCGTCTTGAAGGCGTAAAAAGCTCAGCAGAGTTCTATCCAAATGCGATTTTTGCTGACAACTTCGGGGATATCTGGTTTGGCACATCAGAGGGCATTATAAAGTATTTATCAGCCCTTTCTCCAGGAGGCACGGCATCTCCAAAGCTACATATAAACGCATTATATGTTGATGGTGAACAAGTTGATCATTCTGCAGGTCAAGTTTTACTTAAACCGGGGTATTATGAACTGGTGGTGGATTATATCGGGATAAATTTCAGCAATCCTGAGATGGTCACATACCAGACCCAACTTGAAGGCTATAATAAAAACTGGTCCGCCCTTACCTCCACTCGAAGGGTTGTTTATGACAGGGTCGGGCATGGTAATTATTTATTCAAGATCAAGGCATTCAATGCGGACGATATTGGAAGTGAGATAAAATCTGCCTTCGAGTTAAGAATAAATAAACCAGTATATCTGGCCATATGGTTTTACGCAGCAATATTAATTATGCTTAGCCTTTTGGTTTACATAATAATAAGATTGCGCGAAAGAAAACAAATAAAGTTCCAGATATATCTACAAGATAAGCTGGATGAGCGAACTCATGAAGTAATCATGCAGAAAGAGAAAATTGAAATAATAAATAAGGATATAACAGATAGCATTAATTATGCACAAAACATACAGGCGAGTATTTTGCCTCCGGTTAGTAAATTGCAGGGAAAATTTACCGGTGCATTTGTATTTTTTCAACCTAAAGATATAGTTAGTGGCGATTTTTATTGGTTTGGAGAAGGTGAGAATGACACATTTATCATCGCGTGTGCTGATGCCACAGGTCATGGTGTTCCAGGAGCATTTATGTCAATGATTGGCACTACGCTGATTAAGGATATTTACAGCAGAGTTAGTGTTGATACTCCCTCAAAAATCCTGAGTCATCTTGATAGAGAAATTATGACGGTCTTAAGTCAGAATCTTGAGGCAGGCGGATCAAATGATGGAATGGACATAAGAATTGCAGAGATCAATTTAAAATCCCATAAAATAAGTACTGCTTCCGCAATGAGGCCCATGATCATATACCATGAGGGTGAGGCGATCTATGTCACTGGTAACAGAATTTCAATCGGTGGTCAATATGAATCAATAGAAAAAACTTTTGACACGGAGAATTATAGGTTAAATAAGGGAGACAAATTCTATATGTTCACCGATGGTTATGCTGATCAGTTCGGCGGACCCCATGGGAAGAAATTCAAGACGGGCAATATAAAGAATTTGCTCCAAGATATCCATGATAAACCCATGGATGAACAATATAATCACATCAAGAATACTTTCGAATTATGGAAAGGAGATATGGGACAGGTAGATGATGTATTGTTTATGGGTATAGAGATATAATTATCCTGAGCATTTTTTTATGGAGTTGCGTACAGGTATTTTTCGAGGAGCGTGTAAATCAGCTTAATTTTGAACGGCTTTAATACGTAGTCGTCGAAACAGCCAGCATATAGTCCATCCACCATTTCACCTTCAAAGGTGAATGCGGTTTGTGCAATTACGGGGATATCCTTTTTTATTTTCCGGATTAACTGGGTGGCCTCGAATCCATCATATTCCGGCATTAAAATATCCATGAATACAAGATCTATGGTATCCTTGTTTGCACGGAAAATCTCGATGGCTTCCAATCCATCATTGGCACGTATCAATTTGGCGTTGGTGGGGCTCAGGATTTCTTCAATGTAGAGATAATTCGATTCAGTATCCTCTGCGACCAATATAGTTTTATCTGACCAGTTCCTTTCTTCCCCTTTGCTGGTCGGTCGCTTATCATCCTTCTTTAAGGAAGGTGACTCATAAGGTAAAGTGAAGTAAAAGGTGGATCCTTTTCCAAGGCTGGATTCCAACCAGATCTCACCGCCCAACAAATGTGTCAGGTCCCTGGCCAGTGCCAACCCCAGACCGGCTCCACGGTACAGGTGAGCAGCCTTGTCAACGATCTTGACAAAACGTTCAAACACCCTGTCTTTGTCTTTTTTCGAAATACCAATCCCGGTATCTTTGATAAAGAATAAGAGACTCTGGTCCTGTGCGGGATCAGGTTTGTCGGGTAGGATTGAATAACCGTATTCTATACTGCCGGAACTCGTAAACTTTATCGCATTCTCAATGATGCTTCCCAGGATCTGCTGCAATATCATTTGATCAGTCTTGACCAATAATTTTTCGCTCCCTTCGGGTACATTTAATTTGATATCCAGGTTCTCCTTGGCATGCTGGTCTTTTAAATCATTATAGAACTCCTGGATCTCTTCCATCTGGACATTTAACAGAAACTCAGTGATCTTTGGTTTAAATGTACCAGATTCGATTCTTGAGATGTCAAGGACATTATCGATCAGGTTTACAAGCTCATTGCTTCCGCTGAGGATTTGCTTAATGTACTTTTCTTTCTTATCCAATTGCAGATTCGGATTGGCAAGGAGAGAAGAGAAGCCGGTGATAGCATTTAATGGAGTCCTTATCTCATGGGAGACATTTGCCAGGAAGGCAGATTTCAGACGATCAGATTCTTCTGCCTTTTCCTTGGCAATAATTAGTTGACTCTCCACATCCTTAAATTCTGTAATATCGATAAAAGAGATAAGACAGTTTTTAGTATCGATCAGGGATGAACCTGTCATGAAGGCAAAACGGATATCGCCTTTCTTGTTCTGATAGCTGAATTCATAGTTTTTTGGAACTGCATCAGGATTGCTCAGCAATAAATGATGATATTTTCTCAATACTGATTGATCCTTGTTGTCCAGCAGATCCACCAGGCGTATCTTACCCTCGACTTCGCAACGTTTATAACCCAATAATCGCTCGAACTCAGAATTTACCATCAGTATGGTGGTGTCGGGTTTTAAAGTCACAGTTGCGGCACCGGTATTTTCAAAGATTTTTTCGTACAGTTGTTCAGTCCTTCTCAATGATTTCTCACTCATTTTCCTTTCCAGTGAAAAACCAATGATATCTGCAGCAATTTTCAAAATCTCAAGGTACTCTTCCTGAAGAGTGTCTTGAACCTCGAAAAACTCAATACCTATGAATCCTTCCAGTTTTTTCGCAATCTTGAAAGGATAGGCAAACAGGGATCTGACTCCCTGTTCTGTCAGTACCTTTTTTTCATTAACGGCTTCACCAGGCAGGTTATCTATATCCCTGATAAAGATGATCTCTGTCTTGTTGAGTTGTTTTACCAACCAACTATAGTTATCCAGCGCAAAGGAGGTAGTTGAACCGGGAATCAAAGTGGCACCTGGATTTAACCATTCATGGGTAATATGAGCCAGTTTTGCCTTATGGTGGATACGGTAAATATAGACCTTATCCGCACCGGCCATTTTACCTATGTCAGACAGAGATTGATGGAGGGATTGATCCAGGACAAAGTCGCCAATGAAATAGGAGGAGATCCTGGCCAGGATCTTATGCTGTTCCAGATGCCTGGATTTATGATGAGGGCTCAATTTTCAGCGGGATTTTTATGATACTTTTCAGGTCATTGCCAAGGTCATAAATTGCTTCATCATCAATATCATAAATCCAATTGATTTCATAACTGTAGCCGCTGAGGTAAGACTTTTCAAGAATTGTAAGGATGTTGGTTAGATACTTCTTGGACCCACTATTTACGTAGTCAAGATGAATGCGGACTTCCGTATGCTTGGCCGGCCTCCGGATATATTCCATACAAGCCTCTACAACCGGTTCATAAAACTCAAATGAATCTTCTGGAATAGATCTTCCATGTATAATTATTTCACCTTTGTCGATGAGGACATAAGGGGTGATTTTAGTAACATCTATCTGGAATGCCATTTTAGAATTTTTTACCTGACTAATACAAAACCAATCCATACACGATCAATGACATTATCCTCAACGTGAAGTAAACAAGGTATTATTTTCTTCAAATTCGAACAGGGTCGGATAATCCTGCAGAATAGTAGCCATGATGGATTCACGCATGAATTTGGATTTATTCTTAATCTTATGTTTTCTACAATATTCATCTATGACCCTCTTTTCACGGTTGTTAAAACGGAGGGCATGACGATTAATTCTTTTAAGATTAATGTCCTTTTGTTTTTTTCTTTTCAAGAGGAATATGCTTTGAAATTAACGGAACCGCGTTAAAATTAGAGAATTAAAGGTTTAAATACTATTGAGGGGATTTTAAAGAATTAACATTTTCCTAACATGATGACACAATTTAAGAGAAACAAGTGATTTAAATATAAGAGTATAAAAGACTAATTAATTATGTACAATAAGAATATTAAGTAGCATAAATACAACATGTTGAACAAACTATTCATTTATTAATCAATAAAAAATATCATTAAAACGTATGTAATAAAGTATGTATTTATTCCAAAATCGTGATTTATTTGAATTCCAGCCTGTACTGGGGGGGCAATAAGGTAAAACTCTTACGATGGTGGGGAGTGGCACCTAATTTCCGAATTGCCTGGCGGTGAGCCGTAGTAGGATACCCTTTGTTTTTAGCCCAGCCATATTCAGGATAATCCTGATCAATGAGGGTCATATATTCATCCCGGTAAGTCTTGGCAAGCACAGATGCAGCTGCGATGTTCATGTATATGCCATCTCCTTTGACAATGGTCTTATAAGCGATATCATGGTAGGGATGAAAGCGGTTCCCATCGACCAGGATGAACCCTGGCTGGTTTTCCAGTTTTTCGAGCGCCCTGTGCATAGCAAGTATGGATGCATTGAGGATATTAATGTCATCGATCTCTGATTGATCTGCCCAGGCTACGCCAAAAGAGATGCACCCGGTTTCAATGATTGGGCGTAACTCATTTCGCTGCTTTGCACTGAGTTTTTTTGAATCATCCAGCAGGGGGTTTTGGAAATCCGGAGGAAGTATGACAGCAGCTGCGAAAACAGGTCCGGCAAGGCAGCCCCTGCCTGCTTCATCACAGCCGGCTTCAATCTGGCCTTTATGATAAGTGGATTTGAGCATGTAAGATCAGGCCGGAATGATTTTAACCAATGATTTCCATACTTTATCAGCTGTGAGATCCCAGCTGAAGGATTCTCTTCTTATTCGTCCTTCTGAGACCAGTGCCTTTTGCAAATCAGGTTGCGTTGCCAGGGATAACATCCCCTTTGAAATATCCTGAATGTCCAGTGGGTCGCAATAAATAGCAGATTTTCCGGCAATTTCCGGAAGCGAAGTGACATTTGAGGTCAGTATGGGGATATCGCAGTTCATGGCCTCAAGCAGAGGAATCCCAAATCCTTCGAACAGTGGCACAAACGTGAGTCCGGATGCAGCACCCATAACATCACGTAGTTTTTCAGGGGATAGCCTGCCCGTAAAAACAATATCCCCTTTATGCTTCAGTTTAGTATAGGTTTTATCTATATCACCGGTCATAAACATTTTTTCTCCGACAATGACCAATTTATATGCTCCGGGGGACTGGTCCCGGAACAGGTCAAATGCCTTCATAAGCCTGGCAAGGTTTTTTCTTGGATGAAAGGACCCGACGAAGATATAATAGGGCAGGCCCCCCGTGTATTCATTTCTCACCCTGGTAACGCCCTCCTGCTTTAATGGGCTAAATACTTGATTCACACCATTATATACAACATCGATCTTATCCGGGCTGACCCCATAGCTGTCTGCAATGTCTTTCCTGGAATATTCAGAAACAGTAACGATCCTGTCTGAGTGTGATGCAAACAGAGGGAAATACTTCCGGTAGTAAAACCTGGACGAGGGTGGCAGGTCACCCGGCCGGTGATGAAAATTAATATCATGGATGGCAATCATGGATGGTATTTCCAACCGGAGGGGCATGTAACCATCCGGACTGAAAAACATGGAAGCCCTGTGTTTTTTTAATATTCGCGGGAGGGACCATTCAAACCAGGTATACCATAGAAGGGGATGCCTTGTCCGGGGTGCAATGACCAGTGGGATTATATTTTCACTGAAGATGAACCCAGGGTCATAGGGCCTGTCAAAAAGGAACAGGAAGGTATGTTCAGGATGCTGATTGGTGATCCTTTTCAGTGATTCATAGCTGAACCACCCAATGCCTTCGAGCCTGTCTTTAAGCAATAAGCGGGTATTTACGGCAATGATCATAAAATCAACAAACTTTAAACTGTGGAAATATTAAAACAAAAATATAGTTTGTAAATTAAATAACGCTTTGAACCGGTATCTTTGTTTTCAGATGAAGAGGAAATTTATCACAAATCTTGCCCTTGTACTGTTCCTGAACCTGCTGGTAAAACCTTTCTGGATTTTTGGCATTGACCGGACGGTACAAAATGTGGTCGGTACAGATGGTTACGGATTTTACTTCTCCCTGTTCAGTTTCTCCCTGCTTTTGAATATCCTGCTTGACCTGGGCATCACCAATTTCAATAATCGCAGCATTGCCAGGGAACCAGAGAAATTGCGGCAATATTTTTCTCAGATCGTGGGACTGAGATTTCTGCTGGCTCTGTTTTATGCAGCTATTTGTTTGCTGTCGGGATGGTTACTGGGATATGATAAAGCCCAGTTAAGCATGCTCTGGATATTGATCATGAACCAGTTCCTGGCTTCTTTCATCCTGTATCTGCGATCGAATATAAGTGGATTGCATTATTTCCGGACAGACAGCATGATTTCTGTACTGGACAGGACCCTGGTCATAATCATCTGTGGAATTTTGCTCTGGGGGAATGTAACAGATCAGGTTTTCAGGATAGAATGGTTCGTTTATTCCCAGACGGTTGCTTATGCTGTGACTGCCCTGGTGACATTCGGGATCGTTTGGTACCGCGCCGGTAATTTCCGTTTGCAAATGGACCTGCAGGGATTTAAAAAAATCATCAGGCAGAGTTTTCCATTTGCCCTGCTTATACTGTTGATGACCTTCTATAACAGGATAGACTCGGTGATGCTGGAACGTATCCTTGAAAACGGGAGAGAACAGGCTGGCATATATGCACAATCTTTCCGGATACTGGATGCAGCCGGTATGTTTGCTTTTCTTTTCGCGGGACTCCTCCTGCCCATTTTTTCCCGGATGATAAAAAAAGGTCAGGATGTAGGCGAAATGGTCCGTTTGTCGTTTACACTGATTATCGTTCCTGCTGCGACATTGGCAGGACTTGGACTGTTTTACGGATTTGAGATCCTGGACTGGATGTATAACGAACATATTGAGACCTCCTCACGGATATTCCCCTTGTTGATGTTCGGTTTTATGGCCATTTCTACAACCTATATCTTCGGAACCCTGCTGACTGCCAATGGGAATCTCAGGGAATTAAATATACTTGCCTCCACTGCGGTGCTTATAAATATCGTGCTGAACCTCATACTGATCCCTGAACACAAGGCGCTTGGGGCAGCCATATCAAGTCTGGTCACCCAGGTTTATATGGCCCTGCTACAGGTCATTATTTCAATTATTAAACTTAGATTGATATCGGATTTTGGGTTTGTAACCAGGCTGGTTGTTTTTGTACTGGTTCTCTTCCTGCTTGGTTATCTGGCCGGCAGGTTCATGGCCAATTGGTACCAGGGAGCGATACTGATGATCCTGTCATCGCTTGTACTAATGTTTATAACAAAACTTATAAGGTTCAAAGATCTCTACAGGATCATTCGATTTGATGAGGTAAATGAGGAATCTTAGGTTACCCGGACTTACAGGCCAGCTGACCGCAGGCTGCATCGATGTCTTGTCCCCTGCTGCGGCGTATATTTACGATCATGTTTAGTGACTCGAGGAAATCCACGAATGCCTGCATCTTTTCAGGTGTGGTCTTATGATGGATGCTGCCCTCAACCTCATTGTACTCAATTAGGTTAATCTTACAAGGAGTAATCTTGCAGAATGCCGCCAGTTCCCTGGCATCCCGCAGGCTGTCGTTAAAATCTTTCATCAAAAGGTATTCATAAGAAATTCGGGTGCCGGTTTCCTGGTAGAATAATTTCAAGGACTCTGCCAGCTCGGGCAAGGGGTTTGATTTATTCACAGGCATCAGGCTGCTTCGCTTTAAATCATTGGCCGTATGCAGGGAAATGGCCAGGTTGAATTTTACTTTTTCCCGGGCAAGCCGGGTAATTTCTTTTGTCAGTCCGGCTGTAGAAAGGGTAATTCTACTGGGGGATATACCAAGTCCCTTTTCAGAGGTCATATGGGATATGGCACCTGTGACACTGTCATAATTCAACAGCGGTTCCCCCATCCCCATAAATACAAGATTGGAAAGATGGGTTCCATAAGCCTCCTGGCTGGAATCCTGCAGAAGTATTACCTGGTCAAAGATCTCTCCTGCCGAGAGATTCCTCCTGGATTTCAAACTGGCAGTGGCACAAAAGCTGCAATTCAGAGGGCAACCTACCTGTGATGACAGGCATGCAGTTACCCTTCCCTGGCTGGGAATCAGTACTCCTTCCACAATCAATCCATCTGGGCACCGGAAACCAAATTTGCGTGTTTTGTCCTTGCTGATCTGTTCTGTTTTAATAAGCAAACCGGACAAGGTAAAATGCTCCTTTAGAGACTCCCTTAACCTGGCTGGCAGATTGCTCATTCTGTCAAAATCTGTCACACCGTTCTTCCACAGCCATTCCATGATTTGCTGGCCCCTGAATGGTTTTTCTCCCTGTGCCTTCACAAAGGAGGTAATCTCAGTAACATCGACTTGCCTTATATCTTTCAGCATACCGGCAAATGTACAAAACATAAATGCATAGGTAATCTTTTGCTATCCGGCAATATTAAATTAATATTGCATTTTTGTATCCTGACAGCAATGAGGAAGTGGTTGATTACATATCTGATAGGCGTTCTGTTCTTCCCGAGCATCCAGGCAGATGAAGGAATGTGGCTCGTGCCGTTGATAAAGGACCTGAATATGGACAGGATGCAGGAAATGGGACTGGAATTGGAAGCCGAAGATATCTACAGCCTGGATAATCCAAGCCTCAAGGATGTAATAGGTTCGCTGGACTATGGAGGTTGTACGGCAGAGATCATTTCTTCCGAAGGGCTCATCATCACCAATCGTCATTGTGGTGAGGATGAGATCCAGTTTCACAGTTCCCCTGAGCATGATTATCTGACCAACGGATTCTGGGCTATGTCCAGGGAGGAGGAGCTACCAAATCCGGGCAAAACCATTTCTTTTGTTATCAGGATGGAAAATGTTACTGAAAAAATCCTCGGTATGGTTCATCTTGAAATGACAGAGGCAGAACGCGAAGCCGAGATTGACAAATCTTCAGAAACCTTGATCGGTGAAGCGGTGGAAGGGACACACTATGAGGCAGTTGTCATTCCATTATATGAAGGAGATGAATACTACCTTGTCGTCATGGAAACCTTTAAAGATGTGAGGCTCGTTGGGGCACCCCCAGAATCCATAGGCCGTTTTGGAGGTGACCGGGATAATTGGGAATGGCCACGTCACAATGCAGATTTCTGTATGATGAGAATTTATACCGGTCCCGATGGGACCCCCGCTGAATTTGCACCGGAAAATATCCCTTATAAACCAGCTCAGTGGCTGCCCATTTCCCTTTCAGGTTATGAGCAGGATGATTTTTCCATGGTCATCGGTTTTCCTGGCCAAACGAACAGGTATGCCACATCTTCAGGGATCAGGGAGATAAAAGAGATCGAAAACAGGAACAGGATCAAGATCCGTGGAGAGGTTCTGGATCTTATGATGGAGGATATGAAAGAAAGTGACAGGGTAAGAATTCAATACACTGCCAAATATTCGAGGCTGAGTAATTATTACAAGTATTCTATTGGACAGAACCTGTCCTTCGACAAACTGGATGTGATCGGGAAAAGAAAATTACAGGAAGATCAGTTTACTCAATGGGTCAGTGGAGATTCTGCAAGAGAAGAAGCTTACGGAGATGTCCTCACGGAAATTAATTCGGTAATATCCGAAAGGACCATTATGGAAAATGCGCTGAGCTACCTGGAAGAGATGTTCCTGCTGCATAAAGCAGTTGAGATCTTCGACTTTGCTACAGTCGCCTTTCCATTTTTTTTCCAGGAGTTGGGTTATGCCTCTGAGCAGCAGGAAATAAATGTATTAATGAAACGGATGGAAGACCGGGGCAGCGATTTTTTCCGTAATTATAATCCCCAAACCGATCAGAAAATTGCATCTGCCATGATGCAATCGTATGCCCTGAATGTTGAACCGCTTTATTATCCAGGACTTTTCAGTACCATTCACGGGGATTTTGATGGGGATATTATCAAATACATCGATCATCTTTACAGGAAATCCATTTTTACCGACCCATCCAGGTTCGAAAAATTCACAAAGAAACCTAAATTCAAAAAACTCCTGAAGGATCCCGCTTTTATGGGATCTTTTTCCATGTACCAGACATACCGGCAGATCCTGGATGAATATGAGGAACTTGATGACCGTTACATTACTGCCAGGCGGAACTATGTTAATGCCCTGCGTGAAATGTATCCTGACAGTGTCTTCTACCCTGATGCCAACTCATCCCTCCGGCTGAGCTACGGTACTGTATGTGATTACCAGGCCCGGGATGCCGTCAGCTATGAATATTATACGACCCTTGCCGGGGTCATGGAAAAAGAAGACACTGGAAACAGGGATTTTCACATACCTGAAAAATTGAAACAATTGTTTGAGGAAAAGAACTATCAGCCTTACGTCCGTGACAATACCATGAGGGTTTGTTTTCTCACCAACCTGGATACTACCGGCGGCAATTCCGGGAGTCCCGTATTAAATGCCAAGGGCGAATTAATAGGTCTGAATTTTGACGGAAACTGGGAGTCTATGAGCGGTGATCTAATATATGAACCTGAATTCCAGAGAAGCATCTGTGTAGACATAAGGTATGTACTTTTCATCATTGATAAATTTGCCGGCGCACATCATTTAATCCAAGAAATGGATATCAATGACCAAAGATAAAATCATCATTTATACAGACGGTGCGGCAAGAGGTAATCCGGGTCCGGGAGGATACGGAGTGGTCATGAAGTATGGTTCGCACAGGAAAGAACTTTCACAGGGTTACCAATTTACAACCAATAACCGGATGGAACTGCTGGCCGTTATTGTGGCACTGGAGCACTTGAAAAAGAATGGTTCACAGGTGACCTTGTACAGCGATTCCCGCTATGTATGTGAACCAGTAAACCAGCGATGGTTGTTTGATTGGGAGCGTAAAGGATTTAAAAAAAAGAAGAATCCGGACCTGTGGAGAAGGTTCCTGGAATCATACAGAAAACACCGGGTCAGGCTTGTCTGGGTCAAGGGGCATAGCAATATCCCGGAAAATGAACGCTGTGACCAACTTGCTGTTGAGGCCTCAAAACAGGTAAATTTGCCGGTTGATGAAGGTTATCAACAGGATGAGAATACTTTGTTCAATTAATTCCTGTTCGATCAGTCATTTTTTATTATTTTGAGGTGCTTAATATCGGGCCATTTGAATTCAGCTTCAATATCAATATTGCAGTACAAGGGGAAGTTTACCTTCGAAAGGATTGGTATACTTTTAAATGATCTGAAGAATAAAAAGGACACCTATCAGATCGATCCGGTTCAATATAAAAAACTTCTCACCCTGATGATTGAAATACTTGAGAATGTTCTCAAATATTCCGATCGTTTTGAGGTTTTTGTAATGGATCATCCGGATTATCAGCCAGAATTTGAATTAAACCTGAACGAAGACGGGTTTATCCTTACGTCCCGGAATCCGGTCAGGGATAAGGACAAAAAGAAGATCTCAAGACGGATATATAAAATCAATACCTCAGACGAAGATGAACTGAAGAAAATATACCGGGATACCATTACCAATGGGATTTTCACAGAGAAGGGGGGGGCCGGACTGGGGTTTATTGAGATGGCAAAGATCACGACAAACACTTTAGTATTTTCATTTAAACCTATTGAAAAGGGTTTTTCATATTTTGAACTTTCATTGCATATTAATCATTTAGAAGAAGAAGATCATGGATAATCTAATCATTCCAGCTACTGACTTTACACCCTCCGTAATTTTCAAGATTGAATCCGGACATATGGAATTATCAGGGGTATCCAGACCTGAAGATGTGGCCAGCTTTTATGAGGGCCCGCTGGGGTGGTTGTCAAAACTGGAAGAATCCATCCAGAATACGCCGGAGTATAAATATGAACTTCCCGAACTTCGGTTCAGTTTTAAAATGACCTATTTCAATTCCGGTTCCTCCAAATATATGATACAGATACTCAGAAGACTAAGAAACCTGACCAGGATAGGAGTTGATGTGAATATTGATTGGTATTATGAAGAAGGGGATGATAAAATGCAGGATGATGGTGAAGACCTCGCCGAAGCTGTAGAGCTGAATTTCAATTATATCGAAGTCTAGATATACCACCCATATCATGTTCCGATCCGTACAGGTGTGTCCATTAACGAACACATAATCAGGCAAATAAAATCTCCCCTGAATAATAACTGTCAGATTTACAGTTACATAATTATAATGGCATAAAATGTGAGACAATTTGTGCAAGGGTTTGAGTATGTTCAGAAATTATGTAAAAGTTGCCTTCCGGAACCTGATAAAGTACAGGATCCATTCAATCATTAACATTCTGGGGTTAGCGATCGGGATTGCCATAAGCATTCTGATATTGATCCTTGTACAGGACGAATTAAGCTATGATAAGTACAATGACCACTGGAAGCGCATTTATCGTGTCAATCGCCTGGCAGAAATAGATGGCACTCATTTTAACGGCGCGATGACACCGCTTGCACTGAAAGAAGAACTCGTCAGGGATATCCCGGGGGTAGAGGCAGCCACCAGGCTGATCAAAGGCAGCCATAAAAGGGTAAGTTTCGAGACTACCCATCTTTCAGCTGAAAATTTCTATTATGCCGATGAGTCATTTTTTATGATATTCAGTATTCCCTTGCTTCAAGGGGATCCTTCGACCGTTTTATCAGATTCACTGACCATAGTGCTGACAGAAAGTACTGCCAGCACATATTTCGGGGACGATGATCCCATAGGTAAGATGCTTGAGCTGGATAATGGTCTGAGTTTCAGGATTACAGGGATATGTGAAGATGTACCTGACAATTCCCATTTTCATTTTGACTACCTGGCTTCCCTGAAGTGGATCGAAAAGGCGTATCACAAAGAACGCTGGGCGGCGGAGATTACAACTACCTATCTCCTCGCAAAACAGGAAAACGCTAGTGAGACTATTCAGGCTTATCTACCTGGCATTATCGAGAAAAATATCATAGGCAATCTTGACGGTTACATAGGTGAAGAATCCATGGATTTTACGGATGATGATTCATTTGAGTTCTACCTGCAGCCAGTCTCGGAAATCCACCTGAATTCACTGGAGGAAGGCGAGTTTGAGAGTGGAACGGACAAAGTATATATTTATGTATTTATCTTCATTGCCCTGCTGATCCTGATCGTTGCCTGTATCAACTTCATGAACCTGTCTACTGCAAAATATGTTACGAGGGCAAAAGAAGTAGCCCTGAGAAAGATCATGGGTGCCAGTCCCCGGCAGATGATCTTCCAGTTCCTGTCCGAATCGGTTCTCTTTAGCTTTATGGCATTGTTCCTATCCCTGGTTGTATTGGAATTATTACTCCGGCCATTGAATTTATACCTGGACAAGAACCTGGATATTTTTTACCTGGACAATTGGTACCTGGTACCTGGTTTTATTCTTGGGGCCTTTTTAATCGGCATATTTTCAGGGAGCTATCCTGCATTCTATCTTTCAGCCTTTAAAGTGGTCCATATTCTCAAGGGAAGGAATTTTCAGGGAATGCGCAGCAGCCGCCTCAGGGGATTCCTGGTTTTATTACAGTTTTCCATCTCCATTATACTCTTCATTTCAAGCATGATCATTTATCAGCAGGTCAGGTTCTTCAGAAATTCAAACCTGGGATTCAATCAGCAGAATCTGGTAGTCATACAGCGGGCATACGCCATACAGGACCAACGGGATACCTTTAAGGAGATCCTGCTTAAGCATCCCGATATTAATGCAGCCTCTGTTTCTACCGCCCTGCCTGGAAGTACACTTGAGCCATATCCTTTCTATATAGATACACTCGATGTTGAACAGCTGGTATATTTAAGGCCGGTAATGGCGGATTTTGATTTTATGAGGACCATGCAAATGCATTTGCTAGGGGGAGATTTTTACCAGTCAAATGATGCTGAATGCTATGGTTCATTGATGATCAATGAATCAGCAGCACGTGAGATTGGCTTTGAAAATCCTGTTGGAATGCATCTGTCGGGTTATAGCCTGATGGGAGAGGAAATGGATTACACCATACAGGGGGTCGTAAAAGATTCTCATTTTGAATCTCTGCACAATGAGATAAAACCACTCGCCTTCTCCCTGCTACCTGAAAAATCTCATGCCCAGTATTTATCTGTAAGGATCTCAGGTGATAAAATGCCGGAATCACTGGCGTATATCGAGAAAGTATGGAAGAAATTTGTCCAGGATGAACCTTTTGATTATTACTTTCTGAACGAGGACCTAGAGGCCTTATATAATGAAGAGGAAACCACGGCAAATATTTTTGCCATCTTTTCCTTCCTTGCTATCTTTATTTCCATACTGGGGTTGATTGGTATGGCATCTCATACCGCTGAACAGAAGACAAGAGAGATTGGGATCCGAAAAGCAATGGGTGCCTCGATTACTAAAATTACAATGATGTTATCTGCCCAGTTTACAAAATGGGTAATATGGGCAAACCTGATCGCCTTCCCTGTCGCTTATGCAGGCATGAAGCTATGGCTCGGAAAATTTGCCTATCATATAAATATGGAAGCATGGTTTTTCTTCCTGGCCGCTATCCTCGCCCTGGTAATTGCGCTTGCCACAGTCAGTTTTCAGGCCATACGGTCAGCCAGTGCAAATCCTGTCGAAGCCTTGCAATATGAATAAAGAAATAAATTGCCCCTGGCCATGTTTAAGAATTTTCTCAAAGTTGCCATCCGGAACATAGTACGGCAAAAGATCTATTCCCTGATTAATATTTTTGGATTAGCAATAGGACTGGCTTGCAGCCTGCTGATCATGGTTTTCATAACGCATGAACTGAGTTACGATCAGTTCCATGACAAGAAGGACCGGATTTACCGCCTGTGCATCAAAGGAAAACTGGGAGAGACAGAGATGAACATGGCCTATACTGCTGTACCCACGGCTTCAGCATTGAATGATGAATTTCCTGAAATTGCAGAGGCGGTAAGACTGGAGCTCTGGAATGATATACTTTTCAAATACGGTGAAAAAACTTTTGTTGAGGATGATCTGCTATGGGTGGATTCAAGCTTTTTCAAGGTTTTCGATTTCAAATTGGTCAGTGGTCAGGCGGACCGTGTTTTAACGGAACCCCAGACCATCGTGATTACTGAGAAAATGGCCAATAAATATTTCGGGGATGAGGACCCGGTTGGCAAATCCATTAATATGGGTTCGGATACCACAGAATACCGCATCACCGGGATCGTCGAAGATCCCCCGGAAAACAGCCATATCGGATTTAACTTTATTGCCTCTTTCCATAGCCTGGACAAGGCAAACAGCACCTTCTGGCTGAGCCATAACCTGAGCACCTACTTCCTGCTCGGGGAGGGAGTCAATGTCAAGCTCCTGGAGGAAAAGATCCAGCCGGTTATGCTGAAGTATGTCGGACCGGAGATTGAACAATTCCTGGGCGTACAGGTTGACCAGTTCCTGGAGGTAGGCAATTCTTATGGAATGTATTTGCAGCCCTTATCCGACATCCATCTTAATCCCGAGGTCCAGCAGAGCATGAAATCCCCTCATGAGAAGAAATATATCTATATTTTTTCATTGATTGCTGTCTTCATTCTGGCCATCGCCTGTATCAATTTCATGAACCTGTCTACAGCCAGGTCAGCAAACAGGTCACGCGAAGTTGGTTTGCGGAAAGTATTAGGCTCATCCAGGAACCTGCTTGTTGGACAATTCCTGATGGAATCTATCTTTCTTTCCCTGATCGCCCTGATCCTGGGCATAGTGATCCTTGAACTGCTGCTGCCGGCTTTCAGCAACCTGGTACATCTTGATCTCAGGGTTGAGTATTTCGAGAATCCTCTAATCATTCCGTCCCTGCTCATCCTGTTTATTTTTGTCGGAATCCTTTCCGGCAGTTACCCGGCCTTTTACCTGTCGAGCTTCAGGCCTCTTGCAGTATTGTCAGGAAAACTTGCCACGGGCATGAAAACTGGCTTGCTGAGGAGCATACTGGTGGTGTTGCAGTTCTCCATCTCCATAGGGATAGTGATTTCTACCATGATAGTAACACGTCAGGTCAAATACCTGCTGAGTAAGGACCTGGGGCATAAAACAGAACAGGTGGTCATCATCCAGCGTGCCGGGGCAGTTGGGAGAGAACATATACAGACATTCAAGCAGGAAATTGCAAAAATCCCCGGGGTTGAGGCCTCAACGAATTCAACCATGTTGATGGGAAACCCGAATAATTCGAACTCCTATTCGATCGAGGGACAACCATTCGAAAATTCCTATATACTGAATACAAACTGGGTCGATTTTGATTATGCGGAAACATTTGGACTGGAGGTGATCAAGGGAAGATTCCTTTCCGGGGAATATGCTTCTGACAGTACCAGCGTGGTGGTAAATGAAGCAGCGGTCCGGGCCTTTAATATGGAAGATCCACTGAGTATCAGGATCATCCAGCCAGGCAGAACGCCAGAAGAGAGGGTTTATCACCAGATCGTCGGGGTTGTAAGGGATTTTCATTTTGCCCCACTGCAGATACCCATTGAACCGTATGTGTTTATATTTAAGAATGAGGACTGGGACTGGGGAGGGTATCTGACGGTTCGTTTGAAAACAAAGGATTTGCAAGGAACACTTTCTAAAATTGAAAATACATGGAAGGAATTCACCCAGGACCAACCCATGGAATATTCTTTTCTGAAAGAGGATCTTGCCGCCATGTATGAAGAAGAGAAACGTACCGGTTCCATCTTCGGGATATTCAGTATAATGGCCATCCTGGTAGCCTGTTTGGGCTTACTGGGACTCTCCTCCTATTCTGCCGAACAGCGCACCCGTGAGATTGGGCTGCGCAAGGTAATGGGAGCAACAGTTTCCAGCATTGTCAGGCTATTGTCAAAGGAAACCTTGCTGCTTATACTGATCGCTACCGTCATTTCCGTTCCGGTTGCATGGATCACCATGGGGGACTGGCTTGAATCGTTTGAATTCAGGATAAATATGGATCCTGTTATATTTCTCCTGGCATTTCTGGGGGCCCTTGCAATAGCCCTTCTAACAGTATCAATACAGGCTGTCAATGCTGCCCTGACAAATCCTGCTGATTCATTGAGATATTAATAGATCCGGGTTGATAACTGAATCACCAGCGTCTTATCGTGTATGATCAAAGTGTTTTCATCATTCCTGCTGTCTGCCAAAGGTTGATCTAATCCTGCTGCTTTTTTAAATTCTTCCTGGCAGTTTCCAGGTCCCCGGCGGTATCGATTCCCTGGCTAGGGTCATTCGTTACCAGGACCCGGATCCCAAATCCGTTTTCCAGCCATCGCAGTTGTTCCAGTGATTCTGTTTTTTCAAGGGGTGATGGTCCGAGCATTGTGATCTGTTGAAGGACCTCACTCCGGTAGGCATACATGCCAAGATGCTTCAGGTATGTGTGGCCGGTTACCCAGTTATCATCCGCAACATGCCTATTGTAGGGTATTGGGGATCGGCTGAAATACAATGCATTTCCAAGGGGGCCTGTAACCACCTTGACCACATTTGGATCCAGGAGCTCAGACCCTTCCACAATGGGGTTAGCCAGGGTGGCAATCTGGGTATCAGGGTCTGAAAAAGCATTTTTTAGCAACCTGATATGGGATACATTGATAAAAGGCTCATCTCCCTGGATATTGATGATCACATCATATTCCTGACCTGAACCTGCAAGTATCTGAGTCACTTCCGCACACCTGTCTGTCCCACTCGGATGATCAGGGGAGGTCATCATTACCCTGCCTCCAAAATCAAGCACTGCCTGTTCAATACCCGAATGGTCGGTAGCTACAATTACATCATTCAATTCCTTGACGGTATTTTCATATACCCATCGGATCATTGGTTTTCCTCCGATATCCGCAAGTGGTTTGCCAGGAAGACGTGATGAGGCAAACCGGGCAGGTATGATTCCTAAAAAATTCATGAAAGTGTTGATATTCTTGGTTCTCCAAATTAGTAAAAATCCCGGAAAATTGTAATTTTGTCATGCATTTTTGGAAATTTTGTCAGATGGAAATTCAAAAAATCAAACAGCGGTTCGGGATCATTGGAAACCATCCTGTAATGAATCGTGCCATTGATATTGCCATGCAGGTCGCTCCTACCGATCTATCAGTATTGATAAGCGGGGAAAGCGGGACGGGGAAGGAGTTTTTTCCGAAGATAATTCATCAAAACAGTGCAAGAAAGCATGGTACCTACATTGCTGTGAACTGTGGTGCAATCCCTGAAGGAACGATAGATTCCGAGTTATTCGGGCATGAAAAAGGGGCCTTTACCGGAGCCACTGACAGCAGGAAAGGTTATTTCGAGGTGGCTAACGGAGGCACAATATTCCTTGATGAGGTGGCTGAACTGCCGCTTTCCACCCAGGTAAGGCTCCTTCGTGTTCTCGAATCCGGAGAATATATCAGGGTTGGTTCCTCAAAAGTCCAGAAAACAAATGTCCGCGTAATTGCGGCTACCAATATTGACATCATCGTGGCTGTCCAACATGGGAAATTCAGGGAAGATCTTTACTACCGGTTAAATACAGTACCCATTGTAGTTCCCTCCCTGCGTGACAGAAAGGAGGATATTTACCTGTTGTTCAGAAAATTTGCCAGTGATTTTGCTGAGATCAACCGGATGCCAATGATTACACTGACAGACCCGGCCCGGCTGATCCTTATAAATTACAGGTGGCCAGGAAATATCAGGCAATTGAAAAACATAACAGAACAGATCTCGATCATTGAATCGACCCGGGAGATTGACGATGAGTCTATCAAGAAATATCTTCCTGATTATCAGCTGGTAAAACTCCCGGTATTGTATGAAAAGACGGTTGATGAAAAGACATTTAACACGGAACGGGAGATCCTGTACAAAGTCTTATTCGATATGAAGAATGATATGATCGATCTGAAAAGGCTGGTAGCGGAGATTATGGATAAGAGGAGTGGAACAGAGATCCGGGAGGAGCATACCGGCATGATAGAAAAGCTTTACCAGTCAACAAACCATGAAGGGGCAGTTTCACCACAGACCTTGCATATAAATCCATCAGAAAGCCAGGATATACAGGATACAGAAGAGATCATCGAAGAATCCCTTTCGCTCGAAAAAAAGGAGATCGAACTGATTAAGAAAGCCCTCGACAAGCATAAGGGCAAGAGAAAGTATGCTGCAGAAGAACTAGGAATATCAGAAAGGACGTTATACAGGAAGATCAAGGAGCATAATCTGGAGTAAAAGATGAAGTACAGAATTCAAATAGCACTTATAGTATTCCTGGCTATACTGGCTACCTCCTGCAAGGTAAAGTATAGTTTTTCAGGGGCGAATACTGGTGTGCTGGAGACTGTCTCTATTGATTATTTCCAGAACCGTTCAGCCCTGGCACCGCCTGTACTGGGACAATATATTACCGAGGAATTCAGGGATCTATGTGAACGCCAGACAAACCTGACACTCATATCCGGTCCCGGTAATGCCCATTTTCAGGGAGAGATCACGGTATATTCCACACGGGCGATGGCGATTACAGGTGATCAGGCCGCACTTACACGTTTTACCATAGGCGTAAAAGTGAGTTATACCAACAATCTGGATCCGGATCTTAGTTTCGAGGAAACCTTCTCCCAGTACCGGGATTATCAGAGTTCGCTGCAATTCGAGTCAGTTAAGTCTGAATTAACAAATGCCATCGTTGAAGAGATCAATGAAGATATCTTTAACCGGGCATTTGTAAACTGGTAGTGTTTAATAATGAATAATGAAACGGGAAAATATCATAGCATTCGTTCATGATCCCTCAAAGCTTGATCAGTCCAGCCTGGGGGAATTAGAGGAATTGCTGAATATCTATCCCTGGTTCCAGACAGCACACCTGCTTGTAGCCAAGAACCACCATAATATTGACAGTATAAAATTTCATGAAGTGCTGAGGGATTCAGCTGCATATGCAGGTGACAGAACCGTATTGTATCACCTTATCCATACACCCGCCGTTAAGACCGGAATAACCTGGATGGGTGAGACAGGCCAGGAAAAGGACCTGGTACGAAGATTACCGGATCCTGAACAGGCAACTGAAAGCAGAGATGAGTTTGCATTTACAGGGGCGTATCAACTTCAGGAAGAATCTGTCCCTTCAGAAACAACTGCCATTGAAGAATATACTTTTACAGGCTGGTTTGACCATTTCCAGACAATATTACCAGAAAAGCCTGCGAGATCCGAACAGGAAGACCTGATCGACAAATTTATTAAAGACAGTCCTGCAATCTCCCGTGGCAAAGATATTCCCCCGAGTGATAAAGACATGTCAGGTTCAAGCTCAATGGACAGTGATTCATTTATGACAGAGACACTTGCAAGGGTCTACGAAAAGCAGGGCCTGCTAAAAAAGGCCATCTTTGCATACGAGAAATTAAGTTTGAAATATCCGGAAAAAAGTACTTACTTTGCGACGCAAATTAACAGGATAAAAAGTCAATTAGAAAAAAACTGATAAAGTTATGATCTACAATCTGATATCCGTGCTTGTTGTGATCGTATGTGTATTGTTGGTGCTGATAGTCCTGGTACAGAATTCAAAGGGCGGGGGTCTTGCCTCCAATTTTCAGTCATCCAACCAATTTATGGGCGTTCGAAAAACCACGGATTTTCTTGAGAAATCAACCTGGACACTGGCAATTGCCCTGTTGGTTTTCAGTGTAATAGGAAGTCTTACCATTCCCCGGAGTGATGGAAGCCAACGTTCGGTCATCGAAGACCAGATCGATAATGTGGTTGACCCGAATGCCATTCCAACATTTCCTACAACCGTCCCTGAACCAGGAGGCAGCCCGGAAGGTGAGCAACAATAAAGAAAGGAACTCTCAAAAACTTCTTATTAGTGTCAGGGATTATGACAACCTGACACTTTTTTTTTGGTTTTAAATGTCAGACGGTCCTGAAACAGCTTTGGCATAAAATATGAGAAGAGACTTTTCGAAATTGAAAAATGTTTAACTAATTAAATACAAAGTAAAATGGCAGATGTAAAGATTAAGCCACTAGCCGACAGGGTACTTATTGAACCCAAGGAAGCAGAAGAAAAAACCGCAAGCGGGATCATCATTCCTGATACCGCAAAAGAAAAACCACAAAAGGGAACTGTTGTGGCCGTTGGTCCGGGTACCAGCGATGAAAAAATGGAAGTCAAAAAAGGAGATGTTGTCCTTTATGGAAAGTATTCCGGTACTGACCTGACGGTTGACGGAAATGATTTCCTCATCATGAAGCAGTCAGATATCCTGGCTATTATTTAATTGGAATTAACTCTAATAAATCATTATAAAATTAGAAAAAAATGGCTAAACAAATTAAGTATGACATTGAAGCAAGGGATTTGCTGAAAAAAGGCGTTGATGCTCTTGCCAATGCAGTGAAAGTGACCCTTGGTCCCAAGGGACGAAATGTAGTTATCGAGAAAAAATTCGGTGCTCCCCAGGTAACAAAAGATGGTGTTACCGTGGCTAAGGAAATCGATCTCAAGGATGAATTTGAAAACCTGGGTGCCCAGATGGTGAAGGAAGTTGCTTCCAAGACCAATGATGATGCGGGTGATGGAACGACCACAGCAATTGTACTGGCACAGGCTATTGTGAACGTGGGACTCAAAAACGTAACTGCCGGTGCAAATCCGATGGACCTGAAAAGGGGTATTGACAAAGCTGTCATCAAGGTGATTGATTCTTTGAAAGGAATGTCTGAAGATATTGGTGATGACAACAAAAGGATTGAGCAGGTGGCTTCCGTTGCGGCCAATAATGATATTGAGATAGGTAAACTGATCTCCGAAGCCATGGAAAAAGTGCAAAAAGAAGGTGTTATTACCATTGAGGAAGCCAAGGTTTCTGAGACCTATGTCGAGGTGGTAGAAGGTATGCAGTTTGACAGGGGATATATTTCTCCCTATTTCGTAACAGACACTGAGAAGATGGAAGCTGTTCTTGAAAATCCGTATATCCTTCTGTTCGATAAGAAGATATCCGTGATGAAAGACCTTCTTCCGGTACTCGAATCCACTGCACAGACAGGAAAGCCATTGCTTATTGTTGCCGAAGATGTAGATGGTGAAGCCCTTGCTACCCTCGTGGTAAATAAATTGAGGGGCTCCCTGAAAGTTGCAGCGGTTAAGGCTCCGGGTTTTGGCGACAGAAGGAAGGAAATGCTTGAAGATATTGCCATTCTGACAGGCGGGACCGTTATTTCTGAAGAAAAGGGTCTGAAACTTGAAGGTGCAACCCTCGATATGCTCGGTCAGTGTGAAAAAATTTCCGTTGACAAGGATAATACAACTATTGTAAATGGTGCGGGAGATAAGGAAACCATTAGCGCAAGGGTGAACCAGATAAAGGTTCAGATTGAAAATACCACCTCCGATTATGATAAGGAAAAACTCCAGGAAAGACTGGCCAAGCTTGCCGGCGGAGTTGCCGTATTGTATGTTGGTGCTGCTTCAGAAGTAGAGATGAAGGAGAAAAAAGACCGCATGAATGATGCATTGAACGCTACCAGGGCTGCCGTTGAAGAAGGCATTGTTCCCGGTGGTGGAGTAGCCTACATCAGGTCCGTGGATGCACTCGAAGGATTTGAAGGGGAAAATGGTGATGAAACTACCGGCATTGCCATCGTACGCAGAGCACTCGAAGAGCCGCTTCGCATTATTGTTGAAAATGCGGGTGTGGATGGTTCCGTAGCCGTGCAAAAAGTGAAAGAAGGAAAGAATGACTTTGGATTCAATGCAAGGACAGATACCTATGAGAATCTCCTTAAAGCAGGTGTGATCGATCCTACTAAAGTTACCAGGATTGCTCTAGAGAATGCTGCATCTATCACAGGTATGCTGCTGACCACAGAATGTGTTCTGGCAGATGAGCCCGAACCAGAACCTCAAATGCCTCCTGGTGGTGCCGGTGGTATGGGTGGCATGGGTGGCATGATGTAATCGTTTATTACATCCATATATACATCAAGCCCTGTTTTGCACCGGTAATGCCGGGGCAGCACAGGGCTTTTTACTTTTCTGCAGTCCAATGATTTCGCCTCAGGCATAAGCATCCCTGAGGCGTTTCACAATAGCCGATTTTAACTATCTTTGTACCTCATTTTTACTCCATGTCCCATTCTATTAAAAACATACGGAACTTCTGCATTATCGCCCATATTGACCATGGGAAAAGTACCCTGGCAGACCGTATGCTGGAGCTGACTGAGACCGTATCTGAAAGGGATCTGCAGGAACAGGTGCTGGATGACATGGACCTGGAACGCGAAAGGGGTATTACCATTAAAAGCCATGCCATTCAAATGGAATTTGAGCAGGATGGTGAAACCTATTTTATGAACCTGATCGACACCCCAGGACATGTGGATTTTTCTTATGAGGTCTCCCGGTCCATCACTGCCTGTGAAGGAGCCCTCCTGATTGTGGATGCATCACAGGGGATACAGGCCCAAACCATCTCGAACCTGTATATGGCACTGGAAAATGACATGGAGGTCATCCCTGTGATGAATAAAATGGACCTTGAAGCCGCCATGCCGGATGAGGTCATGGACCAGATCGTTGACCTGATTGGTTGTGATCCGGAAGACATCATCCATGCAAGCGGGAAAACAGGTTATGGTGTTGATGCGATACTTAATACTATCATCGAAAGGATTCCGCCCCCCAAAGGAGATCCTGACAAACCCCTTGAAGCATTGATTTTTGATTCCGTTTTTAATTCATACCGCGGGATTTTCGCATATTTTCGGATATTTAACGGAACCATAAGGGCCAACGATTTTGTCAAATTTGTTGCTACGGGGCATGAATATGATGCAGATGAAGTAGGGGTGCTTAAATTAAAACCTGAACCCCGCAAAATGTTGAGTGCCGGGGATGTGGGTTATATTATCTCTGGAATCAAAGACTCCAGTGAAGTAAAGGTAGGAGATACCATTACCCATGTCGATCACCCATGCGAGGCAGCCATCGAAGGATTCAAGGATGTTAAACCCATGGTATTTGCCGGGATCTACCCGGTGGATGCAGATGATTATGAGGAGCTGAGAAGTTCCATGGAAAAACTGCAGCTGAATGATGCATCCCTGACATACGAACCGGAATCATCGGCTGCCCTGGGATTCGGATTCAGGTGTGGTTTCCTGGGACTCCTGCACATGGAGATCATACAGGAACGGCTGCACAGGGAATTTGACATGAACGTGATCACAACAGTGCCCAATGTTTCCTTTATGGTACATACCACCAGGGGAGAGTTGATAGAGGTGCATAATCCATCGGGGCTCCCGGATGTAACCCATATTGACTATATAGAAGAACCCTATATCAGGGCACAGATCATCTCGCAATCGGATTATGTGGGATCTGTGATGAAACTTTGCATCGATAAAAGGGGTGCCCTCAAGAACCAGGTATACCTGACCAGTGACAGGGTCGAAATAACTTTCGAGATGCCCCTCGCCGAGATTGTTTTCGATTTTTATGATAAACTGAAAAGCATTTCCAAGGGTTATGCCTCATTCGATTATTACCAGACCGGTTACCAGAAAGCCAACCTTGTTCGCCTGGATATCCTGCTGAACGGGGAAATGGTTGATGCTCTGTCCACTTTGATACACAGGGATAATGCCTATGCCTTCGGCCGGCGGATCTGTGAAAAATTAAAGGAACTCATCCCCAGGCAGCAATTTGATATTGCCATCCAGGCTGCCATAGGTGCCAAGATCATTGCGCGCGAAACTGTCAAGGCACTTAGAAAAGATGTTACAGCCAAATGTTATGGAGGGGATATTACACGTAAACGCAAACTGCTTGAAAAACAGAAGAAGGGGAAGAAAAAAATGCGCCAGGTGGGCAACGTGGAAGTCCCACAATCTGCCTTTCTGGCT
>SDBT01002815.1_pt1 | contig 30466 bp, 31 predicted proteins | sample 2277101 | NCBI WGS metagenome assembly SDBT01 (sample SAMN10404973, study PRJNA504765) | marine sediment metagenome | isolation source: marine sediment core GS10_PC15, 103 cmbsf | place: Arctic Ocean: Southern Knipovich Ridge | collected 2010
GTCGCTGCTTTGTTAATGCTTGTCAATATTTGCTGCAGGATGCACCTTTTATACTATTCAATATCAATAGTGTCCTTGTCAATGCAGTAGTAGGCACAGGCTTACACCGTAGTCCAATAATGATATATTTTTGTAACTATTTCATCTCTTATTTTATGACTTCGTTATTTTAAGATTGTTATTATTGGTTTACGCCTTTTAAGTAAGCTATCTTAGCGATAGCAGCTTGGTGGTGGGGGGGGGTGGAAAGAATGTTTCCCAGCGAAATGGCAATCTTGATGGCTGTCGCAGCGAACAACGGCTCAGGTAAAAACCTAATAAATCGCCCGATGGATATTACCGGCGAATATATTGGTTATTTATACGATTCGCTGGTTAGCCGCGGTTATCTAAAGGGGAATGGAGCAAAAGGATATCAGCTCACTTCAACTGGCGGGACGACCCTTTTGGAGTTCCTGCAGGAGAATGAAGCTAGAGTCAAGGACACGATAAGAAGGTTAAAAAAGCTAGGTGTCGAGTATAGTCAAGAGATGGATAAACTGCGAAAGGAGCGGTTGGGATCGAGTGTAGGCGCAAAGCATTCCCTCTCAGCTGTCTTTACCAAATAGCCGCACACAGTAGAGCAGCATACGGCGGGGTGCTAGACTGTGTGACCTCCTTTTTTAGTGAGCTATGCTCTCTAATCCAATAAAGAGGGCATAGCTCACTCCTTTTGTAGGTTAGAGTAACATCGCATCAAGAAAATCATTCAGCAGCTACATAGCAAACCTTAATACACGAATTAAGGTTACCTGTTGCCAAAACTGCTTCGCTCTCCAAAGACGTAACTACATTCCTCACGCCCAAGGGTTCACCTCCATAATCTACGGCTGTTTGAATTCAAAGCTGGATAATGGTAATATCAATACCGATATAAAAATAGGAAGCGAGTTTATGCAGGTATGGTAAATTGGCAGGTAACCGCAACCACTATTTATTGCGACGCGGTGGATGATGAAGTAACCCTACTGGTGTATAAAGACGGTTCGGCAAAATGTATTGCCTATACGAAATATGGTAAACCTGATAAGGAGACGCTTAATCTACTGAAGAAGAAAAGTAATCAGTTAAAGCGACACCTGGAATGTGAGGGGCCGGAGTGCCGCTGGGTAATTCAATATCGAGATAAACTGTTTGCCGAGGAAGCAAAGAAGGGAACTCAGAGTGGGTAATGGAGAGATGCCCGCACCACAGCCATCGGTCGGCGATTCAACCAAAGCAGGGAGTGGAAACCGGGTAAAGATACGGATTGAAAACCTCTCCCTTTCTTTTGGGGGTGTGAAAGCTCTTAGTGATGTTAGCTTGGACATAAGGGACAATGAGATTCTGGCTATTATCGGACCGAATGGCGCAGGTAAAACCTGCCTGCTGAACTGCTTAAGTGGCTTCTATAAGCCACAAAAGGGTGAGATATGTTATGAAGGCAAGCGAATCACCCGAATTCGCCCGGACAAGGCGGCCCGGCTTGGTCTGGCTAGAACCTTCCAGAATATTGAGCTGTATACCGGACTGAGTACCCTGGACAATATTATGGCGGCCAGGCATGTTCTTATGAAACAGAACTTCCTCAGCAGTGCCCTGTATTTTGGTTTGGCTCATAAGGAAGAAATCAAGCATCGTAAAACGGTGGAGGACATTATCGATTTCCTGGAAATAGAGCCGATTAGAAAGAAAGTGGTCGGCGTCCTTCCCTACGGAATGCGCAAGAGGGTTGAATTAGGTAGAGCTCTGGCTCTGGAACCGAAAGTTTTGCTCCTTGATGAACCGATGGCGGGAATGAATCTAGAAGAGAAGGAAGACATTGCCAGGTTCATCATTGATATATTTGAGGGGCAGGGGGTTACCTATCCGGAAACGCCTGTCCTGAAGGATGGGGTTAATTGTATCGTCCTCGTCGAGCATGATATGGGAGTGGTTATGGATATTGCCGATAGGATTGTGGTTCTTGATTTTGGGCGGAAAATTGCTGAGGGTACTCCTGCCGAAATTAGAACCAACCCTGAAGTTATATCAGCCTATCTCGGCGTGGAGCGGTAAACTTCAGGTGTCGCCAGTTACTCCCAGGTTCTTTCATCTACTATTTTTTGATACTCTTCTGGAATGCTTCCCTTCGCCACAAACTCGATATCGTCTATCTTCATCCGGCACACATCCTGGAATTTTTTATTCAAAGCCTCAGCCAGTTTGCTCTTATCTATGGCTTCGTTCTTCAACTCAACTTTAAGAGTCATCTCGTCCCGATGTCCCCTCCGCCCAACCACTATCTGGAATCTGGAGATTGGCTCAAAGCCGGATAGTGCCTGTTCGGCTTGCTTGGCAACGATAAACATGCCCCTCACTTTAACTGCATCGCCGGTTCTGCCCACGATGCCGGTTAACCGGTTGGCAGTGCGCCCGCACGGGCAGGCTTCGGTGATATATGAGGACATATCACCGGTGCCAAAACGGATAAGACCCCAGGTTTTATTATGAATCGGGGTTACCACTATTTCACCTATCTCCTCGGGTCCCAGCTGTTTTCCTGTCTCGGGGTCGGCTATTTCCACTATATATTCATCCATAAGGTGCAAGCCCGATTTCTGGCGACATTCATAGGCGATGGCACCGCCTGGCTCAGTAACCGCATAGGCTTGTGCCGTAGCGATTTGATAGTCCTCCTCAAAGGTTTTCCGTAGCGAAGGGGGCAGCATCTCACCGGTAAACCAGGCACGCTGTAGAGCAAAACTCTGGCGGAAGTTATAACCCAATTCCTCAGCCCGTCTAATGATGGTCATCAGGAAGCTGGGCGTTCCCACGAAACCGGTAACTTTCAAGTCATACATGGTCTGAATTTGAATATCGGTATTGCCGGTGCCCATAGGTATGGCGGTAGCCCCGCAATCCCTCAGCGCTTCGTGAAATAAGATACCGCCCGGAGACATATGGTAGGCAAAGGTGTTAATAACCACGTCCCCCTTTCTGAATCCGGCAGCCCAAAAGGACTTAGCAAACCATTTGATACCTGAGTGTTGGATTGGCTCGTAAATAGGTCCGGGTGAGATAAATATACGTTCAACATCCTCTGGAGGAATGGCGAGAAATCCACCGTAGGGTGGATTTGCCTTTTGCAACTCTATCAGGTCAGTCTTTCTGATGATGGGCAAGCTTTCCAGGTCTTTTACGGTGCGAATCTGGGACGGGCTAATCCCCGTTTCATCCAATATTTTCTTCACTGCGGAAGCATGGTGGTAAGCGTGGTCTACCGTCTGAGATAATCTCTGATTAAGGTATTTCTCTCTTGTCTTGGCAGACATCGTCTCCAGTTCATCAAAAAATTCATCTGGTTTAGCTTCTATAGCCATCTCTTTCGCCTCTTATAGTGTTTTACCTCACGGTAGCTCTTCTTCTCACCCATGGCAGACAGCCCCATGTAAAACTCTTTCACATCCTCATTATTGCTGAGGAAATCAGCCGAGCCGTCAAGAACTATCCGCCCATTTTCCATAACATAACCATAGTGAGCAATACTCAGGGCAATTCTAACGTTCTGCTCCACCAGTAGGACTGATGTTTTATGTTCGGTATTAAACCGCTTGATAATGTCGTATATTTCTTCGACCAGCAGTGGCGCCAGACCCAGTGACGGCTCATCCAGCATCATGAGCTTAGGGGTAGCCATCATGGCTCGCCCGATGACCAGCATTTGCTGTTCGCCTCCAGAGAGGTAGCCAGCGGTGTTATGCCGGAGTCCCTTGAGCCGTGAGAAGTAGTCATAAACCATCGTCAGGTCTTCTTTGACGGCATGACGGTCTCGGCGGTGATAGGCACCAACCAGTAAGTTTTCCTCCGTGGTGAGGTGTCCAAAGACCCGGCGTCCCTCTAGTGCCTGAATAATACCGAGCTTACCTATCTCTTCGGCGCTTCTCTTATCTATTCTTTCGCTATTCCATTCAATGCTGCCATCGGTTACTTCTCCCTCCTCAACATGAAGCAGACCGGATATTGCTTTCAGGGTGGTACTTTTACCGGCCCCATTAGCTCCGAGGAGGGCAATAATCGAGCCGTCCTCTACATCTAGAGAAACGCCATGCAGCACTCGGATAACATTGAGATAGACAACCTCAATGTTATTTAACTTGAGCATCTTTTAGTTCTCTTCCCGGCAGGGGCTCCGTAATTGCGGAGCCCCTGCCTATTCTTAACTACTGACCAAACCAGTCGAAATCCTCATATTTAACCATTGGCGCTTCCACCCAGTCACTTATCGGGGTGATTTTCCCGCTCTGTATCTGGAAGACCCTTACCGATTTTGACAGCCTGTTGTCTCCCGGGGTATAACTCACCGGGCCGTGAAGGCCACCAATGTCAAAATCTTTAAGCTTCTGGATACCCTGGGTCTCAATGGCTCGCCACGATTCTACATCACCTTTGGCCAGCACATCATAGCCGACATTTTCTACCGCTAGTTTGAGAATCTCAGCCATGATTAGACTTTGTGCCCACGAGGTAATGTAATCCATATTTCCTTCATCCTTGGGGTGAAACTTCCGAACGTATTCCGTCATCTTGGCCATACCGGGTACAGCATCGCCCCAATTCACGGTAGGAAACACGCCATAGACGCCCTCAACAATGTCCGCCCCAGCAATGTCAACCAGTACCTTGGTGAAGCCGGCGTGGCCACAACCGATGGTTACACCGGGATACATACCCAAGGCGTAGGCATTCTTAATAATGATGGCAGTGGGTGCCGGCGTGCTGGAGATGTACAATACATCGGGATTTGACGCCTTAATTCGGGTCAGTGAGTCCATCTCAGAGGTAGTGGTTGTGGTATGCTCATCGACAGAAATAATCTCAATGCCCAGTTCGTCAGCCTTAGCCTTAAATGCGTCCCGAGCTCCATAGCCGGTAGGGTTATTGAGCAGGTGCAGAGCGAATTTAGGTTTTCCAGCACCCTTCCAGATGTTTTCCATATAATAGGCAGCAAAGGCTAAAGCATCGTCACCGTAGTCAGGCATCTGACCATAAATATGCTGTGGTGGGCGATACAATATGGGTGAACTAAAGGAAGCTAAGCCAGGAAACTCAGCCCGGTTAGCAATTTCCATGGATGCCGTCATCATTTTAGACGAAGCAGTAGCATACATTAGACAGCCCTCGTCCATAAATCTCTTGACATTGGTAACCACTTTAGCGGCATCGTAGGCATTGTCCAGCCATATCACCTCAATCGGGTATCCGGCAACGCCACCTAATTCTTCGTTGATGTACTTAATAGCATCAAGGTTGGCATGCCCCATAGGGGAGCCCTTCTCGGCAGCGGGTCCCGTTGACGGCGTGGTTATGCCTATCTTTAGTGTCTCCTCTTCTCCAGGAGCACAAGCGCTGGCAAATGGTAATGCCGTCACTATCAGTGCCAGGGAGATAATTCCAGCTACAATCAGGGGTCTTTTGTTTTTCATTTCCTATCCTCCTTAAAAATTTAAGTCCTCTCTTTTTTTAAGTCGTTACATTTTAGCCTATACCTCCTTATTTAGCTAATATGAGAATGGCCACAGGCGATAAGCAGACTTAAACAGCATCCAGCGGTGGGCAAGTCCCCTGGGCTCAAGTATCAGAAACAGAACGATTGCCAGACCGAATAGCATCGGGGTTACACCAGTAGCAAAACCGGAGGGTAGTGCGGTAAAAGTTCTTTCCAGGAAAGGAACAAACTCCACGGTTAATATTTGCTGGAGAAGACGGATAAAGACTACCCCCAGAATAGGGCCCAGGGTAGTACCCAGACCCCCGATGATTATCATCCCAATATAAAGTATTGACTCGACCAGACTAAATTGCTCAGCATTCACAAAGCCAATCCAGTGGGCGAGTAGCGCGCCAGCTATTCCCGCCAGGAAGCAACCAATAAAGAAGGCGAGTAGCTTATAGTAAAAGAGATTAATTCCCATTACCTCAGCTGCCAGGTCATTGTCCCGGATAGCAATAAAGGCTCTGCCTACTCTTGTCCTCGCTATATTTTTGGCAAAGAAGGTGGCGAGGATAGCGATGCTCATGATGAGATAGAATTGGCTTGCCTCGCTCTGGAAGACAAATCCCCCTATGGAGGCATAAGGCACCTTTATACCGATAAAGCCGCCAGTAACCGCAGACCAGTGATTAATAACCCAGATGATGATAAACTGGGCGGCAATGGTGGTAATTGCCAGGTAGAAGCCCTTGACCCGCACTGAGGGAATACCAAAGATAAGTCCGATGAGCCCAGCGGTAAACCCGGCACCGATTAGTCCCACCAGAAAGGGAAGCTCCAGCCGGTTGGTCAGGATGGCAGCGGTATAGGCACCAACCGCAATAAAGCCAGCATGGCCGATAGATAATTGCCCGCAGTACCCAATCAGGATGTTCAGCCCGGTAGCGGCAATAAGGGTAATGCCAATCAAGTTAGCTACGCCCAGCCAATAGTTACCCAAATATCCTGGAGCGGCAAAGAGTAAAACCAAAAAGCCAATGAGCAGCACCCAGTGGGTCTTGGTCCGCAGAATAGCCATATCTTGAGCATAAGTATAATTGCGGGTTCCACTCGGTAAACTCATTCGACTATATCCTCTCTATGCGGACTTCTCCAAACAGTCCGTAGGGCTTAATAAGCATGACAATTATGATGATGACGAAGGGTATAATATCCTTAACTCCTGCCCAAATAAAGGGAGTAAGGTAGCCGCCGCTGAGACTCTCCGCGAGTCCTATTATTGGTCCGGCGATAATGGCACCGGCGAAGGAATTCAGGCCGCCCAGTATCACTACCGAGAACGCCTTAAGCCCGGTTTCAACCAGACCATGGGTAATGCCACCGATACTGGAGATTAGGATACCACCGATAGCGGCGACTACACAGGCGAACATCCACGAGCAGGAGAAGATTCTGGTCACCGGGATACCACAGGCTTGAACGGCAAGCTGGTCATCAGCCGTTGCCCTCATGGCAATGCCCATCTTATGATACCGGAAGAACAAAGTTAAAAGTCCGAATACAATGAGGGAGATACCTGCCACCCAGAGATATTCCTGGGAAACTACCGCGGTGCCAATGTGGACGGGTTCAGTCGGAAACAGGCGGGGCAGGGCAGCTACGCTCCACGGCCAGATGAAGGTCACCACTCCTTCAATAAAGTAGGCTAATCCTAGTGTTACCGTAATTAGAGACAAAATGGGTTGAGCGATGAGGGGACGCAGGGCAAGTCTCTCAATGACCCAGCCTAGAGCCAGGGCAAAGAGGATAACTATGGGGAAAGCCAGCCAGAGGGGAAACTTGGCTTGAACCAGCATGCCGTAGGTAAACCAGGAAGAGAGCAGTACCAGCTGACCGAGAGCCAAATTGGCCACACCGCTGGATTTCCAGACAACGACAAAACCCAGAGCAATTAAGGCATAAACCATGCCTACGGATACTCCGGTAATCAGCAACTGAAGCAACTCAGCCACTTACCGCTGCACCTCTTTCTGGATATTCCACACCTTGATGCTCGTGGTCACTACTCCCTTCCTACCATCCCGGTAGGTTACCGGGGCTTTAACATTTACTTCCTTCCCGTCACTATACATTGCGTTGATTAAATCTTTGTAACGTTCTTCCATAAACCCCCGTCTTAATTTTCTGGTCCGGGTAAGTTCAGCTTCATCAGCATCAAACTCTTTGTGCAACAGGACGAACCTCCTGACCCTGGCCGGTTCCGGCAGGTAGCTATTTACCCGAACCAGGTCTTTCTGCACTAAATCAGCAATCTCTTTTTTCTGAGACAGGTCAACAAAGGTGGTATAGGGGATATGGTTACGTTCCGCCCACTTACCTGCCATAGCAAAATCTATGTTTAGTATAGCTGAGACGAATTCTTTATCCTTACCCCCGATGACCATAGCATCTTTGATATATGGACTAAACCTCAGCCTACCTTCAACATACTGGGGAGCGTATTTTATTCCAGAACTCAGCTGCCCCATGTGCTCTAGCCGGTCGATGAATAGCAGATGCCCGCCATCGTCAATATTGACGGCGTCACCGGTATGGCACCAACCATCCACCAAGGTTTCGGCGGTTTTCTCAGGGTTCTTGTGGTAGCCGTCAAACATAGAATTACTCCTGACCAGTAGTTCGTCTCCGTCGGTTATCCTGACCTCGGTACCAAGTGCCGGCCGCCCTACGCTCTCAAATTTGATTTCTCCTTTACCATGAGAGGAGATTAGGCCAGCTTCAGTGCTACCGTAATTCTGCCTCAGCTCAATACCTATGGCATGGATTAGCCGGAAGGCATCCAGACTCAATACCGAGCTTCCGGTGACGGCAAACCTGACTTTATTTAACCCTAGCCGGTCTTTTAGGGGTCGGAATAGAAGCAGGTAAGCAATTCCGTAGAGGGCCCGCCAGAACAGGTTTGGCTTTTTGCCTTGAAAGTTGATATCTGAAATTTTGTAGCCTACCGGCAGGAATAAGTTATAGACGAAGCGTTTCAGGGGATTAGCATCGAGCATCTTTACCTGAATCTCGCTGACCAGGCTTTCCCATTGCCGCGGTCCGTATATTACGAAGTTGGGCCCAACTTCTCGGGTGTCCTCAGCGATGGTTTCTGGCTCCTCAGGAAAGTTCAGCCTGGCGCCACTAAGCAGGTGGGGAATGGTAGCGAAAAAGCTATCTCCTACCCAGGCCGCCGGGAAGTTGGAAATCAAATCATCGTTCTCCCTTAGTGGATAACGGTCAACAAACGACCGGGCAGTATTTATCAAGGCTTGGTGAGTAAGCACCGCTCCCTTGGGCAAGCCGGTAGTTCCTGAGGTATAGTAAATAAAGGCAGTGTCATCCCCCTTGCCCTTCTCTACATTCTGTTCAAACAAGCCGGGGTGCGCTTGCTCATATTCTTTGCCCAGTCTTATTACCTCGGCAAAGCTGAGGAGCATGGGGTCATCGTAATGCCTCAGTCCTTTTGGGTCCCAGTAAATGACCTTCTTTAATAATGGTAGTTCATCCTTGATTTGGAGGAATTTATCGGTTTGCTCCTGGTCATTGGCTATGGCAAACTTGGCGTCAGAGTGCTCAGCAATATACTTCACCTCAGATGGAATAGAGTCAACGAATATCCCGGTCACAATGCCGCCGGCGGCTTGAGTCGCAAACTCCCCCCAAAACCATTCGGGTTCATTATCCCCAATAATACAAACCACATCACCTGGTTTCAGTCCGAGACTTATTAGTCCCAGTGAAAAATATTTTACCTTTTCGTAGTATTCCGTCCAGCTATATCTATCCCAGACACCGAAGTTTTTCATACACATGGCGGTACGCTGGGGCCACTTTTCATAGTTATGCATAATAAGTTTAGGAATGGTATCGCACTTTTCCATACTACGAACCTCTATTGCCTCATTGCTCCTCAAACATTTGGAAGATGTATAACTAAAAATGCCTCCTGCCTGGGAGGCATTCTATAATCCGATTGCTTAATTAAATGAATTTGCTAGAGATTTATATAAAACCCTCCCAAGCGCACCGGGTGCGCTTGGTAAAGACGAATTTAGTTCTCTCCAATCGGTAATAAGTAGGAAATATTGCTATTAGCCTTCTGCCCATCTCAACAGTGGGATAGTCTATCATAATGAAAATGAGTCTGTCAACATCTAGGGACTAAACTGCCGGCTCTAGCTCACCGGAATAGTTGTGCCAGTGGCTTTGGCAATAAGTTTCCCCTCTTGGTCGGTCACCGTCATCTCGGAGATACCAACCCGCCGTCCGCTTCTAACCACCCGGCACTCGGCGGTGAGTTCATCATCTACCTTGGCGCCGGCGATGAAATGGATGTTGAACTGGGAGGCTATGCTGGGATGGGCTATAGAATTGGAGGCATAGGCGAATGCCTGGTCGGCCACTGCCATAATAATGCCCCCAAAGACGAGACCATTGAAGTTCTGGTATTCAGGCGTTAATTTTATGGCTACTCGGGCATAGCCGGGAGACATCTCCAGCAGCCGCATTTTTAAGAAGGAGGCAATAGGCTCTCCTTCCGCTTTGGCTCTCAATTCTGCCACATTGTCAGATGCGCCGCTTTGTTGTCCTGACATTTTATCCATGACCCCCATCATATCTTACTTGAACCTTCTCTGAGATGAACACCTTGGATTTCCTTTCTGCCCCGGTCGAAGGCGCTAATATTAATTTGCCGGATGCGTGGTGGCAGGCGCTGGGAGATGCTTTCCTTCCAGGTGTTGACTCTAAAAGGTGCGAAAAGTGAGGCACATCCCAGCATGAATATATTGAGCGTCTTGATATTACCCAGTTCCTCGGCTTGTCTGGCTCCATCGACAAAATAGATGTGGTCTGTCCGCCGCTTTAAGATATTGGTTATCTCTTCATCGCTTGGATATTGGTCATAGCCCAGAATGACGGGCAATGGAGGCAATGCCTGATTATTGATAATGGTTATCCCTCCCGGTCGGAGATAGTGAGCCCACCTAGCCGCCTCCAACTTCTCAAGGGCGAGCAGTATATCAACCTCACCCTCCTTAATCAGGGGAGACCAGACTTGGCGGGCTATGCGCACATGACTGACAACACTACCCCCCCGCCGAGCCATGCCTTTGGTGTCAGTTTTTTTGACATCGTATCCGCTGGCTAAAGCCGCCTCGATTATTATGTCGCTGGCCAGGATAATCCCCTGGCCTCCCATCCCGGTAATAAGCAGGTCTAGCTTTTTCATTTTAATTCCTGAGCTGTAATCTCAGATTGTGGACCTATCGCTTGCTGGGGGCAAAGCTGCTGGCAAAGATTGCAGGCGTCACCCACGCACAGAGCAGTGTCAATGTAAGTCTGGCCATCATCAGTTTGAATGGCGGGGCACCCGAGCAGGAGGCAGGTATTACACTGGTCGCATTTCTCAGTATCGACGACCAGAGGCTTGGCGCGTGTCGGCACAAGTATCGGACAATCGCCACGAACTATGATAACGGAAAGCTCGGGGCTATTTAAAGAATGCTTGACACTAGCCCTCAGCGCCTTCAGATTGAAGGCATCAACTACCTTAACATTGCTGACTCCTAGACCCTGAACCAGTTGTTCCAGCTCAACCGCCTTGGTCTCTTTGCCCTGTGCCGAAATGCCCGTGCCGGGGTGGTCCTGATGACCGGTCATGGCGGTGGTGCGGTTATCCAGAATTACGAGCGTTATTTGGCCTTTATTGTAAACCGCATCGACCAGGCCGGTGATGCCGGAATGCAGGAAGGTAGAATCACCGATGACAGCGACTACGTTTTGGCTGACACCTGCCTTCTCCATACCCAGTGCCTGACCGATGCTGGCACCCATACAGGCGCAGGTGTCCATGGCAAGGAGTGGGGGATAGGCGCCTAGAGTGTAGCAGCCAATGTCTCCGGTAATGATTAATTTTGATTTCTTCGTTGCCTTAACTTTAGATTTCACCAATTTAGCGCGCTGTCCAATACTGCTTAGAACATAGAATAGGCCGGTATGTGGGCAGCCCGGGCACAGGAGGGGAGGGCGTTGGGGTAGCTCCGGGGCTGGCTCTACTTGCCGTGGTGAAGACCCGGCGAGTAACCCGGCACTGCGGCACCCTTCTTCAATGACTTCCAGGGTTAACTCACCCAGTCTGGGGATGAATTCCTTCCCGGTAACCTTTATCCCCATAGCCTGAATATTTTCCTGGAGAAACGGGTCGAGTTCTTCAATAACTATCATCCTGTCTACCTGAGCCGCAAAGCGGCGAATCAAATTTTGGGGGAGGGGATAGGTCATGCCTAGCTTAAGAAAGTATGCTCGAGGGAAGACCTCTCGAGCATACTGGTAGGCGACCCCGCTGGTCACCACGCCCAGGCGGCTTTCCCCCGGCATTATTCGATTGAAAGGAAAGGTCTCAGTATAGCTGACCAGCTTGGTCAGGCGCTCCTCTATCAATGGACGCCTAAGCCGGGCATAAACTGGCAGCATGACATATTTTGGTATATCAGGCTGGAAACCTGGCGGTTGGAGGGGCACACTGCGGCTCCCGGTCACCTTTACCACTGACTTGGAGTGAGCGATACGAGTGGTGAGGCGCACCAGCACCGGAGTATCAAATCTTTCACTGATGTCAAAGGCATGCAGCACGAGTTCATAAGCTTCCTGGCTATCGCTCGGCTCTAACATAGGCACTTTGGCAAATTTGGCATAGTGACGGTTGTCCTGCTCGTTCTGAGAGCTGTGTATTCCCGGGTCATCGACACTGACCACAACCAGTCCGGCATTGACCCCGGTTGTCGAGGCAGCCATAAAGGGGTCGCTAGCCACATTAAGCCCCACATGTTTCATAGAGACTAGTGCTCGAGCTCCAGCATAGGAGGCCCCCAGCGCCACCTCCATAGCCACCTTCTCATTTGTTGACCATTCCGCATGGATATCGTCATAGCAAGCTAAGGATTCAAGTATTTCAGTGCTTGGGGTTCCGGGGTAGGCGGTGGCTATTCTTATGCCAGCATGGTAGGCTCCCAAGGCTAGAGCCTCATTCCCAGACAGTAGTTTTATCATTTCCGCCGCATTATAACATACCTGATAGAGACTTACCCATTGGGCAAACGCAGAAAAACAAGACGATAGGCTTACTGCCATATTGACAAAAGGGTAAGCCATACCTACATAATAGGTTAAAGATTCTGGCTAAGAGGAGGTAGAAATGCCTATCTATCTTATGCTCACCACTCTGACTGACGAAGGCAGAAAGACCATTCAGGAAGACCCGGAGAGTCTCAGGGACATAAATAAAGAGGTGGAGCATATGGGGGTTAAAATCCTGGACCAATATGCTCTCTTGGGCCAGTATGACTTCGTCAATATAGTAGAAGCTCCGAGTAATGAAGCCGTGGCTAAATTGGCAATCCGATTGAGTGCCAAAGGAACTACTCAAACCCTGACCCTAGCCGCAATCACGCTTGATAATCTCATTGATGCCTTGAAGAAGAAAGAAACTCCTTGGTAGTTCCATACTAAGCGGCAGACACTTTCAGTAAGCTGAGTCAAAGTCGCTTCTGCATCTTTACATGTTTAATGCCAACCTCCCAAAAGGACGAGCTTGATTCCTCAAAGCCACACGATTTGTAGAAGGCAGCAGCTGAACATTGGGCATGGAGAATTACTTGCTCTACTTCTCTACTCTTTAATTCTTCATCCAGAAAGGAAATAATCCCCCTTCCGAGTCCTCGGCGGCGGAACTGCCTTAGGATAGCTATTCTCTCTAGTTTTGCTTGACTGTTAGCCAGGAATAGAACCCTCGCCGTGCCGATAACTTTCTCCCCATCCTTCACCACCATATGCAGCGCTTCTCTGTCATCTCTATCGAACTCCAGTTCCTCCGGGATGTTTTGCTCCTCAACAAACACCTGCCTCCTTATCCCGCAGGCACCTTTTAACTCCCTCTCATTCTCTACTAATTTATAAGTAAATTCCTTCATGGTAACTAAACCAGTCTTATCCTCAGTTGACACTCGACGGTAGATTACGGTTAGTGTTTCTTAATTCTTTTTTGCGGTTACAATCATCCGATTGGTCATGCCCCCGTAATCGCCTTCTGAGTTGCGGTTCATAAAATCCTTTTTGCAAGTTGTAGACGAAAAACCTGCGGTACACAATAAACCTGAGATTTTTTCTGGGCTGTAAAGACAGACGCAGTAAGCACTGTTACGTATACAGCCCCCTTTTTGGGACATGACTATTTCCCGGCTGTAAATGATATCATCTCCCAGTTCTCTTTCACGACTAACTGTAATGTCTTCGTTTACCTTATGGCAGGAAAATGGTTTGAAATTTTGCAGGACGTAATCCCGGTCAGGAAGGTCCAACAGTAATGTGCCTCTGGGCATGAGTAGGCGAAACGACTCGCTCAGGATTTTTTTATTTTCAGCTTCATTAATAAAGTATCCGAAGGAACTGGCCATAATTATGATGAACTGGAAACTCTGTTCGGGTAAACTGGTATTTCTGGCGTCGCCCTGAACAAAAATGGTATTGAGTCCTTCCTCTTTGGCTCTTTTTCCCCCCAGGTCTATGAGATATCCGGAATAGTCCAGCACGGTTACATTCGTATACCCACGCCTGGAAAGTTCCAGAGAATGCCGTCCCTGTCCTCCGCACAAGTCCAGAATAGAAGCGGCTTTATCCAAATCCAAAGTCGATTCAAGAAAATCTACTTCTCGACAGGTTAATTTTTCATCACAAACAGACCTAGCATCGGTCAGAAGATAAATTTCGTCGAAAACATCTTTCCACCAATTACCGTCGACATGAATGCTCATTGTACATGGGCTCCAAAACTAAATAGTCCGTCTGAGGCAAAGATGGCCGGTCCCCCTCCCCACGGTTGGGACCGTACGATTTCAAGCTCTTCAGGTTCAATGTTGACGATTACACCCAATTCCCCGGACAGCCACATTTTCTCCAGGGTGAGGCAGTCAGACCAGATACCGGCGCAATATGTTTTCAGGGCTTTCATCTGGTCGGTGGTGAGCAATCGAGGCCGCAAAGCGATTTTAATGGGGCCAAGAAGGTAGGTGAACTGATGAGCCATCGCCATTTTCTTCTGGTCTTCTACCGCTTCCAGCACATCGCCGTAGTCCATGTTCAGAATAGCTTCGTTAATCCGTTTTGTCGCCTCACTTATGCTCATTGTTGAGTGGAGCACGGCAAGAGGTTGCATTCCTCCCCCGCTACCCACATTTGTCGGCACGCCGCCATATCTCCCCAGAAAACCAAATAAACCCTTTTGGCCGATAAAACACCGGAAATCTGTTTGGCATTGGACCTCTCTAACGCGGTGGTTCTCCAAAGCAAGTTCGGGCATATTTTCAGTCCACAGATTCAGAGGAATCTTTTCCTGGACAATATATTCGCCATACCCGCCATCTTTGAGCGCCAGATTTATGAAATCATCGATATTATGGTGTATCCCACCCACTCTCACCCCTTTCCCAGAATATCCGCGCTCCGGCTTGAGCACCAGATTGTTCCAATTTGAGCGGGTCCACTCAATAAGGTCTGAGATATATTCTCCATCAGGCCCTTGAGTTTGACGAGGATAGAACTGGCGGGTCCAGGGGGTTCGTTGAATGGTTTCCTTGTGGAAACGCTTTCTATTCCGGGGCTCAGTGATGACTTCAAACATACCTTTGGCATTGATTGGTTCAGTGCCCCTGGGATTGATTACCCTGCCTTCCCGCACCGCCTGAAGCAGGGGAGTCAGGTTATGCTTGCGGTGCAAATCTAGAAGGACATTCGTATTAAAGTCCATAAAAATAACGGAAACAGGTTGACCTTGCCAGCAGACACGCCCTTTTTCCAGTTCTAGTTCATGCGGAGCCAGGAGAACACCCGATAGTCCATCTATGGTGTTTATATGTGTTACCAGGTTCTTATTTTCAACCACATCTTTTAGTGTCTCTTCTTCAGCGGTCACCGCAATCAAACCGGGATTTGCACCTTCCCTTGAACGGTGCGCTTCTTTCAGCATGTTTACAAAGCTATTCACTGGATGCAGTAGTGGATGGTCAAAGTCCAGTTCCACATCAATAGAATGGTTTTGAAAGTGTTTCTTCCAGACCGCTTTGCCAATCTTTTGCACGGCCCGTTGGTAGTCCCAGCCTCCCGGGCTTCCCAGGTTCCATTCCGAATGATAGCCAACAAATTGCGCCAAAATTGTTTTCCTTTCAAGTCTATTACTAATGCAAAGACGAGAACTAATTACGGTGACAAAATTAATTATTGGTGTTCCTGGAATATTTTTTCAAGGTCTGTAAAATGTATTTCTCCCTGGTCTAATACCGTCCGTACAAAATTTGGCAGGTTGTCACGACCGTACCGGTCGAACAGGTCCAAGAACCGGCGTAAGCCCAAAGTGTAACACAGTTGGTATCCTGGATTCAAAGTATATTTACGCGCTGAAGACATAGCCCGTTCCGTGCTGACGCCCGTTTCTTTCAGGTATCTGGCCGCAGTTGAAATATTCATTGTTCCGGTCTGAAGACCTATATCCACCTTGCCTCTTATGGCACGCCAAAGCCTGCGTTTGGCCAGGAGTAGACGGTCGCCAGGAGAAGAAAAATAACCGGTTAGTCTCATTAGTTCTTCAGCAAAACAGGCCCATCCCTCATAAAAAACAGGCTGTTCGACAGCACGACGACAAGAGCGTGCCAGGCTCAAGCGTGAAGCATCCAAAAGGTGATGACCGGGATAAGTTTCATGGGCAGTAAGCATCCTGTATTCACGGAGATATCCTTTTTGTGCTTCGTCTGATACTTCGCTATGGAGGATATGAAACGTTCCCCCGGAAGGAGGGTGTTTGGGTGATATACTGTAACTGGAAGCCGTGCGGATTGCGGAAAGGAAGGACGGCATTGAAGCCACACGGACTGGGCAGGAGGAAACCAAACTGGGCAAAACCAGTCCTTGATTCAGGCAGTGTTTGGCCAGCCGGTTTACTTCACTCTGGTAAAGCCCAATTAGACCATCTTTTCCTACGACAGGCATTGGGATGCTTTTAAGTGCTTCTGACCAGTGTGGATGAGGAAATTGATCTGAAACAAAGCTCTCGGCCTCCTGATTTAAAACCTGTTGCATCTCATCAATTTCCTGGTCAAGCGTGTGGTTTATCTCCGGTATGTCCATGTCACAATGGATATGAAAACGGAGTATGCGTTCCAACAGCTCCCGGGACAGAAGAAAATCCTGGCGAGTTGATACATTCCGGAGAGCATCTTCAAATCGGTCCAGAGCAGTGAGGGCAGGTTGTAGTTCAGGTAGTGTTTTTGCCAAGAAAACAAGGTAATTTCTGGTATCTGAGACCATTTCCAGGCCGATATCTCGAAACAAAACCGGAACACAATTAAGGTTGTGGCTGGCCTGTTCCAGGAAGGAGGGCAGGCTCCTGGCCCGCTCATGTTTTGCGGCTGGGTCTTCTGACTCCATAGCTTCGGCCAGTCCAATACAGATGAGGGTCAGGTAAAAGGTAGGCTGAAATTCCCAGGTTCTGAGCTCGGATAACTGCTCCCGGAGAGTACGGGCAAGCTTTTGAAGGAGAGTTATATTAATTTGCACTTCCAAACCCGATGGATATGAGGCCAGCAGGTCAAGCTCATCTTCCCAGGTTGACAGTCGCCGCACAAATTCGGCGACAGTTTCTGGAGAGAAGAAATCCCATGTGCTCCATCGTGGTTCGGGAAGCCGAACCTGGGGGAAATAGAAAAATTCATCACTCGCGCAGGCAACAGGAAAGGTACGGGCAAGGGCTTCGAATATGCGGTGACCAATTGCTTCTACAGATGATGAAGGATTTATCACTAAAAACTCCTTGTTTTCCATAAAATATATAACAAATTGACCAAATGTTAAATACCACGAAATCAGGAGTTTATTATAGCAGGTTGCGTACATCCCGATGATGACGATGTCGTTCTCTCCCCAGAGTCGTAACTGCATTCCGTACAGGCAAACGAAGGAATGATTGTTGGTGAAGTTTGATTCAAGTAGGCAAGATAATGTATAAATATAAGCAATAATCAAATGAAACTAGATACTCGAGTTATTATTGCGCTGGGAATTACAATTCTATTATGGTCTTCCTCTTTTGCCGCGGTTAGAGCTAGTCTTCAAGTGTTCACCCCGGGTCATATTGCTTTATTTCGCTTTCTTATTGCTTCCGTTCTATTAGCTGTATTCGCTTTGAAGAATCGTATTAAGCTACCAAAATTAAAGGATATTCCAGTAATCTTTTTGTTAGGCTTCCTGGGGATAACTGCATTTCATACTGCACAGAACTACGGCCAGGTTACGGTTACTGCTGGGTCAGCGGCAATGATTATAAGTGCAGTCCCGGTATTTACGGCTATATTAGCTACAATATTTTTGGGAGAGAAGCTTAAACTAGGGGGCTGGCTTAGTATATTTATTAGCTTTTTAGGGATTTACCTTATCGCTTTAGGAGAAAGAGAAGGAGTAAAGTTTGATCCTGGTGTAATTACTCTCCTCTTGGCGGCAGTGGCCGCGGCAGCATACTTTGTATTCCAAAAACCCTACTTAATAAGATACAGTGCCCTGAAATTAGTTACCTATATGATATGGGCGGGAACATTGTCTTTGTTAGTTTTTACGCCTGGTCTAATTGGGGAGGTTACAAATGCTCCGATTGAGGCTACTATGGCTATAATATATTTAGGAATATTTCCGTCTGCAGTTGCCTATGTCACCTGGAGTTATGCCTTATCAAAGGCACCAGCATCAATAGTAGCCAGCTTCCTGTATCTTCAGCCAGTATTGGCGGTTATTATTGCCTGGATATGGTTGAATGAAATACCTGCATTTATTTCTATAATCGGTGGGGTGGTTACCATTCTAGGCGTTTTCCTGGTTAACAAGTATGGATTATCATCAGAGGAACCATCAGGTTAAAAGATTGTAGCCAAGCATAACGAAAGTAAGCATCTTTTTATCAAATCAACTCTGGAATGTTTAATATATACCAGGTAGTTACGTTATAGGGCTTGGTAAAAGCCGCCGCCATATTGCAGTAGGGATAGCTATATGTAATAATAGCTGTTATTAGCTGTCGTAGGGACAAGTGCACATATTTCGGCTCGTTCCAGGTATTGACACTATGAAAGATTCTATTCCAATCCTGGAGATAAAGGATGTGGTCAAAGACTTTGGCGGCATTCGAGCGGTCGACCACTGTTCCTTTCAGGTGCGGTCGGGGACCATCACTGGACTCATCGGTCCCAATGGTGCCGGAAAAACCACTCTCTTTAACTTGGTCACTGGTTTCTTGAAGTGCACGGGCGGTCAAATTCTCTTCAATGGAAAGCGGATAGATGGGCTTAGTCCTCACGAAATTTTCCACCATGGTGTCGTTCGTACTTTCCAGATTCCCCGGGAACTTAAACTAATGACCGTGCTAGAGAATCTTATGTTGGTGCCCAGTAATCAGCAGGGTGAGCAGTTGTGGGGTTCCTGGGTGCTCCCGTGGCGTGTTAAACGTCAAGAGCGGGAGATTGAAGAACAAGCCCTAGAAGTACTACGTTTCGTGAATCTTATAGACTTAAAAAATGAGTATGCTGATAATCTCTCTTCAGGGCAGAAGAAGCTTCTGGAACTGGCACGAACGTTAATGGCTGAACCTAAGTTAGTCTTACTGGATGAACCTGGAGCTGGTGTAAACCCAACTCTGATGAAGCAATTAGTTGAAAATATACGCCAGTCCTGCTATGAAAAAGGACTTACTTTTCTACTTATCGAGCATGATATGGATTTAGTGATGAGTCTTTGTGACCCCATCATTGTTATGAGTACCGGGAAGTACATTGTGGAAGGTCCACCTAAGGACGTGCAACGGGATAAGCGGGTATTAGAGGCATATCTGGGAGGCTAGAACTGATGAGACTGTTGGAAGTATCTGGTGTCAAGGCTGGATATGGAGAGACAGAAATTCTCCATGGCGTGTCTATTGCTCTGGAAGAAGGACAGATTGTCACCATTATCGGGCCTAACGGATCTGGTAAGTCTACTTTGTTAAAGACCATCTTTGGTTTGGTGCAGCCCAAGGAGGGCCGTGTCTGCTTCCACGGAGAAGATATCACAGGGACGGCCCCTGAGGTAGTGGTACGCAAGGGACTCTGTTACGTTCCTCAGTCCAGCAATGTCTTTCCTTCACTTTCCGTTAATGAAAATCTGGAAATGGGTGCCTTTATCCGAACCGATGATTTTAGTCAGCGTCTGGAGGAAATTTATAACCTCTTTCCTGACTTGGCGGGAAGACGCAAAGATAGGGCCGGAACACTCTCGGGAGGTCAAAGGCAGATGCTGGCGGTAGCTCGAGCCCTTATGCTAGACCCCATTTTGTTACTATTGGACGAGCCCTCGGCTGGGCTTGCCCCCAATCTTGTGAACTTAGTTTTTGAGAGGATTCTTAGCATAAACAGCGCCGGTGTGGCTATTGTTCTAGTGGAACAGAACGCCCGGAAGGCGTTAGGGTTGTCAAGCTGGGGGTATGTTCTCGCTTCGGGACAGAACCAGCTTGAGGACAGTGGTGAGAACTTACTTAATAATCCGGAAATCGGCCGGTTGTACCTTGGCGGGTAGGAACATGACGATACTGAAGCAACAGCTCCAGCACCTTCAACGGAAGTGGACTGCTGGCTATACGGTGTTGGCAGGCCTGATGATATTGCTTCTGCTCGCGTTTCTATCCATTGTTAAGATGGAGTTAATAGTCAATGGCCTGTTCTTGGGGGCTATCATTGCACTAGGTGCCATCGGTCTATCACTGTTGTACGGCATCCTCAACTTTGCCCACATTGCCCATGGTGACTTCATGACTTTGGGTGCATATTTTGGACTATTCTTTCTGGGCATGTTTCTTCCCAGCATTGGGTTGGAGGGTACAGGTTTTGGACCTTTTACCTTTGGGTATCCACTGTTCCTTGCTCTTCCCTTGAGCATACTGGCGTTGGCGGCTGTAGCTATTGGCTTGGATATAGGCATATACCGGCGCCTACGGCGCCGGAACGTCAGCAAGGTGGTGCTGGCAATGACATCACTTGGTGTAGCTATTGCTTTACGGGGATTAGTCCAGGTCATATGGGGTGGAGGGACGTGGCAGTATCCCCGGCTATCCAAGCCTTTCTATCAGCTTCCCATGGGAGTTCGTATCCCACCAGATAACCTCTTTATCGGAGCCATAGTAATCATCTTAGTCCTGGCTCTATATTTATTCCTCACTCGCACCAAAATGGGTAAAGCCATGCGTGCCACTTCAGACAATATGGAATTGGCTCGGGTAAGCGGCATTAATACTGGGCATGTCGTATGGTGGACCTGGGCGATAAGCGCTACCCTTGCCGCCACAGCTGGAGTCCTGCTGGCGGTCTTTCAGGCACAACTCTTACCCATTATGGGATGGCGGATTCTAATTCCACTCTTCGCCGCAGTAATCTTGGGTGGCATTGGCAACCCTTATGGAGCTTTGGTGGGAGCCCTCATTATTTCGGTCGCTGGCGAGGTTTCTACTCAGTGGCTCAATCCGTCTTATAAAGTAGTAATTGCTTTCCTGATAATGATTGGGACTCTCCTTCTGCGTCCGAGGGGGATTTTTGGGGGGAGAGAATGACAGACGTTGCCGGTATCCTGGGTTATCTTACCGGGTTTGCTATCATGGCGATAATCTATGCCATTTTTGCCCTGGGGCTCAATGTGCACTGGGGATATACCGGACTGTTCAATATCGGCATTGCTGGTTTCTTCGCTCTCGGGGCTTACACATCGGCATTGCTTACCACAGCTACCCCTGACCCTCTGCTCTTTGAAGATAATATCTTTGGTGGCAACTTGCCCGCTTTACTAGGAGTATTCAACCTGGGCATAGACCTCTGGTTTTTCATTGCCTTACTAGCGGCTGGAGCTGTCTGCGGCTTCATAGCTCTGATTATCGGCTCTATCACCCTCAGGCTGAAAGAGGACTATTTAGCCATCACCACTCTGGGTATCGCTGAGAGTGTACGGTTTATCTTCCTCAATGAAAAATGGCTGGCTAACGGCTCTAAGGGTCTTTACCGTATCCCCAAGTTTTTGGGGGACTGGGTCTCCCCTCAGAACTACGACTACCTGTATCTGGTAGTGGCAGTAGTCATACTTGCCATCATCTTCATTACTGTGGAACGGACCATTAAGTCTCCCTGGGGAAGGGTACTAAGAGCCATTCGGGAGGATGAGATAACCACCGCTGCCAGTGGGAAGAACGTGTTTAGTTTCAAGCTCCAATCCTTCATACTGGGATCGATGATAATGGGCGTAGGTGGTGCCCTGTATGCCCATAATATCCGATTCGTAGACCCCCGCACCTTCGATCCCTTGCTAGCCACTTTCGTCATCTGGGCAATGCTGATGGTGGGAGGTAGTGGTAACAACAAGGGGGCAATCCTGGGAGCTTTTGTGGTCTGGGGTATTTGGAGCGGAACCCAGTTCTTACCTGGCTTCCTCTCCGACCCCAACTTCCGGTACGTTATGATCGGCTTACTTATTGTTGCGGCTAATCTACTGCGCCCCGGAGGCATATTGGGGGAGGAGCGAAAGGTATCCAAATTAATGCAACCATCGGAGGCTGCCTCTCCCGAGCAATAGCCTGAAGAGGCAACCTCTGTATTGCTGTTGGTATCCCAACCCGTAAAAAATTTCTTATCATAAACTAAGGCAGTTCATACCTGCCGGTTGAAACGATCGCCCCACCTTCAATCTTCCAGATTTCAATGGTGGAGATTACGTCGCCGTTTTCGTCAAAGTCTTGAGAACCACCAGCACCCTCGTAGTTGATATCCTCACCCTGCTGAATTAGATACAGCGCTCGCTTGATACTATCAACTCCAGGACCCACTACCTCGCCCGGCGGGTTGGCGACGGCACGCAGTGCATCTCGGATTGCAGCACTGTCGGTGGTGGTACCAGCTTTCTCGGCGGCTAGGGCAATCAGCACCACGGCGTCGTAGGTTTCAGCCATGAATGGAAGCGGAGGAACGGCAGCAAAGGAAGATTCGTAGGCAGCATCAAAGGCCTGGCGTGCAGCCGCAACCGGTGAGCCTGGTGCGGTTCCATAGTTGCCTTCCAGATTCGCCCACCCAACTGCTTCATTCATATCGGGGGATTTAGTACCATCACAGAAGAGGAAGGTGTCAATATAGCCACCTTCTATGGCCTCCCGTAAATAGACCTCGCCACTCTCGGGATAGCTTATGGCTGCCAGGACATCAGGGTTACCCGCGGTTGCCTTGGTAAGCTCCGAAGCATATGTTGGTTGCACACCCTCGTGGGGTACCAGCTCCAAGACTGTGCCTCCCGCTGCCTCAAAGGCAGCCTTAAATTCTTGGGCTAGCCCCTCGCCGTAGGCGTTGTTGATATACAGGGCGGAGGCGGTGTTATATCCCAGCTCCTTGGCCAGACGCCCCATAATCACTCCTTGTATCGCATCAGAGACAGTGGTGCGGAAGAGGAAATCATTATCGGTGAGTACCGTTAATGCTGGCGAGGTGGATGCAGCTGAAATCTGCAGGATATTATTGGGTACCGTAACCGATTCGGCTACAGGGATGGTAACACCGCTGGCTAGAGCGCCAACAATGGCGACAACCCTATCTATTTCAACTAGGGCCCGAGCGGAATCGACACCCTGTACTGGATTAGTGGCGGTGTCCTTGGCGACGATGGTGACAACAGTACCTAACACACCGCCGGCCTGATTAACATGGTCTGCTGCCAGCGATGAGGCATTCCGGTGAGCTCCACCAAAGTCAGAGAGGTCACCGGTGAAACTGTTAAGCTGCCCAATCTTGAGTGGCAGTGCTTCTACCGCTTTGGGAGCGCATCCTCCAGCGACCAGCATCAGGACTATGGCCAAGAGGGATACCAGTCCTAACATTCTCTTAAATTTATGCATTTGTCCTCCTTCGTGTAGTTATTTCACAGTGTGTACCTCGCCTATTACTGTTCCAACTATTACATTATAAAGTTCTAGCCCTTTCCAATTCTAAACATCTTGGTCCCACATGTCGGGCATACACCCTGTGTCGCCGGTTTGCCATTCTTCATAGTTATGGCCTTGGCATCCTTCATTTCTCTTTTGGCACGGCATTTCACACAGTACGCTTGCATTTAATCACCCCCTTCCTTATTTTTTTATGCTACGGATGATAGAATATTCCGTGTTGAATGTCAACAGGCAAGGGCATTATTGGGCCTAAGGAGAAAAAGTTTGTTTTGTCCCAGCCCTCTAAATCCGCACTGCATTCATGAACAGTAGTTTAATGCCTACTTTACGTGATTGTCAATATCCTAAGAAAAGAGGCTACATTAACTTGCTGGCAATCCAAAAAAGGAGCATGCCCAAAACGATAGTCAAACTGAGGGACCTTGTCTTTAAAGCGAAAATAAAAGTTGGAATAGCTACCAATAGCTCCGGTTGAAAAAACTCAATACGCTTCGGTTCACCGCTGGTTACAAGTAAGGGTAAAAGAATAGCGCTAAGTATCGCAACCGGAATAATATCGAGTCCTTCGGAAAGCCATTTGGGCAGATTGCGACCTGACAGAACAAGAAGCGGAATCAAACGGGGCAAGTAAGTAACCAGGCCCATTCCAATGATAAGAATGATGTATTCTTTTTCCAGCATTCAACGAAACCTCTGTTTAATTCTCCTCGTAAATACCACACCCAATACTGCTGCCGTAATTGAAGCTAGAATAATATGTAGATTGCCTGGAACTATAAGGGATAAAATTATGGCTAGAACCCCGGCAATAATCGCTGTAATCGTATATTTATATCCTCTGAGCTGAAATACGAGAAGGCCGATGAACATGGCAATGAGAGCGTAATCAATACCGAAGGCTTTAGGTGGTATGAACTGGCCCCAGTATCCACCTATAATCGTACTTACTATCCATGTAATATTTGCGGTATGATTGACAGTTAGTGCTCGGTTTATATCCCAGTTTCCATCTCTGAACTTTGAAAGGTTTACCAGGAAACTTTCGTCGGTAACCCCATAAGCAAATAAGGGCAGGATTCTCTTTTTAACATTGCTTAAGCGTGCAGACAGTGCTGAACTCATAAGGAAATGTCTTGAATTGACCGCGAATGTAGTAGCAATAATTGGGATTGTTCCGGCCCCGTTTGATAGCATTGAAATAGCAATAAATTGTGAACTGCCCGCAAAAACTAAAAGTGACATAGCTCCAATTTCAAGAGGATGTAACCCCGCTTTCTGGGCAAGTACGCCAAAGGCGAGTCCGATTGGAATATAGCCTAAGCAAATAGGCCATACGGCTATAAGACCCGGAATGATTCCAGATTTAATTGTGGGCTTGGCCTTGTTCATAGAGTCCTCATATCTTTGTTGCCTGTCTAGCCCATCTTTTTCACACAAGTCTCAATACGAGTTAAAGCTTCATCTATGTCGGCCGTATTAACCATCCGGTGAGTGACGGCTCTGAATTTCTGGCCGCCATGACAACCAACCTTGACACCATAGTCATTTAAGCGCTCGATGAAATCAGAACCGGAAACATTCGGGGATAATTCAAACATTACAATATTGGTTTGTATTTCCGGATGTGGAATAGTGATGTCAGGAATGCGGGCCAACCCCTGGGCAAGGTAACGAGCATTATCATGGTCTTCTTTTAGACGACTTATCATTGTTTTAAGGGCAACTATGCCAGCAGCAGCAATAATCCCCGCCTGACGCATCCCCCCTCCAATCATTTTTCGCCACTTGCGGGCGTTCTCCACAAACTTGCCTGTCCCACAGAGAAGTGAACCGATGGGAGCACTGAGACCCTTGGACAAGCAAAAGCACACCGAATCAACGTCTTTTGCTAGTTCGCGGGCAGGTACATCTAGAGCAATCGCGGCATTAAAAATACGAGCCCCATCGAGGTGAACCTTAAGGCCATATTTAAGGGCGAGCCCTACGGCAGATGACGTGTAATCAGGAGTAAGTACTGCGCCACTACAGCGGTTATGGGTGTTCTCTAGGCAGAGAAGCGTGGTCTGAGGAAAGTGAATGTCCTTCCCACGAATCGCCTCTTCAATTGCAGTGAGGTCAATTTGGCCATCTTGATTATTGGGGATGGTACGCATAACGACCCCTCCTAATGCAGAGGCACCCCCCACCTCGTACCAGAACATATGGGCCTCGTTGCCGAGGAGAATTTCGTTTCCAGGATGCGTAAGGGTCAATACCGCAATAAGGTTGCTCATGGTTCCACTTGATGTAAATAGAGCCGCCTCTTTGTTTAACATGTGCGCTGCTAGTTGTTCCAGGGCGTTCACTGTTGGGTCTTCTCCATACACATCATCACCGACATCAGCCTCATACATAGCGTGGCGCATCTCATCGGTAGGATGAGTTACGGTATCACTACGAAGGTCGATAATCTTCATTGGTACCTACCTCCTTAAGATGTAGTTAGTATCGAAGGGTTCTTCCATAGCAAAGAACTCGTTAGTATGTACTATTATACTGCTAAACTCCGGTCAAAAGGATAGACTTTCTCGCTTTTAGGACACAACTCTTCAAACTGTTATCCAACAAACCGCTATTTTGTGCAATGGGGATAAGAAAACGTCATTTTGTGCAATGGGGCATAAGAGGTAGAAGCTTGTCGGACTCATAACCCGAAAGCCGTTGGTTCGAATCCAAGCCCCGCTCCACCCAACTAAATTAGCTTCAAAACCCCCCTTCAATGGGGTTTGTGGGGGTATTGACAATTGCCATGAGGAGTTTAGAATGGTACCAACGTGTAAAATAACCTGAATAACACATGTTGGGAGGTATAAAATGACTAAACAAAAAGTTGGCTTGGTTATATTCTGGACAGGTGTCATCTGGGCAATTCTCTGGGGAGTGATTGGATCGATTTCTGTGACCTCGGCTATGAATTCTTTAACAATGGATGAGCTTAATCAGACGATGTGGGCACTCACCGGACCTTTGATGATATTATGGGGTGTTTTCGGGGTTCCGGTGGGGGCGTTAGTAGCCGGGATTGGGTTATTACTCTATTCAGGTGCAAAAGGATTGACGGTATGGAAATTTGGAATAGGAATACTTCTGGTGCTTATTATAGCCATGGCACTCGGGGCATTGGGGCATTTTCCTCCGTTATTCGGTATCGGTGGAACCTTGATTTTACTATTCTTCATAGGGATATTATGGTTATGGGCTAAAGAACGTATGGCTCTGAAGGGTTCATTCACAACAGCAGCAGATTTTAAACTGGTTGGCTACGTGTTTATGTTAATTGCAGCCTGGTTTGTCTGCGGACTGGCCGGCCAGCCTTTCCTGAAAGCCCTTGAAGGAGTGGCTCCGACCAGCCCGGTACACATTATGATATTCTTGGTACTGGGATGGCTTTTCTTCTTCCTGAGTCACTACAAATCAGCACAAGCGATACGGAAATAGGAGTTAAGAATCCAGGGGATATCACCGGTAATAATGAATGAGGTATATTAATGGGTAAACTTAAAGTCAATGTAAAAGTAAGAATTAGACACCATGAGAAACCTGAATATATTGGGAAAATTGGGATAATTGCAGGCCGTGGGGAAAGATTAGGCGTGTATCCCAGATTAAGAGATCCCAATAAACCACCTCCGCTAAAAACTGCTTGGCTAGTGAAAGTTGATGGTATTGAAGAACCGGTGCTTTGCAAAGAAGAAGAGCTTGAAAATATTAAAGAATAATCTAAAATCTTTCATTCCCACGACCCGAAGGTCGTTGGTTTGAATCCAACCCCCGCTACCAAAAGACAACGAAGCAGGATGACTCATGAAATCATCCTGCTTTTCTTATCTAAGGGTACAATAGTAGGTGACACACGAGTGCTAATATCTCGGTATACCTTGCCAGCCCTCGATCGTTCTCAAAAACAGCAGCTCGTCCGCAGAGAACGGCAGTAACGATGGTGGTAGAAGTCCTCCTAGTAGTTTCTCGAAAAAGGAAGATGGGGGACTATACTCCTCAATCTCAGGGATTTCAATACCAGCCAGGCTGGCGGCAAGTTCTATAGCCGTGTCTAAGCCTCCCAGTTCATCTACTAGACCTAGATTGAGTGCCTGACCTCCGGTATACAGCTGACCGGTAGCCAGCTGTCTTACCTCCGTGACCGGTATTTGGCGTCCCTCGGCTACCGTAGCTACAAACTGTTCGTAGAGTTCATCAGTAATATCCTGCATTATCTGACGCTGCTCCTCAGTGAGAGGCCGGATACCCATATCCTTGTGCTTACCAGTCTTTATGGTTTCCAACTCCAGGCCTAACTTCTCCAGTAATCCCTCAATGTAGATAATATTGCTGATAACACCTATGCTACCGGTGAGCGTACCATGGTTAGCTACGATTCTATCGGCATATGCGGAGATGTAGTAACCGCCGGAGGCAGCTACATCCCCCATTGATATCACCACTGGCTTACCCGTTTCCTCCTTGAATCGGCGTAACTCAGCACTAATCTCTTGAGAAGCCGCGGCTGAGCCGCCGGGACTATTGATACGTAATACCACCGCTCTTACTCCATTATCGCTTTTAGCCCTACTCAGGTAGTCCCTTACTAGTCTGGGGCTGATGCCTCCGGTTGTCAGCAGGCCCTGCTGACCGGCGTCAGCAATGATTCCGCCTAAGCGAATCACAGCTACTTTCCCTTTCCCCGCTGTACAGCTACTGAAAGAAACTGTTAGAACGAGTGCGATTGCTATGGTGAGGGCTATTCGCCATTTTGTTGCTTTCATACTATTCGACCTCCTTGCCCATCTAATACTGGTCCCAAGACTAATACTATCATATTTATATTAATGGTTGCGTGGTGGTTAGTGGAGTTCCAGAGCGTTTGCTCCGGTGGCTTGGGGGGTGGGGGTAAACTTCTATAAGCCCTGCTCAACACGCCATGCGGTAATCTGATATGCGTGCTCTCGGCAGTGACTGTAGGTGGCAAGTCCGCACACGGTCTAAAAGCATTGACAGATTGCTTGATTTTGTTAAAAGCATGACCGGTATTCAAGAGTTAGCTGTGATATATAGCACTATTTAATTTGCGGATATAGTTACACCACTGGCAGTTAGATGAAGTTTCAGGCGCTTCAGGAGATTCAAGTAAATCTAGCACTTCATCAATGAAACTTAAGAAGCCTTGCTCGTTCTTTTCTATTTCGATCCAAGTTATTTCGGTTTCATAGAAAAGCCGCTCAATGCTTGGTTGACTCACGCTGGAGGGATAGAAATACAATAACCCCATTTTGCTAATAGGGGACAGGGCCAGGGCATCAGGGCCTGGATGTTCTAAAGCATATGCGTATGCGTGTAGCTGGCGGCGGTAAAGGTTTGCTGATTCCGTATTCGGATTGCCTGTCTTGAAATCTATGATCCCGTAGGTTCCATCATCAAAACTAACGACGATGTCAAATCTTCCCTTTAAGTAACAAGTAGCATTATGATGAGGTAACTGGATAACTTGCGACCTAACGTTTTTCTCACCATGGCTTACAATGCCGGGGGGAAGGGCAATGTGCAATTCACTAGTAGGCTTGCCATCATAATAGTTCTTTAAGAGACTAGCGATTTTGGTGAAGATAGAAGGCAGAGGAATTGAAGGTTGAGGTATGTTATTAACTACTTTTTGGTAGAAACACCTCTTACATCCTTCGTAGAGAAATGTAAGGTCTGAGGGACTTAGTTTGTAATTCATTTGTTACACGCTCTACCGGTTTGCTTTTATACGTCCGGACTTAGCCTAATACTTTATCTACCGTTTGGCAAGTTGTATGAGGTCTACAACTTTTTTGACCCTTCTTCTAATGCTTTACAAATACGAAAGTGGGCCACTCTGGACTCGAACCAGAGACCCCAGTCTTATCAGGACTGTGCTCTAACCAACTGAGCTAGTGGCCCATTAACGCTTAATTTTACTTCAAATAATCAGTATAAATCAAGTTCCCCGGAGGAGATTTTTAGCAACCTATCCCCCTGCCCCCCTTCCCTTACTAAGGGAAGGGGGAATATTTAATTAAGAGAGGCGTCGCCTCTCTTTAACTCTCATGCTTCTGGGGGTGTCTAAGAGGGGCGAAGCCCCTCTCTAAAATCTCTTCCCCCTCTCCTTTTAAGGAGAGGGGGACACAGGGGGTGAGGTTAATAAATAAGATGGGAAAGAAGATGGGCAGTTATGTGTGAGAAGAGGAACTCGTGAGTTGTCTTTCAGCCTGTCTATTTAACGCATCGCCACTGATTTTGTGGTAAAAGTATGTATCGATATGGCTTCTCATTATGCCATTCTGCTACTCTTAAACATACATGCTTGTTCCATTTTCCAGATTTAGTTACTTTAGGGTCACACCAGTCTGAGAAAGAACCGTAGGGTGAAGCTTTTAAGCCTAAATCACTGGGTTTAAATGGAATTGAAAAAGGGTCTATTCCTTTAACTTTTGGTGCCTGGATAATGTCTTTGCAAAGACATCTTGGCATTATACCAATATTCCCCAAACAAAAACACCTCAACAACCGGATAGTGGAAGGAAGGGGAAACCCTGATTAATCAGGGATCGACCTAGGAGATAAGGGATTAACCCTATTCTCTCCCTAGAAAGGAGGTGATCCAGCCGCAGCTTCCGCTACGGCTACCTTGTTACGACTTCGTCCCAATCATCAGCCCCACCCTCGGCGACTGCCTCCCCGATAAATCGGGGTTAGCCCATCGACTTCAGGTGTTGCCGACTTTCATGACGTGACGGGCGGTGTGTACAAGGCCCGAGAACGTATTCACCGCAGTGTGCTGACCTGCGGTTACTAGCAACTCCACCTTCATGCAGGCGAGTTTCAGCCTGCAATCTGAACTG
>SDBT01002816.1_pt1 | contig 30454 bp, 25 predicted proteins | sample 2277101 | NCBI WGS metagenome assembly SDBT01 (sample SAMN10404973, study PRJNA504765) | marine sediment metagenome | isolation source: marine sediment core GS10_PC15, 103 cmbsf | place: Arctic Ocean: Southern Knipovich Ridge | collected 2010
AATCCCCACTCCAGCGGACCCTTCGGTACGCCCCTGCGGGACTACTCAGGGCCGCTGAGCTCAACCGTTATGTGGCTAAATTCAAAAATTAATAGATGGGGGAAAACAATTGGAAAACAAGAGTGAAAATCAAAATCTGTATTGAGATATAGAAAAAATAAGAAATTACCCGCAGCAAAAGTTAGAAATAACAAGGTAGTTTCTGATGTGAGGGAAAATTTCAGATAAAATGTCATGGGAGAATCGTGAAAGAAGATATTATACGCGGTGCAAGAATTATGCAATAATCTAACAAGTTTCAATAATGTCAATCCTAAAAATATTAATCCCTGGGCAGGGTAAATAAAGAGGTGTAAAAAGTGGTTAGTTTTCTACAGGTTTTAGGTGGTCTAGCTCTGTTCTTGTTTGGGGTTCGTATGCTTAGCAGCGGGATGGAAAAAATCACAGGGGGTAAAATCCAAGATTGGCTAGAGCGTATGACCAGAGGACGATTTAAAGCGGCTCTTTTTGGGACTGGTGTTACTGCCGTCATGCAGAGTAGTAGTCTGATGATGGCAACGATGATCGGATTGATCAACGCCCAAATAATGACCTTGGAGCAAGCCATAGGCATGATGATGGGGGCTGAAATTGGAACAACAATCACTGCCCAGATAGTTGCCTTTGATATAGATAATCTAGCCTTCCTGTTCATAGCGCTGGGTTTTGTCTTTATCGAATTTTTACCTCGTGGGAAGTGGCAAGATTATGGCGAAATCATTCTGGGGTTTGGTATCTTGTTCCTGGGCATGAACCTGATGTCTGATGCGCTGAAGCTATTAACCACAATACCTTTTGTTGAAGAATGGCTTGGCGTAATGGGACAGAATGTACTAGCCGGCCTGTTGGCAGGAACCATTGTTACTGCTATCATTCAAAGTAGCTCAGCAGTGACCGGCCTAATAGTAGCGATGGGGATGAGCCAAGCTATTACACTGGACGGGGCCATGGCCATTCTATTAGGTGCCAACATTGGTACCTGCGCCACTGGGCTGATTGCTTCCTTGCGACTGTCAAGGGCAGCAAAACAAGCATCCATTGCACAAATTCTAATTAATGTTATCGGTGTTCTTATTTTTCTACCTTTCTTTTCTCCATTCATAAAATTTGTGAGCTTAACATCATCTGAACTACCCCGTCAGATTGCTAATGCACATACCATTTTTAACATTGCAGTTAGCACAATTCTCTTTCCATTCGTAGGAATTATCGCATGGGTGGCTAGATGGTTAGCACCAGAACAAGAAGAAATGGAGGAACCCATCACGGCATACATTGATCAAATGCAGTATGGAATTCCATCTGTTGCGTTGACTGAATCATTTAAAGAATTGATCAGATTAGGAGAAACAACAGCGAAAATGATTGAGCGCAGCCGGATGGCGTTGATTGATAGAGATATGGAAGCGGCTCAGTGGGTGCTTGAGCAGGAGAGTGAGTTTGTGGATCCAGTAACTGATATTTTAGAGAACTTTGTCAATGGGTTGATGCGGGAGAACCTGAGTGTAGATCAACAAAAACGTTGTTTCCAGCTAAAGAATCTTCTCACAGATGTTGAGAGAGTGGGTGATTTGACAGAAGATCTTGCTTTGGCTTCTCAAGAGAGAGTAAATAGTAAAACTGAGTTCAGTTTAGCAGCAATACAAGATCTCGACAGGCTTTGTAGGCACGCATACGACACATATTTTCTTGCATTACAGGCGCTCAGAACTGGCGATCACGCCCTAGCTAAGCGTACCTGTCAAATGGAAGATGAATTTGACCATTTATACAACGAGATGCGCCAGGGACACATTAAGCGTATCGAAAACGGAGAATGTCATCCGGAAGCAGAAATCATTTTTACTGAATCCCTACGACACTTGGAGAGAATCAGCGATCATGCTGATAATTTGGGTATCAGCACTTTGCGTTCCTGAAGCGTAAAAAAACTTTGGAACAGGATTTAGTAACCATTGTATGATAAATGCCACATAACCCCACACTGAACGTTCTCTATAATAAAGAGCGGGTTTCCTTCGTTATTACAAAAATGATTTGATTGACCTTCCAGATATGTTGTGCGTTGTACTTTATAGGCCTGGTGTATACTGGTTATTGATCTATTAATCATGCTCACAATAACAAATGATGTTCTTCTTTGAAAAGAGATTACTTACTATTCTTTGGAAGCTATATCTGGGGATATTGATCCTGCTCTATAGTATTGTCATTAGCAGTACATTATTAGGAATCCTGGGTATTTTCAGATTCTGGTTTGCAATCTTTTTATGCATGTCGATTGCTACTTTACTGATCTTCACCTGGAATAAATCTGGCTGGATGTTTCCTAATATACACCCGGGAAAGATCAATTCAGATAATAATGAAAACCTATCTTTACTATCCCTTGTTGGTTATTTCTCTGCTGGAATCTTGTCCTTATTAATTCTAATTCCAATCATGAATTGGCCAATGAGTGCCATTGGAAAAACTCTAAACGGAGACGCTGGTTTGTATCATTTTCCTAAAGCAGTGGAAATGTGGCTGACTGGATCAGCATGGGATTTCACCATACCCTATGCTGATTATCCATTTGGTTATGAGTCATTATTGAGTTTTACTCTTTTATTTACTAAACATGTGCCAGCCTTTTCATTCGCCCATTTATTTATCGCCATCATAACCATTCTTGGAAGCTGGTTCTTGGCTTTAAAATATTCCAGGCTGCCCTCAGGTATCATCTTATTAGGGGTAGTTTTCCTGATCCTCTCGGGTTTTGTGAATGTACCTAACCCGTGGTACTTTCTGCACCACCTTCCCTATACGATAGGAAAAAACGATCTATTTCTTACTGCGGCCACAATCTCGGCCATAGGATTTGTCCCTTTCGATACAGATGAAAACAAAAGCACAAATTGGATTGGTTTAGGGATCGCGTCTGGCCTGGCGATTAGCATTAAACCTAATAGTGCGCTGATTTTGGTTTTTCTCTGGATCTATGCTTTGTTTTTCACAAATATTAAAAATACCCGAAAATCGATAATTGTGATAAGTTTGATTTTCGCTTCCCTTGGTGGTGGTTGGATCATCCGTAACCTGATCGGGATTAAACGGCTGTTTCAACCTCATATAATTACTAACCTAACGATCTGGTCAAATCTAAATAATCCTGGTTTTTTTCAGCAAACCCCGATTTCATTTAAATTTAGTCTTGTTCTGGGTCTAATTATTGTTATTGTCAGCTTTGTGAAAAACAGGCGGATAAGTAAATGGGACGCCTCACTGTTTGTTATTTCTCTCATAAGCTTTATGCTGACACCAGCTTCATCAAAATCCGAGGTTCCTTTTGGTATCGTTTGGCGTTTTGGATTGACATTGTTATTTCTTCAGTTTGTGTATCTATTAGCTATTCTTGAGCCTGCACGTGAATACATTCTTGATCAGATTGATCGTTCCAAGATATTAACTTTTATTGTTTCAACCCTCATTGTGCTTACAATGGGTGGATTTTTTATTGGTCAGATGGATAGTTTACAGTTAATTCCAGAAAATGCGAATAAGCTCGAGAGACCATATACTGACTACAATTCGAAATATTCTAGCGTTTCCGATTATATAGATGAGCATATACACAACTCCGTGGTATGGATAGAGGGTACTCACAATTTTTATGCTTATGATAAGGAATTTACAAACTCGATTACTAGATTAGAAGATGCCGACTATAAAGTTATTGTTTATGAATCCCCTGAGGAATTATGGTTCAATATCACCCTCTGGGATCTTGTTTATCAGGACTCAAGGGGATTTATATTCAAAAATCCCTCTTTAAAATCTGACTAAGATCTCTCCCCAACAATAAACTATTTAATATCTATAATAATTGCGCTGAGCAATCTTAATTGTCGCTGTAAATCTCTGATCGTATCTCCTTCTCAAAACTTTGGAATTTCTGGAAATATTAATGGTATCTTTTACATCTCTTAACTAGCTGGCAATCATATAGGGCACAGTCCTATCCATTACGCTGGGCGTAATGTGGTATGGTCCCCTATTTGGGCCACATCGTTAGTTTTGTAAGGGGTAAACAGATTGGGGGACAGACGAAGCGAGGGAGATAAAAGATGCGATCAGCTCAAGAAAGACACCTGACTGGTTTCTTTTATAACCTTGAGATATTGAGAATTTACAAAGGAATCAAATAATACTCGGGAAAACGATAAGAACTAAAAAGTTACCAGTTGGCGCGACCCGATGGTCACCCATGAGAATTTCAAAGAAAAGTGAGCCTGTTTTCTGTTTATTTTATATCAGCGCCGACAATACCCTGCTGCCTGTGTTTGGCCTGCTTTGGAGAGATTCTGTAAGGTGAATATTGAGTTGGATAATGCAATAAGGTAGAGAACCTGGAGCGGTTTCACTATTTCTGCCAGCAACGAACCAGAAAGACCTTGCATAATTGTATGAAAAACCTATTGCACTCCTATTTAATGTTCATTATTATAAGTTCAAACCTGAAGGGTATACATACACCTCGATGGATATTCAATTAGATAGGAGATTAAAATCATGTTATTCGCACCGAAAGAAAAAGGCCAAGGTCTCGTAGAGTATGCGCTCATACTTGTTTTAGTTGCAGTTGTAGTGATCGTTATTCTCTCCCTTCTTGGGCCCGCCATTGGCAATATTTTCAGCAATATCGTTGGAAATATCTAATCGAACCATCTAGGTTCTTGGCGAGTGACCGCCTACTTAGTCACATTTGCTAAACCCTACTCTCCGGTAGGGTTTAGCTGTTAATAATTGTATTGTGTCAGAGTTTGTGAGACCATTTGTGTGATAATTTGGTCATACGATCTGAGACTTTTCTTATCCCTGGTCGTCACTTTGATCCCTGCGGTTGAGCGCGAGAAAAAACAATATCCCAACCCCTGCGCCAACCCCCATACCAATGGCGATATTATTTAGCGCCACTGCCAGGGCTATCCCCACACCAAGGCCGATCAGGATACCAACCAAGTTATATTTTTGAAGTTGATTATCCATGAATTTATCTCTATTAAACAAAAAGGAAACGGTTTCCTGAAGGAAGCCGTTTCCCACTTTCTAATTTATATCAACCTTATCTGCGAACTATACCCTGCTGCCAGGCGTAAACAGCCGCCTGGGTGCGGTCTGCCAGATGCAGTTTGCTGAGAATGTTGCTGACATGTCCTTTGACAGTGTTGACACTGATGACCAGTTCTTCAGCAATCTCACTATTGGACATACCTTTGGCTATCAGCTTAAGGACTTCCATTTCCCGGTCAGTGAGATCCGTATAGGGATTAAGTTCTTTACGGTTGGCACCATGAAGTTCTTGAATTACCCGGGAGGCGACCCGGGGATGCAAAGTAGCTTCCCCTTGGGATGCCCGGCGAAGGGCGTCGGCGAGTTCGTCCATTTTAACATCCTTGAGAATATATGAGATTGCTCCAGCCTGTAGGGCAGGGAAAATGTACTCGTCCTGATGGTAGGAGGTCAGGACCACGATCTTGGTCCTGGGGCTGACATTTTTTACCTGGCGCGTGGCTTCGACACCATCCATTTTAGCCATCACCAGGTCCATCAAAACCACGTCTGGCACGTGTTTGAGGGCCAGCTCAACAGCTTCAACCCCGGATTTAGCTTCTCCGACTACTTCAAAGTCGGGCTGCGATGCAAGGAATGCGCTGACACCGCTCCGGACTACTTCGTGATCATCTACCAGCAAAACTGTGATTGGAATGGACATATCAGTACCTCCGCTCAGGTGCGCGAATTAATCGGTGCGCGAATTATCAATTTGGTTCCAGTCCCTGGATAGCTGACAATTTCCAGGGACCCGTTTATCAAGTCCGCCCGTTCCTGGATAGATTTAAGACCGATTCCGTAAGATTGATCAGCTGGTGTAAATCCAATACCATCATCTTCAATGGATACTAGAATTTCCCCGCGGCTGTAGGTCAGGTGGATCTTTATTCTTTTAGCAAAACTATGCCTGGCCACATTAGAAAGGGCACCCTGCAGGATTCGGTAGAGGGTCTGTTCAATGTCCAGGGAAATGGTATGGTCACCCTGCACACGTACCAGGATGGGGATGCCCATCAAGTTTTCTGTTTCCGATGCCAGCCGCCGGACAGCTTTTACCAGGCCTTCTCCCTTTAGGGCTGCCGGTCTAAGTTCGTGGATCAGATTGGTTAATTCCCGGCGAACATCATCAACCAGCTTTTCAGCCTCAATTAGGTTAACTGCTGCTTCATCAGGATTTTGATGGAGAAGCGAGTGGGCAGCTGCTAACTGGGCCGAGGCAGCAAAGGCTTGCTGTTTGACGCTGTCGTGCAGTTCTCTGGCAAGCCGGTTTCGTTCTTCCATGATGGATATTTCCTGGCGCTCGTCCAGCAGGTTGTCCATCTGGACAGCCATATTGTTGAGAGTGTGTCCCAATTGGCTCAGCTCATCTTTGTTTTTATCATCCACTAGGACGGTAAAGTTACCCTGGCTCCAGGCCCGGGCAGAGGTGGTCACTTTGGCCAGTCGGGAAGTCAGCATTTTTGCTGTCAGGAAGCCAAAAATGATACCAAAGAAACCCGCCAGTCCGGTGATGATAATAAAACTGAATCCAATCTGCCGGGAGATCTTGTCCCACTGCAGAATTTCAGTAATGGTGGATTTGTGTTCAAAGGCTAGAATGCCCACGGTTTTAAAGGGATTGTTTTCATCGGGGATGGGTACTGCGCCAACTATGACATTTTCTCCCATGCGATGAATTAATTCCTCAAAGTTTTTGGAGCCGTCCATGACCGATTGCAAGGGTTCGGCCAAACCGGGGATCAGATCAGGATCAACTATTTTCCCCAGAGTAGTGTTCATCAGGCCATGGGGGATTGAACTGATAAACCGGCCTTCATTGTCAAGATATATAATGGTGAGAATGTTGGTGTTGCTGGCATTGATCAAAAAACCACCAATTTCAATAGGTTTGATATTCACAACAGTGTCAGAGAAAGTACCCAGGAACTGGGCCAAACCGAGATTGTCGGGAGGGAAGGTTGATAAAAAGCGGCTGCCGACAGATATATATTCACCAAGAGTGATATCCAGGCGTGTGATATCCAGTTTTTCTGCCAGGCGCTGATCATCAAAGTTAATCACTTCCGTGCTGGATATTTCCTGGATGATCTCTTCCTTGGAAACCCGGGCTTCAGTAACCACCCAGATCGATACACCTAAAATTCCGATTAACTCAGCCATCAGCAAGGCAAAGACGGTCACGCCGAAGTAACTTAGAGTAAGCTTCCAGCGGAGCCGGTTGAATTGATCAAGAAAAGTTGTCCAGAATTTAACCATAGCTATACTATACGCCATGCACCTCAAGGGCGCAAGATTTGTTAACCGCGTGACATAATCATAGCGTAACTAGCCCTGGAGGGCAATCTCAGCTGGTGTTGTCTTGCCCCCTTCTTAAGTAGGGGATAAAAATCATCCGTTGGGGGCTACGGAAATGGGAAATATTCAACTATGATTGAGATCAGAAAAGAAACCTACTCAATCTTTTCTTCTTCTTGAAATGAGGTGGACTGACATTAATCAGTCCATCTCATTTGTTATTAGATCAACCCTACCCAGATAAACATATCGTGAACCCCTGCCAGATGCGCTTCCAGTGGGTTGGCAAAGATTATCCTCAAGCAGTATATATAATCAGGATCTTTAGATTAACATCAAAACAGGATAAAAATCCCCCCAATGGAAACCGGGGTGAAGCTAAGAGAAGCAACCAGTACTGGGCAGAACATTTGTTACCTTCTTGTGGTCACATATACCCGCTTTCTTCGCCAACAAGAACCCGTTTCTCCCTGAACCACCTCATATGTAGCCCCTGGTTTGGGGTCCTGCTTATGTTGCTGGACACTCCTGGCAGGACCGCATTCCGGCTCTGTTCGGCGGAGCCCAGTGGTACAAATACACCATTGATGTAGCTGCAAAACAAGTTGTTCAGGAGTAGGTTGTAGTTGGTGAAGATGAAACCGGGAAAGGATTTAATCCTTTCCCGGTTTTTGATTCTAGATCGTCATTGGGCCTGTCCCGAACCTATCAAGGGGGGGAATGAGCGCAGCTCCTGACTCTTCGGATTCGCCTCTCTTGGGGTTCGTATGATATTTTTATTTTAGAGTGTTGCCCTGGTCACACTCATCTAAAACACCTCGCCAGTTACAGGGTTGTTATTTAGCTAAAACATCATAGATTGAACGCCTATTGTTTCTGTTAGGAGGACTTGAAATACACCTTCAGGAAAAAAGCAAAGAGTATAATGAATGAACCATAAAGTACCGAATGACAGGAAGTATTTATAGAACAGCAATTGTCCTCATCAGGATTGTAAGGGTCACTCTTCAGCCGAGGGGATTTTATAGGGAACATGTTAGAATAAACAAAACAAGTACTTAAGTAAATAAAGTTATTAGTTTAAAGAATTGACCAGCTCGTGATAAGAGCAGAAATACCTCACCAGTTGTTGTGCTGTCTCAGTTAAAGATAAGTTTTAAGGAGACTTCTAAAATGGCTCAGTATTCGGTTTTAATCGCAGATGGTGATCCGGATCTTATTCAATATCTTTCTGGCATGTTGGAAGCTAATGGCTTTAATTCTTCCGGCACATCTTCTGGAGTAAACGCACTTGAGCTGTATAAAAAAGATACGCCGGATCTGGTTTTGGCCGACCTGGCTCTTTTAGAAATGGATGGCATGCAGCTTATGGAAGAACTTCTTGCCTATGATCCCACTGCAAAGATTATTATCACAACAGAATCTACAGATAAAGAAATCATCGCCCGAGCCTTCCGTCTTGGCGCCCTGGATATTCTCGAAAAACCGCTCGAGCCAGAGTTCTTGATTTCCAAGATCAGGGAGCTGCTGGCCAGAGAAGACCGCGCTCTGGAGGGAAATCTCCAGATGATGAGCCTGGCAAGTATTATCCAGATTAATTGTGATGAACGCAATCAAGCCCAATTAACCCTGAATCACCAGGGACAGGATGGCACGATCTTCTTCAAAGACGGGGAGATGATCCATGCCGAAAGCGCCGGGTTAATCGGTGATGAAGCTATATATTCTTTGCTTGGCTGGGAGAATGGTTCTTTTCAATTGAAAATGGGGACTGAACCCCGCCTGAGGACCATTAACAAACCCTGGTCTGGATTGCTGTTGGAGGGAATGAGGCGGATGGATGAAATAGCTGCCGGCTGGAGCCCGGATTGGGATGAAGACGAAGAAAAAGAACCAGCAACTGAAGGTAACCCTAATCAACTTCAGGAAAGAATAGTAAAAGCACTCAGCAATACCAGAGATGTTGAAGGTGCTTTGATCTGTACTCTGGACGGCAATCTAATTGCCCAGGATAAAAGCAGTGACCCCGTCGGGGAAACAAGTCTGGGCGGATTCATTTATGAGCAAGCAATAATTATTGGTGGATTTCTGGATGGTGGAGAATTTGATCGAGCAGTTCTGTCTGGATCACAAAACCGGTTTTATGTTCAACAGCGCGATGATCATTTGATATATCTGACATTAACCAAAAGGTCATCAGCGGAAACTGTTTTTGAATCAATTCAGACCATTTATAAGCGTTATCAATCATCCTGATCGAGGACGGAAACCATGATTTTTCCAAAAAAAGATGCGATTTATCAAAATCTGAATACCTCGTTCACTAATTTTGGCGAATTACTGGTGGATCTAAAAGAAAACAGTTTCACTGGTGTGGTGCAGATCAGTTATTGGGAATATGAAGGAATCCTACTTCTGGATGCTGGAAATATCATCAACGCCATCGAAGAGATCAACGGGAAGGTGATCACCGGTCAGGGTGCTGTTAAAAAGGTGACTGGAAAGGCCAAGGAAAAAGATGGGGCGGTAAGTGTTTATCCTCAAAAAGGGGATATGATCACCATGTTGGCCAGTATAGCAAATAGCGAAGTGATTTACAAAGATCTCAGCACAGATTTTACCAGCCTGGATGCTTTAATATCCAAGCTTCAAACAGAAAACCATACAGGATTTATTGAAGTGTCGTTTGAGGTTAATCAGCAGTCAGGCTATATCTTCCTGTTGGATGGAAAGGTAATCGATGCTCTTATCACTGCTCGTGGAGATGAAATCTCTGGGCCAGCAATACTCAACCGCATTCTTGAATTGACTTCTACAACTCCTGCCACTTTTAGCGTTTATAAGGCTGCAGTTGAGGACGCCCTGTCTGAAAGTGAGATGATCAAGATCAGTTTTGACTTACCTCAGCTCTTGGAGGTTTGGGGTGCTGTGATCGGTGCTGTGGAATCGGCAGTAGACAATCAAATTGAACTGGATGGATTTATAAATACGTTCAAGGATACTTTGATTGCCAATGCTGATGAGTATCCCTATCTGGATCCATTTGTAGCTAAATTCAAGTACAGTAAAGGTAAGGTCACTTATACTGGTGAGGTGACCAAAAACTTCAGCCGGGCAATCGGAAAATGTGTCTGGGATACCGTGGAAACCCTGGCGGAGAGAGCAGCCCTTGATGGCAAGGATCTCTTGGGTCTAATCAGCAATTCACTGGATTCAGTCAAAGTCGATTATAAAGACAAGATCGACAGGTTCAATCTCAACGGGATTCTTCCGGAATTATTCAATTAAGAAAAATTCACTATGAAAACAGGGTTACAGGAAATCAACGAATTAGTCGGAATCTGGGGAAGCCTGATTATCAATAATCAGGGAGAGATTATTTTAAACGTGTCTCCGCCCGGGTTGACTGTAACGTTGGGAAATATAACCAACCATGTAGTTGATTTGCTGATCTCAGCGGAAAAATTTCTCCCGGGAGTAACTGAGGTGGTGTTCCATTATGCAGGACGAAAGTTATTTGTCCTTGATCTTGAAAAGGTTATACTGGTGGTGATCTGCACCTCAAGTGTGGATATTTCGCTACTGCGTATGACAGCAAATGTGGTTGTAACCAGCTGGCAAACAGATCCCAAAATCCAAAAACAGCTCAAAAGAAAGTTTGTGGAGCGATTGTAACAAAGGATTCGGCTTGAAAGGGCCAACATTTTGATTTAGGAGATTTATTATGGCAGAAGTTTTAAAAGGAAATCTTGCTCAACTTTCCTTGCTGGATATTCTCAGGATGCTCAGCTTCGGGAAGCGCTCCGGTCGCCTGGATATACGTCAGGGAGGAAAATCAGGAGAAATATACCTTGAACGGGGCAGCATTGTTCATGCGGTAACAGGAACACAAATTGGAGAAAAAGGTGTCTATACCCTGATGGGTTGGCTGAAAGGCGATTTCAGTTTTACGCCTGATATTGATGTGCCGGAGCGTTCAATAGATACCACCACAGAGCAATTAATGCTTGAAGCTGCCCGACAGGCAGAACAATGGAAGGATATTAAGGATGTGCTTTCTTCAACAGATGCAGTTTTTAATATCTCGCCCTCAGGGTCATCAAATACAGTGAGTCTAAAACCTTTAGAGTGGCAGGTTCTGGCCCAGGTAAACGGGGAACGTTCAGTAGTTGAAATTGGGGAGATCCTGGATCTGCATGAGTTTGAAGTAGCAAAGATTGTTTATAGTTTAACGACAGCTGGATTGCTTCATGAGATCACTGATGCCAGATCAAAGTTCCGGGATATTGTTGCCGAATCGTTTTTTGTCCAGCTTTCGGAATTTTTTATAGAGGTGATTGGCCCTATTGGACCAATAATCATCGATGATGAGATAAGACTTCTTGGCGAGGATCGGGCAGCCTTTCCACAGGATAAAGCGGCTGAATTGGTGGAACGGATCAGCCTGGAACTCAGCGACAGCGCAAAACGAGCCCAATTTCAAAAACAAATGGTCATTGTATTACGGGATAATATCTGACCTTGATTGTTTGATGGCAACGGGTTGAGAAATCATGAAACATTATAAAACCCGAAGGAGTCGATAGGATGACATTACTGCAAGTAAGAAACTATATTATTGCATTTGGTGTGGTTGTGCTAGGCTTGGTGGCACTGAATTATTATTCAAACACAACCATGAATGACACGATAGAGATCACAATTGAGCTGACCAGCCTCCAGGACGTGGTCCAGTCGGTAGAGAAAATTAGGGATGCACTTGAAGAAGAGCGAATTGCTATTGGTCAATACCCGCTGACAGGCAATGAAGATTTGTTAACTCGGATTGAAACTGCCCAGGTTGAGTATGATCAAGGCTGGGCGGTGGTTGTAGCCAATCGCAGTGATACGATGGCACCCCAGATTAGTGAAATTGAAGCTGCCAGGGAAACCTATAAAGCAATGATGACTGAAGTGATCGCTGAATATCGATTAAATCCATCCAATAATGATTCCTCGAAAAGGTTATCAGATGCAATTAACTTCTACCTTCAGAACCTGGATCCCAAAATCTCTGGATTAGCAGAACCCGAAATCGCCCAATTAAGTGAGCGTGTTGAGGTTGAAAAGGAAAGGGCTGCGACCCTGCTGCGAAACTCCCAGGCAGCCAACTTGTTTGGGTTTTTGATGAGTGGAGTAGCGCTGATAATGACAATATTGGTAGTGTTTGGCACCCAGAGAATGGTAAAGTCTATCAATAAAATTGTGGATGCAACGAATTCTATCAGCCGGGGTGATATGGATGTTATGATTGATGTTGACCAGGGTGGTGAGATTGGTGAATTAGCCCGCGCTATCGATCGGATGCGGACCAGTCTTAGAGCCGCAATTGAAAGGTTAAGACGTTGAAGTCTGGCAAAGCTACATAGGTGGAATTTCCTGCTTTTTCATTTGGAAATCGATTTGTTAATCAAAGTGATAAAGAGAAAGCGGGGATAGGGGATAGAGGAACAACATATGAATCAAGGACTGCACGTACCTGAAGAATTATTAGACAAGATTGAGTATATCCTGACTCATCTGGCTGAAAAAGCCCATACTGACAGCATTGTGCTGGCAGATATCAGCGGTCAGGTGCTCTCAATTCAGGGCATTATGGATGAAGGAACCCCGGCGGTTGTGGCTGCCCTGGCTGCAGGAGATGTGGCAGCTATGTCGGAGCTATCCAAGAGAATTGGCGAGAGTGATCCCCATGGATCTCTTTTTCACGAGGGTGAAACTAAAAGCATCTACTTGCATAACATTGCCGGCAGCTTCATCCTGATTGTGATTTTCAGGGCAGAAACTCCCATTGGCCTGGTGAGGCTGTTTGCCAAGAGGGCAGTTGAACAGCTGCTGCCAATCACCGAGGAGTTTGAACAAGTTATGGGTACGGCTGAAGGATATAACGCAGATGATTTTACCCGGGGAATTACCCAGGAATTTGAGGATACTTTCCTGTAAAAGTTGAGGGATAAACTTTAGTATGTTTATTAATTGGAAATTACGAGAAATTAATCTAAAAATTGTTTATTATGGACCATCTTTGAGTGGCAAAACTTCCTCTCTCCAGTATATCCATTCCCGGACAAAACCAGAACGCCGGGGGGAATTAATTTCCCTGAAAACCAGGGAAGACCGGACGTTGTATTTTGATTATATGCAGTTTGAAATGGGAGAAATCAGCGGACTAAAACCCCGATTTAACATCTATACTGTTCCCGGTCAGGTTTATTACCGGGGAACCCGCAAACTTGTACTCAAAGGTGTGGATGGCATCGTTTTTGTGGCTGACTCACAAATAAAGCGATTGAACGATAATTTTAATGCCATCAAAGACCTCTTCGAAGATCTTGAGGATCTGGGATTTGTCCCTCAGGCCGTCCCGATGATCCTGCAGTGCAACAAACGGGATCTGCCTGAAATTATGCCTTTACAGGCTCTTAAAGAAAATCTGGGTTTGAACGGGATCCCCACCTATGAAAGTGTTGCTATTGATGGTGTGGGTGTTCTGGATGGCTTAAAATCCATCATCAATCAAGTTGTCACCAAGGCCAGGGGCAGAATAAATCCTACCCATGCCTAGGAGAACAAGTGTGAGTGAAAATCAGCTCCCATCTGAGAGAAGCGCAACAGCCTCGTTTGTCGATATTCTGAAAGAAATGAATCTCGAGGGCGGTTTTGCCAGATCAGTTCTGGCGACTTCTGAAGGTTTGCCAATTGCCTCCGCACCGATGCGCCCGGATCACGAACTGGCCAGCGCGATGATTGCCATGCTCCAGAAGGTGAGCTTGGAAACCCAGGGCCACCTTGATCTGGCTCCTGTAGATGAAGTTACCATCCGGACTGAAGAAAGAGTACATCTGGTATGCCGGACAATTCCCTCTGGAAAAGACTGGATTTGTTTATGTGCTCTGGTGCCTCCTGGGCGGGTTTACCGGCGGGCAACCAACCGGGCTATACGCCGCATCAAAGAAGTAATAGAGAAATAATAAATGTTGGCAGCTCTGGGAAATTTCCCGGAGTTTTTTACTTAAATAAAAACAGCTGCGCTATCAACACAGCTGATAATTATCACAGGACACGGTATCCTCAGGATACCGTGTCCTGTGTTTTATTTACGGCAAATAACCATAATCCACATCAAAGGTTTCCATGATGCGATCGAGGGCGTCAAAATCAAAATCTGTCAACACCTGAACTTGCACCAAGACCAGGTAGGCACTTGGATCTGAGATAGGTCTCGCACCAATTATTACAATTCCAGCATCATTGCCACAATACCAGTAATCGTAAGCGCCTTCGTAAACAGGATCCTCATAATCTTCGCGCCACTCGTAATCGCAAGTCTCTTCAAACCAATGTTTGGTTGCATCCAGAAGCTGGATGTAGCCGCCAATGGCTCCCCAGTCCTTGGAGGCGGCATAATCTATACCGCTGGCTTCATAATAATTGAGGAAATCATCAAGATTTGGTGCCGCTATGACGTTGGCAGCCTCAAAAAATAGGTCTCCCCAATATTCTGTCCAGAGGATTCCATCAATCTGGTTCCAAGTCTCGGGAACCTCAACGTAGAGGGCAGAATAGTCATCGGTTATAGCCATATAACCATCATCAAAGATTTCTAAAATATATTCCGAGCTGTATCCCCCTGGATCACTTTGTGATGGATCATCAGTAGGCCCGTTATCAGTATTATCGTGACCGGAATCGACCAGGGCTCCAGTGACCGATAACATCCGGCCGTTAAACTGGCCTTCCAGGGTTTCATTAGTGTGGAATCGGATTACTTCCATGCCGAGGGTGTTTTCGTCACCCTGGGTACGGATGATGTCGCAGTAGGTGGACATGCTGCCGTCAGTTGCCAGGGACAGCCCTTCCAGGGAGGTGATAAAGTCACCGGGCTCTACCCCGGCTCCATCAGCGGCGGAACCGGATTTCACTGAAGCGACCCAAATACCGGACAGGGTGCCGTCATCAGATAATAACGCTACACCATTAATGCCCAGTGAATCAACATCATTACCGGCTTTAAATTGATTGATGATAGGTAAAGTTGTGTCCCGGCCGATTGCAAAAAATTGTCCGGCAGCGGCGTAAGAAGCATAATTCACTCCCACCACCTGTCCGTCCTCACTCACCAGCGGACCACCAGAATTACCAGGGTTAATGGTGGCGTCATGTTCGATGACCTGATTCACTGAAGCCCAACTGGATTCACCGCCAGTCTTTTCTTTGGAGACAATACCTTTGGTGAGAGTGAACTCGGGATCTCCCAGGGGGAATCCTGCGGCAAAAACTTCCAAACCAACGGTAATATCCCCGGGATACCATTCCAGATAGGGGAAATCGTCACCATCAATGTCAATTAATGCCAGGTCAGAACATTCAGATACAGCGATGATCCGGGCATTATAGGACCGGGAAGTATCCCCGCCAACCCAAACTTCTATCAGGGCGGCACCGGTGACAACGTGGTTGTTTGTCAGCGCCAGACCCGAGGGGTCAATAATAAAGCCTGAACCCAGGCCAGCACCGCTGTATTCCCCAAAATCAGGGTCAACAAATGTGCCCTGGGCTTCAATTTGGATGACGGCGCTTTTAACTTCAGCCAGGGATGTGACCAGGGTTGAATCAACGCTCTCAGCTCCTGTTTCTCCATCAACATCAGGAACACTTGCTGGATCGGAAGTTGGATCCGGCGCTCCGCTTAACAGAGAACAAGAGATCAGGACAAGAGCTGTGACCACAATAAATATAGTACGCTGTATTTTATAGGTTGATTTCATCATTTACCTCCTGAAATTTCAGGGTTAAGAGGTTGCATTTATTGATCTCAACTGACAATAATTATTTACTTGGTAAACTAAAACGCTAATTTAAACTATAACGTAGTTATAACCTATCCACAAGAGGAAATTATCTATATATATTATCATTTTTGTTATGGTGGATCTCTGGATACTTTGGTTATTTTGACAACATATTTTCCTATATTGTGATACCGGCATTGGCGGTTAAAGCATCCCGGCAGCACTACTTATGTTATAAATATCCCCATAGAACAAATATATAATAGAGGGATCTATAAGTTTATCAGTAAATATTAACAGCACAGCAGCAGGGAGGGAGTTATGACGGCCGATAAATACAATGAGATTAAAGGTTTATTGAATAGTTTTGATTCTGAAGAAATCCACCAGGGTCTGGTGATGATCCGGGCGGAGTTATCCAATATCTCTGAAGAGGATGCCAAATCTTTATTTGATATGGTTTCAGCCTTGTTTTATATTGACTTGCTGGATCATCCGGAACACGCTTATGTACTGGATGAGGCTGTTGGACTGATGGCAGATTTCGGTGAATTTGTAATTCCCATTCTGCTTGACAATCTGGATGCCGGTGATATGAAAGCCCAGCTGATGATTGGCCATGCTTTTGGACGGGTGGGTGAGGTTGCAATTAAACCTCTGCTGGAATCATATAAATGTGAAGAAAGTGAAGAGTGCCGCACTTTTTTGGTTTATGCCCTGGGAAAAATACGCTCACCCAAAGTTATAGATGCCTTTGAACAGGTTCTGGGAGCTGCAAAATCTGAGAATCTGGAGCTGAGAGATTCTGCAGTTCGGGCTTTAGGCAACTTTGTGGAAGTTGTTTCCCCGGATGATTTGCCCGCCGAGTACAAAACGGAAATGCTGGCAGCGATCCAGGTGAATTTAAGCGACTCCAGCGCCGGCGTTCGATCAAAGGCCATCCGCAGCTATGGCAAGCTGGCCCGCTACGACCACCTGAATGAGGATGAGAGGGCAAGCTGCAAAGAGACCTGCGAGCTGCTGCTGGGCGTTGATGGAAAGTATGATTGGGACAGGGCTTATATTGTCCGCAAAGAAGCCCAGGAGGCGCTTAACTGCCTGGAAGGGTGTGATTAAGTGCAGTAAGCTGTAAAGTATAAGGCGTGAGGTGAAGGGGGAACCTGGTATAGTAAATAATAATTAGTAACCAGCAGGGGCGATGCACCGCATCGCCCTTATGTTTGTTATTGCAATATATCGACTCTCAGAACCCATCGATTGCACACAGGGCAGGCGTTGTCGAAGAGAGGGTTTATTGAAATCGCCATTTTGACTACGTTTATCCTGAGCCTTTCGATGGAGTTTATGCTGAGCAAAGCGAAGTGCTCCGCTGCACTCGGGACTGGCTTGTCGAAGGGCTCGGAATGACAAACGTTGGGGGATTTGTACCGGGAGAGCTGGCGCTCTCCCTTGAGCGTGGAAAATCAAGGTATCGTCTATCAACCCATCAGGAGATTGTTTGTGTAAATTCTGCTCGTGCAGGACGGATGATCACACCAACCACAGTACCTGGTAGGGCTCGATCTGTAATGGGCCATGTGAGAATGTTTTTTTGCTCAGTAAATCAACCCAGGTGGTTGACGGCAGCAGATCAGGGGATAAGTTCAGGGAAACTGTAATATCTGAAATATTTATCAAACAGAGTACTATTTCAGCCTGATCCCTGGAAGTGCGGAGTAATGCGAATACCCGCTGGTCAAGCTCTAAAATCTCCTGGAGAGCCAGGGGATGGAATGGTTTTTTTCCCTGGCGAACTTTCAGGAAATGGCTGTAGGATCGAAATACCTGGTAAGCCCGTGATCCAGGATCTGTCAAAAGATTCTTAAGCTCAGAGTAGTTGAATTTTTCCCGGTTGATGGACCGGTCCCGTCCTGTTTCCGCGACGCCATCCTGGTTATTTGCCGACCCGAATAAACTGTGAACATAGATCCCAGGAACACCGGCCAGGGATAACATGATGGCTTGAGAGGCCAGGAAACGTTTCACACCAAGTTCTATGGTGTTTTCCTCTGGGTGGTTCAAGGCATCAAATAAAGTGATATTCAGTTCATACACGCTTTCAGTTTCATCTGGATTTGTCTTAAATGATGCCTGACCTCCGTGATCCAATGTTTGATCGACCAGGGCTTGAATTTCTTCGATGTTTAATAATCCTTCAACAGGTCGTAAGCCAATGCCATCATGAGAAGCTATAAAATTCAGAAAAGTGGCAGAGCTGAAGGGAACTTCCAATGAGTCCGCCCATTTTGTGAGCTTGGTGGCATTTCCGGTGCGGAAGGTATGCAGGACTAATGGGGCCAACGGGAATTGGTATACCAGCTGGGCTTCATCTCCCAGAGATTCGATTCCGGTGGCTCCAGGTAATTGCTGGCCGAAGTAGCTGATATTCTCAACGTGGGGAACGTTGGTCTCTGTGATCAGGATCACTCCCGGGGCATACATATCAAAGACCGCCCGGATTAGTTTAATGACGTGGTGAGTTTGAGGGAGGTGGATGCAATTTGTACCAATTTCCTTCCAGAGGAAGGCAATTGCATCCAAACGCAGGATCCTGGCTCCCTGCTTAATGTAAAATAGCAGCACATCCAGAATATCCAGCAACAGCTCAGGGCTCCCGTAGTTAAGATCGATTTGATCGGGACTGAATGTGGTCCAGACATGTTTTAAGCCTGATCTGGTTTCCACTTCAGTTAATAATGGTTTAGCCCGGGGTCTGGTGACTTGCGATAAATCAGTTGCTGGGTCCACGCTCAGGAAATAATCGCTGTACGGATCTTGATCCTGAAGATATTTTTGAAACCATTCGCTCTGGCTGGATATATGATTGATTACAGCATCAAACATCAGGTTGCTGTAATCCCGCAGGTTATTAATATCACTCCAATTTCCCAGATCGGGATTGACAGCCATGTAATCAATCACCGAAAATCCATCATCAGACGAGTATGGGAAAAATGGAAGAATGTGAATACTCGATATTAATCCCTTGAGGTTATCCCGGATAAAATCACCCAGAGTAAGCAAATGGGGTTGGTCGGGTGATTGAAACTGATCGCCATAGGTTATCAGAATAGCATCAAGTTCTCCCAATGTATCTAGTGATGAGGGAGAAAATTGAAGAAGTCTTTCATCCTTGTAGCTATCTAATCGTTTATTAATCTGATCCTGAATATCACGGGCTCTATCTTTTCCATAAAGAGCAGTCAGATGGTTCAGAATTCGATCCTGGGCAAATTGTTTTGGCATATTTTCTAACTATCCAATTAAAAATAATTTAATCAACGAATAAAGGTTCCAAATAGTCTACCAGGGTATCTATAGAATAGTTCTTTAACCCAACCGCGTAATTATGTTCCACAACGTCTTTTCTCAGATCGGGATCAGTCAGCACATCCAGGGCTTGATCTGCGGCAGATTCAATTATCTGGTCCTCGACCCGGGCCAGGCCGTTTTCATCAAAATTGCGTACTGTGTCTCCCAGGGAAATCGTTTTAAAACCTTTGTTTTTGATATCCTTTTTATAGACTGGATACTCATATATCATCAGGGGCAGCTTGGCTTTGACCGCTTCCAGGAACTGGTTTCCCCATCCCTCCCAGAGACTGGGGTAGGTCACCAGGTCGGCTGACGGATAGGTATCCCAGAGGGAATAAATCTTTTGCCCCTCTTTTTCTCCCCGCTTGGCATCAACCAACTCTTCAATAAAGAGCAATTCAACCCCTCCGTTCTTGGCTTTTTGGATCAACTTGTCCTTATAGGTTTCGGTAGCGTCATCCCGGGCGTATCCAGCCAGGACCAGAACTATTCTGTCTTTATCAGAGAAAGAACGGCCATCATATAAACCCTTCTCCTGGAGAATTTTCCGGCGTTCTGGAGTGTTGAGAGCCCGGGCGAAATCAATTGCCAGCTCGATTCCTTTTCGGGCGACAATGCGAGTTGCCTGGAGCAATACCAGGTCATTTTCTCCCAAGCCAACTTCTGCGCGCAGATCCCGGTTGTAATTATCTTTCTCCCAGGCTGGAGTTTCGAAATCAAAGACATTGGGAACCACCACGGAAGGTATACCTTTTCGCTCAAGCAGTTCTTTTTGAGCCAGACTATTAATAACAGAATGCCTGATTTCGGGATTATGTGGAGGCAGGTATTTATCCATCAACTCAACAGCAGCAGCGCAAGTAAGTGTAAATCCTTCCCGCCGCTCCCAGTAAAAATCGTGATTGTGTGCCACAGCCGGGATATTCAATTCCTGGCGGATAATTTCCAGGGCAGGAGCCACAGCCGGATTGGCTGCTACACACCAGACGTTTTCTGCCAATATAAGATTGATCTCATTATCGAGGATCACTTCCCGGAAACGCTCCACCAGAACTTCGGTCATGCGTCTCAATTCATCCTGATAACCATCTGCATCGTAATCAGACAGCCTCAAGAAAGTATTTTGATTAAGCCGTTTGCTTTCTGGCAGGTGGTGATACATTTCTTTGACAAGGATTCCCTGAGCAGTGCCTAAGTCACCACTGACCAGGTGAACCGTATGACCCATATTTTCCAGGATCAGCTTCCACTTTTCAATTTCCAGGGAAACTCCGTCGGTTCCCCCCACTTGATAATGAAAGATACCAATATTTTTTCCTTCAGTCATATTATTTTGCTCCAAAATCGTTGATTTCATCCAGACCGATCCCAGCGACACCTATTACCTGATCAGCACCGCCGTAATAAACTAAAAGTTGGTCATCCATCACAACCTGACCACAGCTGAAAACCACGTTAGGTACAAAGCCGTTGATTTCCCAGTCCAATTCGGGTTCAAGGATGGGCTCAGTCTGGCGGGCTATCACCCGACTGGGGTCATCACTATCCAGGAGAGCGAGACCCAGGCTGTATTTTCGGGGATCTCCGCCTACTCCATGGTAAATCATCAACCAGCCCTGCGGGGTTTTGAGGGGTGGTCCGGCCAGGCCGATCTTGGTGGATTCCCAGTCCGAACCCGCCACCGTGCCCATTACGCGCTGATGGTCGGTCCAGGTTTTGAGATCTTTAGAATAGGTGATCCAGATATCCGGAGAACGGCGGTGAAACATCACAAATTTTCCGTTAATCTTTTCCGGGAAAAGAGATGCATCCTTGTTAGGTTCATCGAGCATGACTCCCTTCCGCTCCCAGCTGATCAGGTTATGTGAAATGGCCAGACTGATGCGGTAATCACCGTCAAAGCGACCTCCATAGCCGGTGTACAACATATAAAATATGCCGTCCATTTCCACAATGCGGGGATCTTCCGGACCGCGCAACTCCTGGGGAATATCATTAATCAGAATGGGATTATCCAGGCGATTAAAATGAATACCATCCTGGCTTACTGCGTATCCAAAATTGTTGATATATTTGCCTTGCTGGCCGTTGGAGGTGATGTCGGTTGCCCTGTAAATCAGGTGAACCAAGCCCTTGTGGTTAACAGCGGCGGTGTTAAAGACAGCCGCAGCCTCCCAGTTGTGGTGAGATTTGGATTCCAGGATGGGAGCCTCGCTGAGGCGTTTGAGTTTAATCACGGTTCCAACCTCCAGGATGCAAGCAGGCGCCAGGTGAGGCTTTCCCACCAATTGCCGCTCCAATCCTCAGAAAAGACCTCGAGAAAATGATAAGTATCTGCCAGGAAAGGACCTATAAAGTCAGGACCATCTTTCATCCATTCAAAGACCTTGTCGTATAGGTCGTTGGGGATATCCCGGAATGAAAATGTAATGTGAGGGTGGAACGGACGACCCAGGTCATGATCTTTAAAGTCACAATCATCAGCAATATAAGGCTTGGTAATTTCCACCAGCTCTTGCCGAAAATCAAGGAAAGCCTGGTTTGTATCTCCACCTGTGGTCAATAAGCTCAGTCCAAAGCCAATCGGATCCACCCGGTATTCTTCCGCGCTGACTGGCAAGGCTTTTTGACCTTCAAAAAAAGCATCCAGGTCTTGTTTCAGATCCCTTGCCGGACGGCTATTTTTCTTAAAGAAGCCTTTAATAGTGCAGTGAACCGGAAAGCGGTCCGCGGCATAAAAACCAAACTGCTTTCGCAGTAGGGCATGAGCCTCAGCGACATTTTTGGACAGCTGGTAGGGCGGGATCAGGTAGACAGCATATCTTGAATTAGGCATAATATTGATTTACTCCGGCACAACCCGGAGGGTGATAATTTGATAGGGTTTAAAAGAGAGTTCCAGCTGACTGCCGGAAGATTCTAATGTTTTTTGATTTTCTTCCAGGATGTTTGTTTGCCAGACTTTTTTAATCGGGAATCCGGTGGTTAGTATGGATTTACCACGTTTGCGCTGGCTCTCATAAAGGCGAATGATCAAGCCCTGGCCATCCTGGGCGGCTTTGACGGTCTCGACCACCAGGTTGGGTTGGTCCACGCTGACCAGGGAAATTCCGTGTTTTGTCTCCGAGGTAGTGGAGGGGCTCCCTTTCCAATATATCAGAGGATTATTAATTGCATAAGCTTCCCTGATGGTATTTTCATCCCAGGATCCCTGATGGGGGAACAAGCTGTATGAAAAGTTGTGTAGGCCAAGATCAGCATCTGGATCCGGGGCTGTTGTTCCCCGCAGCAGAGTCAACCGGATGGTATTTCCGTGAATATCGTGACCGTATTTGCAGTCATTCAGCAAACTGACCCCGTAGCCGCCTTCACTGAGATCAACCCATTTCTGAGCGGCGGTTTCAAAACGAGCCCAATCCCAGCTGGTATTTTGATGAGTGGGTCGTTTGACATTGCCCCATTGAATCTCATAGGTAGCTTCAGGAGATAAAATATCGACCGGAAAGGCCGCTTTAAGCAGCACTTTACGCTCCTGCCAGTCGATCTCAGTTTCGAAATCCAGCCGGGGGCTATTATGACAGAGAGAGATCTTCTGGGTATAAGTGCTGGAAAGGATTTTTCTAGTAATCAGCAAACTGGCTCTTAACGGTCCATTATCCAAAACATTGATTGAAGAAGCTGTTTCAGCCAACCAGGATTTGTCGTCATAGAAGATATCTATGTCCCAGGCATCCCAGTTGAGCGGCCGGTCTTCAAAAGCAATCCACTGATTGGCGATGGCCCTCTCTGGAAGAACCTCACGGCCTGCGATTTTGTCATAGATCCGGGTGATATCTCCGTTCTGGTTGAATTCCACTTTTATGAAATCATTTTCGAGTAAATCCTTTTTGCAAATCAGTTTCCCTGTGGTTTTCATCTCTGGCTCGAAGTCATCCAGGGCAGTGATGCTGTAGGGTGGCAAGGATCCGGACTGTATATATTTATCATCCAAAAGGACAGGTTCGTCCCTGAAAAACGAAGTGGGGTTTATGATCAAATTGGAGCCAAAATATTTTTCCAGCTCTGCAAGAGCTGTTAAACAGACCTGATTGGTCAGATTTTCAACTTGTTTGTATTGATCGAGGGACTCCACATAAACCGGGGCAATTGAGCTGCCGGGTAAAATATCATGGAATTGGTTCAGGCAAACCAGCTTCCAGGCATCTTCCAGATCCTGATGAGGATAGTTGTAGCCCGGCATAAACACCGAAGCTGCGGCGGCAAGGAATTCGGCATCGTGCAGGGCAAACTCCATTTTACGATTAGCCCTTTTAACTCGGGCCTGGGTGGTGTAGGTGCCGCGGTGGAATTCCAGGTAAAGTTCGCCATTCCAGACTGGCAGGTTTTCACTGACTTCTTCCAGGTCCCGGTAAAAATCAATCACCCGACCAGGTTTAACCCGGGGGGCGCCGGGAAAATCTTCAAGTTCAAGGATATTTTCAATCATCTCCCTGGTGGGCCCGCCACCGCCATCTCCCCAGCCGTAGGACATTAAAAGCGGCAGGGATTTTCCGGCCGGGGCGTCATCCTTATTTTGGAAATTTAGCCAGGTCCCCAGAATCTGGCTCGGGGACCCGTCGGAATTGTAGGTTGAAGCGTGATCGCTTTCAGGATTCTTTGTGGTGCTGAAGTGGGTCAAAACTCTGGTGCCATCCAAACCCTGCCACCAGAAGGAATCAAAGGGCAGGCGGTTGTACTGGCTCCAGCCGATTTTAATGGTGAAAAAGTATTCCAATCCGGCTTCCTTGATCAGTTGGGGCAGGTTCCAGGCATAACCAAATACATCCGGCAGCCAGAGTACAGGGGATTCTGCATCAGGTCCAAAGTGTTGCTTAAAAAAACTTCGGCCCAGTAAAAATTGGCGTACCAGAGATTCCCCACTAGAAATATTACAATCGGCTTCGACCCACATGCCCCCGATGGGTTCCCAACGGCCTTCTTTTACCCGATCCTGAATCTCATGAAATAGCTCCGGATCGTCCTCTATCAGGTAATCATATAACTGGGGTTGGCTTTGGGTGAAGCTAAAGCTAGGGAAATTTTCCATCAAACCCAGGACATTCGTGAAAGATCGGCGGGATTTTTGGCGGGTCTGGTCGAGAGTCCAGAGCCAGGCTACGTCAATATGGGCATGGCCAACTGCGGTAAGATCCACATCGAGTGCTGCTCCAGCTTGATCCAGACCAGCGCTTAATAATTGATGAGCTGCCTTGATAGAGCTATAAAATTTCTCCCCGATTGGAAGCCGTAAATCTACCAATATTAAAGCATCATCCAGGGAAGTTAATAAATGATAATAGCTGGGATCTTGTTGATTCAGGTGTTTAGCGATGCCTATTGTGACCCTGGACGTTGCCAGGAAGGCCCGGGTTTCAAGATGAATTTGAACCAATTCGGGAGAACCCATTTTGAGCCGATTGCTCATATCTCCCACAGTTGAGCCGCCGATCCCGGTCCAGCCGATCAAGACCAGCTGATGGTCCTTGCCGTTATTGACTTCTTGAGGCAGAAGGACTTCCTGGTGATGGCGGTCGCAGGAAGCCAGGCGTTTGCCATCCAGATAAACCAGTGCTTCAGGATGAGAAAAATCCCAGGAAACGCCGATGGGCAGATAGAGAGCAAATGGTCCCCCCTTAATATTCCAATCTTCAGGAACCCTGAAGCTGGTTTTAAGAGCAAAATCGGTCCGCGGCAGTGCCCAGTAGCTCTGAGGAAGGATGGATTGCCATTCTGGATCCCCCGTTTCTATTTCTTCCGGGGATAACCCGGGGCGTTCCAGCTCCAGGTAAGAAAAATGAGAGAGTAGTTCCCGACGATGGTAGACCAGTCCCTCAATTTCTTTCAGACGGAGACTGATTTTTTCCAGTGTAAATCGGATCTGGTGACGCATAAAACCTCGTTATCAATCTTCGTCAATCATCTGAACTATGAACTTTGCCTCAGTCATTGATAACCAGGGTGCTCTCAGGATCAAAGAACCGCAGCGTCTCTTGTTTGAAATCCAAATGGATATTAGAACCAGCAGCGATCTTGGGAACGGCAGGCGCTACAGCTTTGATAATTATATCGTCCAACTCGATGGCAACAACCTGGTGAGAACCCTGGGGTTCAGATACCAGGCAGCTGGCGGATAGAGCGGCATCCTCTGCGTTCACAAGCAGGATATTTTCAGGTCGTATACCCAGGATTAAATTGCCCTTATGGTAACCATTGAGTGATTTGGCAATCTCGGGTTCCAGAAGCAAATTGAGATGTGGATTTACCAGGTGGGTGCCGTCAGACTCCTTTTTAATCTCCACATCTAGAAAATTTGTGGGCGGGGTTCCGATGAAATCTGCCACAAAGATAGATTTGCTGCGGTGATAAACATCATCCGGAGTGCCAACCTGGACCACTTCGCCATCCTTCATGATCACGATCCGGTCTGCCATACTCATTGCTTCTGATTGATCATGGGTCACAAATACGGTGGTGGCACCAGCTTTATCATGGATGGCTTTGAGCTCAGTCCGCATCGAAACTCGAAGTTTTGCGTCCAGGTTAGAGAGAGGTTCGTCCATCAAGAAAATATCAGGGTTAACCGCAATAGCCCGGGCGACAGCCACACGCTGCTTCTGTCCGCCGGAAAGTTGAGACGGGAGACGTTCCAACAACATATCAATCTTAGCCATGCCGGAGGTTTCTTTAACGATCTTGTCGATCTCATCTTTGCTCATGTTTTTAAGCTTAAGCGCAAAGGCGATATTTTCGTAGACGGTCATATGGGGCCAGACGGCATAGTTCTGGAAGATCATGCTGACATTGCGTTTGCGGGGGGGTAATTCGGTTACCTCGCGGTCGCCAATGAAGATATTACCGGAAGTCACCTCCTCCAGCCCGGCGACCATGCGCATGGCGGTGGTTTTACCACAGCCTGATGGTCCAAGCAGAACCAGGAATTCACGTTCTTTCACTTCCAGATTAAATTCCTTGACGGCGATCACATTTCGGCCAAATATTTTGGTGACATTTTGCATAGTTAAAGTTGCCATAGTTTTCTCCTAAATGGTCATGCCGCCCCACATCTGCTGGATATACTTGCGGATGAAGAAGGTAAAAATTATTGAAGGAATTGCCAATACTAAACCGCCTGCCGCAGCCAGGTTAACATTGCCTACAGCACCGAGTAGAGACTGGTAGACAACAACAGGAAAGGTGGGATTGAACTGGGTCAATATTATGGCGGAAACTGTTTCGGTCCAGGCACCTAAAAAAGTGTACATGGCTGCAGCCGCCAACCCTGGCAAAGCCAGGGGGAAAGTGACCCGAAGGAAAGTCTGCCATTTTGTAGCTCCAAAGACCTGGGCAGCTTCCTCCAGCGATTCAGGAATTCCCATAAAGATACTGGCTGTGATCCAAACCGTCAGTGCAATGGATCCTACTGAGTACACCAAGGTAAGACCTATCGGTTTGTCATAAAAACCCATATTGGCCAGGATTATCACCATCGGCAAAGCGATAGCCACTCCAGGAAACATGCGTACAAAAAGTACGCTGAATTTTAGCGCATCCCTCCCGGCGAAAACGTAGCGGGCAAAAGCGTAGCCAGCCATGCCGCCGATAGAGAGTGAAACCAGAATAGTTAAACCTGCGATTTGAAGACTTCGTAATAGGGCTGGTACAGCATCCCGGGTTATTTGAAAGAATGTTGTGTAGTTTAGAAGGAGATCCTTGCGGGCACTGAAATAAATAGTATCATCTGGTCCACCTTCAAGCTCAGCGATCCGGTCCTCGATTTGAGGGATGGTGTAAGGAGTACCGATCTGGGATTTCATGTAGACCGACATTTTTTCCAGTTCGGCTGTATCCAGAACGGTCTGATATTCCTTATCAAAATTGTCATAGACACTGAGAAGGTAGCCGCGATCGCTGTGGGTAAGAGAATATTCTGTTTTCAGGGATGGTAGAAGAGGCAGGGGAAACTGGTAAGCTTCCCGGGTGCTTAAAAATGAAAGGGAGACCAGGAAGAATGCCGGGAGTATGATGCTAACTGCCAGGGTGACAATAAAGAGATAAAAGATCGTCCGACGGACTAATTTTCCAATTTTGATGGGATTTTTGTTCATTGGGCTGCCTCCTTTTTTCTCCCAAAAGCTCCTGAGACTCTGAGGTATAACAGGGCAGCCATGGAAACGATAAAGGAGACAATGATGGCATATCCACTGGCCATCTGTAAGCTGATGTCCAAGTTTGGTACTTCCTTATAATAATATACAATGCGCTCTACGAGCACTGGTATGCGGGAGAATCCAACCAGCAGCACGATAATCAACCAAATTTGAATGGCAGATATCAAACGTAGAATGACAGCTGTCTGGATGGTCGGTCCTAGCAAGGGCATAGTGATTTTGCGGAGCACAGTTATAAAATTCCCACCAAAGACATACCCGGCTTCGATAGTTTCCTCCGGAATATTTTGCAGACCAGCCAGCAGGATGATCATCATCGAGGGAATCACCTGCCAGGCATCAATCAAGATGACCAAAGCCAACAACTTCCATTCTGAGCCGGCCAGCCAGTAGATCTTTGCGCCTTCAGCAATAATACCCAGGTAATAGAGCAGGCTGTTAATCCAGCCATGGGCGGTAAAGCCAGTCAACCACATGGCAGCGACTGCAACTGCCGGCAGCGCCATGGGGATCATGGCCACAAACAAGAAGATGGTGGATCCGGCGAATTTCCGGTTAATCAACAAGGCCAGAAATAACGCGCCAAAAAATTCCAGGGTGACTGAAAGAACAACAATAATAGCAGTATTTCGAAGTGCGGGCATGAAGTTGGGATCTGTAAATACCATCATATAGTTCTGAAATGTAAAAGTCCCAGCCGCACTCTGGAAACTTTCATATATCGTTATCAGGACCGGACGGACCCAGAAAAAGATGTAATAGATCACAACTGGAGCGATCAGTAAATAGGGGACTGCTTTTGATCCGAGGTCACGAAACCTTTTCGCGGGAGCGGCAGCGGACATAGGAAATCCTTTGTCTAATGAAGGATAGGACCGGTTTCCCGGTCCTATCCGTTCAACTAACATTAGTACAAATTACTTCAGGAGGGCGACAATGCAGGCTTCTGCTTCGTCGAGTCTTTCCTGGGTAACATCAAGTCCAGCTAGAATTGTGTCTTCGAAAACATCATCGTAGCAGGCTTTGACTGCACCCCAATCCTGGTAGAGGTAAGCGGGAACACCCGAGACCACACCATTGTTGAGGACCAGAACGGCTTTGTTGATGACCTCGTCAATGGCTTCATCGCCCAGGTACTCACGGGCTTCTTCCACGGGGGGAATGAATCCACCAGTTCCCTTGGCGAGTTTCACCTGGATATCAGGTCGGGTCAGGTACTCAAGGAAGGAGAGAGCCAGATCATAATTGGCAGTGCCTTTCATGATTGCGTATCCTGAGACGCCAGCAATGCTGCCGATACCGGCAGGTCCTGAAGGAGCGGGAGCCAAAGTGTATGCGGTTTCATTAGAAGCATAGACCTGTCCAGCACGGGCGTTGTGGAAGACAGTTAACCAGGTTTCTTCGCGCATCATGGGGTCTACACAGCTGTCGATGTTGAGAACGGTGGGTATAAATCCACCGCCTTTACCAATGGTTTCCCAAACTTTCCAGGCACCCATGGCTCCAGCCGAGGAGACATCGGGGAAGCCGGCGCCATAGGACAGGCCGGTGCCGCCGAACATGTACACCCAGGATTTGGATGGAATACCGGTGATGCAGACTTTGCCTTCACCTTCACCTTCTGCGATAGCGACAGCCCAGGCAGCATACTGTTCCCAGGTGATGGCATCGAGATCCACGCCGTCCGGCAGGTATGGCAGGGCTTTGTTGTTGGCTAACAGCAGGTAGACATCAGCGCCAACAGGCAAGAAGTATTGCACACCGTCTCTGTTGGTGTCTGTGATGAACGCTTCACTGAAAGTGCGGTCATCCCAACTGGCGACAACATCGGTCAGATCCATTACCCAACCATTATCAATCCACTCGGGCATATTGCCGTTGTAGGATATGATAATGTCGGTGGTCACATGGTTAGTGGCCTGCTGAACTTCAGCGCGTTGAAGCAGGGTCTGATCATCAATGATCTGGAAGTTAACGGTTACACCGTGCTCTTCCTCAAAAGGTTTAATGATCTCATTGATGAAGAACAGCTGCTCGGCGGGGGGGCTGAACAATCGGGAAGAGAAAACCAGGGTCTTGGATGCTACCTCAACCTCGACTTCTTCTACCACGACTTCTGTGATTGTTTCGCCTTCTACTTCAACAATCACTGTTTCAATTATGGTTTCTGGCTGGCAGGCAGTCAGGAGCAGAGCGCCAGCGAGAACGATCGCCATAACGATAGAAAACTTCTTCATTTTTTATCCTCCGTGCTACTAAATAGTGATTAACAAACAACTCTGAAAAATTGTCAAACTACCTTTGAGATTACCACCTCCTTTTTTCAGACTTAAAGTTTATTTTTAGTTCCGATAGTAGACTGCCGAACCATCAAGGATGGCTGCAGAATAATTTGCTTCTGCTCCAGAGGTTCAGCACGGATCTGTTTAACTAACATTTCACAGACCATTTCCCCGATCTGGTAGATGGGTTGATGGACAGTGGTGAGTGGGGGATGGCAATGTTCGGCCAGGGGAATATTGTCAAACCCGGTAACGGCGACGTCGTTTCCCACTTCGAGTCCCAGCTGCTGGGCTGCGCTGATAGCTCCCAGGGCCATGAGATCGTTGCAGGCGATGATGGCGGTGGGGGGAT
>SDBT01002817.1_pt1 | contig 30435 bp, 25 predicted proteins | sample 2277101 | NCBI WGS metagenome assembly SDBT01 (sample SAMN10404973, study PRJNA504765) | marine sediment metagenome | isolation source: marine sediment core GS10_PC15, 103 cmbsf | place: Arctic Ocean: Southern Knipovich Ridge | collected 2010
AGCAGCTCGGCCGCTATCGCCTTGCCAATGCCCTCAGACGCGCCGAGCAGCACAGCCAATCGTCCCCGGTAGTAGTCCATCGATATAACTGTATGCGGACTAAATGCCGGCCGGCGAGAAAACTTGCGAAGCCATCGATTATGGGCATCCGGGATCGGTTGTTTTGCTTTATGCGATCGCAGTAATTAATTGGCTGGAGCGTTATTGTTCCTCTTTCTCCTGGCCCGTCGGTTCGCAAATGCACTCGGAGGCGGGCATGTCGCAGCCGGAACAGACTTCGGCGTCTATCTCTCGGCCGCACGTCGCACAGGGTGAGCATCCACAGGTCTGGCACATGGTTGTGTCCCTTCCCTAAGGCAGTTCGTCAGGCTTTTCCGCAGCCCGCGGCCACGGACATGCGCTATTATACGCACGCGGCGGCGCGGCAAAATTTATTCGTTCAGGCCTAGCCGCTCGAACTGTTCCGCCGGTGCGTCGTTGGCTTTCATCAGGCGGACGAGGTGATCGATCATTCGTTTTTCGATTTCCGGATCGTCGAGAGGCTCCTGCTGCTTCGGATCGTTTTGCAGGTCGAAAAGCATGGTCTCGAACAGGCGAGACTCCGGCCTGTCGCTGTTGCGGCTCGCTTCGATCTGGAGGACGGGACAGCCCTTGGTGAACGAGAACGGCTCGGCCAGTTTGGCTGTGCGCATTTCCTCCACGTCAAATGTGTGTTGCATGTGCGTTGGCATGAGCGTGTATTCGTGCAGTGGTTGGTTGTCAGCGTTAGCCGGGGCACGCATGTACACGTATCTGCCGTCGGTGACGGAGACATGCTGGCCGAAGATGCCGAACAGCCCCGCTTCGCGAACGGCCGAGTCGTCGGCGAGTGTCTGGCGCAGCGGCACGCCCTGCATGTCGCTCGTGCGGTCGACGCCGAAATACTCCAGCAGCGTCGGCCCCATGTCGATAGTCTGGACGAGGCTTTCCCGTCGCACGCCCGCCTGGCCGCAGCGCGGATCCCAGATGAACAGCGGCGAATGGGATGTTTCCTCGTACCACGGGCACCAGCACTTGGCCCAGCAGCCATGCTCGCCGATGATATAACCGTGGTCGGTCGTCACGATCAGCATCGTGTCTTCCCACATCTCCAACTCGTCCATCAGGTCGAGCACTTTGCCGAGATAGGCGTCGCACATGCTGGTAAGGGCAGCCTGGAGTATCCGCACGTGCTCGACAAGCTCGGGGCCCTCGGACACAGGGCCGTAAAGCGGCCAGTCGAAGTGCGGGCCTTCGTAGGCATCTTTGTACAGGTCGATATATTTCTGCGGAACGAAGAACGGCTCGTGCGGGTCGAACGTCTCGATATGCAGCATCCAATTGTCGGCCGGCGCGTTGGTGCGAAGAAACTCCAGGCCCAGTTCGAACGTTTTGGCCTGGGGCATGTCGGCTTCATCCTGCATGTAATGACGGTTGACCCAGTCCTGCCGGCTTCCACGCGCTTGCCTGTGCATGTTTAGCGTGTCGGCGGGGTGGTGGTCGTCGAGGCACAGGTTCGTCTTCCACGGGTCGCCTTCCTGGCCTCGCGTTGCCTGCCAGGCGCTGTACCGCGTGTGATAGTTGCTGCCGCCTTCTTCCCAGTAGTGGTAATGGTCGCTGATCAGGTGCGTCCGCACGCCGGCCTGCTTGAGCATTTCTGGCATCGAGTCGTCGAACGGTTCGATGGGCCCCCAACTGCGATGGAGGAAGTTATACCGTCCGGTGTGCAGTTCGCGGCGGGCGGGCATGCAGGGCATCGAGCCGACGTAAAAGCGATCGAATGTGACGGTTCGCTCTGCAAGCCGCTGAAAATTCGGCGCATGGACCCAATCGCAGCCGTACGGGGGGAGCATGTGGCGGTTTAGCGAATCGAACATCACGTAAATAGCTTTCATCAGTCAACTCCTTTTACGTCGGCCTGCGTACTCGGGTTATCGCGAGAATGATACCATGCAGCCATGTCGGCCGAAAGTCTCGCCCCGGCAAAAGGCAGGTTTACACAGCCATGATGCCCTTGCCAAGGGACGGCGAGGACTCTAGACTATTCCGATCATTGCTTACAGGCGAGCGGCCCGCCCGCGATACGCCAAGGAAGGAAACGTACAACACTATGGCCAAGAAGACATCCAAGTACCTGTTCACCAGCGAATCGGTCACCAAGGGACATCCCGACAAGGTTGCCGACCAAATTTCCGATGCGATCGTCGACAGTCTGATCGCCAAAGATCCGAATGCGCGCATTGCCTGCGAGACGTTGGTCACCACCGGCCTGACCGTGCTTGCCGGCGAAATCACCGTGCATAACCACGCCGCCGAGAAAGCCCTTCTGGCGGCCGAGGAAACCGTACGCCAGACCATCCGCTCGATCGGATACGACGATCCGACGACGGGCTTCGACTTCCGCTCAAGTGCAGTGCTCAAGTGCTTGCACTCGCAGTCGGTCGATATTTCGCGCGGCGTGACGGCCGGCAAGAAGAAAGAACAGGGCGCGGGCGACCAGGGACTGATGTTCGGCTTCGCCTGCGACGAAACCAAAGAACTGATGCCCTTGCCGATCCAACTGGCGCATCATCTCACGGCCAAGCTTTCCGAAGTTCGCGAGTCAGGCGAACTCGACTGGCTGCGGCCGGACGGCAAGAGCCAGGTCACCATCGAATATGTCAATGGCGTGCCGGCGCGAATCGACACGATCGTGCTGTCTACCCAGCACACTGAAAAAGTCGTCAACCCGAAAACCGACATGGTTCTGGACAAGGCCAAGCTTCAACTGATCAACAAGGTCATCAAGCCGGTTATTCAGGATGATGCGCCGAAGCTCTGGTCATCCAAAATACACTTTCACATCAACCCGACGGGCAAGTTCGTCATCGGCGGTCCGCACGGCGATACGGGCCTGACCGGTCGCAAGATCATCGTCGACACCTATGGCGGGCGAGGACGCCACGGCGGCGGGGCGTTCAGCGGCAAGGACCCGTCGAAGGTGGACCGCTCGGCCAGCTACATGGCCCGCTACATCGCCAAGAACATCGTCGCAGCCAAGCTCGCAACGATCTGTGAGGTGCAGTTGGCCTATGCGATCGGCGTGGCCGAGCCGGTCAGCGTGCTGGTCGATTGCCAAGGCACGGGCGTTATCGACGGAGCAGTGATCTCCAAGGCGGTGCGAGACCTGTTCCCGCTCAAGCCCAAAGAGATCATTTCGCACCTGAATCTGCTGCGGCCGATCTACACCGCCACGGCCCATGACGGGCATTTTGGTAGAAAAGGCCGAGCCTTCACCTGGGAAAAAACCGACCTGGCCAAAAAACTCAAGGCGGCCGTCAAGGCGTAGGCACTGAGACTAATTATATTATAATACGCTGCTGTTTAGGCACTTGTGTTCAGTTGACAGGAGTGGGCTTTGTGAACGTGAGTTTACACCACCCATTTTGATCGAACAGTGGCTAAAACCAACTGGACAAGATGGGTTTTATTACCTACAATTATAATAGTAATATATAGAAATGTGGCCTATGTTAAGGCTGCGTGATTTACTGTACATTTCTGGTGGCATGAAAACCAGGCGAATAGCCTGTGGCGCGGCCGAGTGAGGCCCGCGGAGTGCCACGCATTGGACGTAGCGTGATGAAACGGAAACAAGTCGCATTCACGCTCTTGGAGTTGCTGGTCGTCATTGGGGTTCTATCCCTGCTGGCGACTATTATCATGCCATCTCTTATGGCGGCCAAGGAACTCGCCAAGAGCGCCGTCTGCATGGCGAACCAACGTTCCGTGTCTTACTCGCTACTGCTGTACACCGAAGAATACGACGAACAATTGCCGTATAACGTCGATCGTACCCCCAATGTTGGTGGTGGGCAGGTTGGCGAAATCTACGACCCCTACGCCCCCGACGTTTCGTGGTCCGTACGTGTCGGAGCCATCGAATCGGATCAAATGCCCGACTATTTCTTCCCCGATTCTCCACACGAACGAATTGCAATGGATGGATACATCGAATTCAACTGGTACAACCGCGTTGAGGGACCGTTTAAGTGCCCGGCCGCGTACGATCAGGTGAATCCCAAAACCCCTGCCTACTGGTATAACGACACTAAGGGCGCCGGGTGGGGAAGTTGCTTCAGTATGAATGAAAATCTTTCGCCGTGGTCTGATGAGAGCTTGGACGGAACCAACGATGGTGACGTGCACTGTACGCGAATTTCTGACATTAGCGGGCAGTGCGTGCTGATAGGCGATGGAACACTTCGCCCGAGGGGTCGGTTTATAGGCATGCGCGATACCTACCCGGTAGATTCAGTGACCGGGGCGCTTCGCACTCCACGTATTCCCGCGTTTCGGGATTCACCTGAAAAACTGTTCGGGCCCTGGACGCACCAGGAGGCGATCAACCCACGGTTACGGACGCAAGCGCGGTACGACTTCTATGGCCATCCAGGCGAGTCAGCGAACCTGACCTACAGTGACGGACACGTGGAAAACGTGACGACCATCGATATAGACGATTGGATCTTAGAGTAAGTCGGCCTGACGCTGGCAAACGGCGGTCTAGTTGGCCGTTTTTTTATGCGCGCGAATCGTGCCCGGCAGGTGAGTTGCGAAACAAATGGCGATCGAAAATTTTTCAAAACCCGCTGGAGAAGCTACTCATCAGAATGATTCCCTGTGGATGAGCTGCGAAACAAATGGCGGTCGAAAAACTTGTCTGAAACTCCACGAAGAAGCTTCGCCGCCACAAAGACCACCACCAGCGAGCCGATCAATCGGCCCAGCAGTATTCCCCAAACGTGCCCGCCCATCGCAGTCATCAGCAGCGTATCTTCTATCAAACCGTGAGACAGGTTCATCAGCATCAGGGAGTAAAACACGTCGCGTTTGGCTAGTTTGCCGGACCGGGCCTGCTGGATGATCAGCCCGCCTCCGTAACCGAGCCCCAGCGTCATTCCGATGATTGTCAGCGGAGCTGCTTGTCCGCTCATGCCAAGCAAACGAAGAATCGGTGCCAGCAGCCTGTTCAGCACTGAAATCACTCCCAGGCGTTTGAGGATTCGCAGCAGCACCAGAAGAGCCAGGATGATGCAGAAAATCATTCCCAGGTTGATCGCCTGGCTGCCCGACCATTCCAGCCAGGTGAACTCGCCTGTCTGTTCCCGCAACAGGGTCGTTCCAGTCTGTTGAAGGAGGCCGCCGCGAGTGAATATCTGGTTAAGGCTCCAGCCCACCGCTAAGGCCGTTGAGATCCGCAGCAGCCCCATCACTCGCATACGCGGGCCGGCCTTCTGTGTGATTCGCAATTCTATGGGCAGGGCATGGGCGATGAGCATCATCGTGGTCAGCACGGTGATCTGAGCGGCCGAGACATTAACCTCTGGCGCCAACTGCGTGAAAACCAGCATGCCTCCATACAGGTTGGTGACCATGGCTGTTGTCCAAACCAGCGCCATCTCACCGGGCAGCCCCACCGGTTTCATCAGAGGTTCCAGCCAGCCCGAGAGCCCGCTCACCACGCCGATATCCTGGAGAATCTTGGTGACGATGAGTATGGGCACGCTGATTCTGACAATAATCCAGTACGTCTTTGCTGCCTCGCCCAGCAGTGTTTTTGCATATTGAATCACAGGTCATTCGTCGGTCTGTGGCGATGATTTCGATTTGCCTGGCTCGGCGCGGGCCTCTTCCTCGGGGCCTCCCACCTGCGCCATTGCGCAGAGGCGAAGTGCCTGTTCGACGGGCATGTCAACCTCGCGAATATGCTCGCGCTGCACGAAGGTGACCGGGCCGCCGATCATGTACGCCAGCGGGAAGTAGACTGCAACTCGATCTTGATCGCCCGAGCCGCTGGGCTGCTCGTTGGTCAGAATCCCGAGGATGCCTATTGAAGTTCCTGGCGGGCAATATTCCACGACCCGGCCCATTTTCTTTTGCGAGTCCGAGCCGAACAGTTTCATCAGGTCGCGAATCGATTCGTAAACAGTCTTGATACCTGGAACGCGTTCGAACAGCTTTTCGACCAGGCTCACCAACCCGCGGAACAGCCAGAAGTGCATCAGCAGGCCGAACAGGTAGACGACCACGATGACGATCAACGCTCCGACGCCGTGAATGTTTTCGAGGGGCCATTTGTCATTTAAGCTAAATATCCCCCAGATCGGTTTGAGCACGAGGCCGGCGCCCATGTCGTCGAGCAGAAGTCCGATCTTCCAGATCAGCCAGACCGTAATGGCGAACGGGACGATGGTGAATAAGCCGGTGAGGAGTATTTTCAGATGTTTTTTCATGAGCTTTCCTGTAGGCCGCTTGCATGTCGGGTTTGTCGGCCGGTCGCCCGGCCATGGCGCCTCATACTAGCCCGGTGCAGTTTCACGACTGCGTGAAAGAGTCGAATTTGCCGAGTGCATCTTCCTGCGTCTTGGCGAAGTCCAGTAATTTGTGGAGATTCATCACCTTGAACACTTTGAACAGATCTTTCCGCAGCCCGCACACTATGACCGTACCGTTGATCGCCTGGGATCTCTTGTGCAGGTCGATCAGCACGCCGAGCATCATCGAAGAGAGGAATTTAACCTTCTCAAAGTCCAGGACGATCTTGCGGCGAGCCTGCTGGTCGACGAGGGCGTACAACTCGTTTCGGATCGACTCGACGGCGGTTCCGTCCAGAATTGCACTATTGCCGAAGTTCACGACCGTGACTGTCTGAATCTGTGATATGAGCAATCCGCTGACTGGCATGGCGATCCTCTAACCTTTAGAGCGTTCGTGCGGTTGGGCGGCTGGCACTAATACCAGGCCGCCAATATTCCATCGTGCTTCGCTCTCTATGACGTGCGGTATTGTAACGAACCGGATCGCATGCGAACACTCGTTAATCCCGGAATTTGATCCCCACATTCAGATGTACTAGAGTATTTTTCATAATAATTGTCGTGGCAAGGCGTGGCGAAATGATTTGGAGCAAGGACTCACGAAGCAGGCATAGTCGTGCTATACCGATGCAGCCGGACGATGAACCAAGGCATTGCAGTAGCAAGGACGCGACAAGGATTTTCTGTAATAAGAAAAACCGCTCTATCCGAGTTCGAAGATTGATTGCGTCTTGATGATGGTCAGATCATGGGGGAAGGCGTGGAAGGCGAACACGTGCAACTCGTTCGGCTTGGTTTCGTAATCGATGTAGGTGAACGGCGTCAGCGAGTTGGTCATCCACATCGGGAAGGGCACGAACAGCCCGTGTTGGCCGCCGCCGCACCTCGCGAATTCGCGATGGGTTTTGGAGTAGACGGCTGCGCTCATCGTCTCGACCTGGAAGTTCATCATGTAGTTGATGCCCTCCGATCGCTTTCGTTCGTGATCGCGTTCGCCGCGGAAGGGCATCTCCATCAGCCGGCCGCGCTGGGGCAATTCACTGTCGGCGTCGGCGATCACCTCGACGAGCGACAGCCCGTCACGGTAGAAGCCAATAACGTGGCTGCACCCGGTCACCCAGATCTGCGCTTCGTATCCGTGCTTGACGATGTTGCGGTCGTGGTAAATGTCAAACAGTTCCGGATGGAGCGGGCGGTCGTAAAGGAAAAATCGCAGGCTCGATAAACACAATTTCTGTCCGATGGGCATCTTCAACTACTCCTCTGCGTCTTCTCTTATTATACCTCAACGACCGGCTGCAACAAGGTGGTCGGCACAGGGAAAAACCGCAACCGACCTATCTGAATGGAGAAATAACGAGCGATGATTTTCGCGATCAAGGGGTTATTTTGCGGGCAATTGTCTGAGTGCTCGCCTTTGCGCCCTGCGGAGTCGATAGGTCTTGACCGCATAGCGGACGATGAAGTACGACGGGGTCGCCAGCAGCAGGCCGACCACAACGCTGCCGAGCCACAGGGGGGCGAATACGTGGACGGTTTCTTCCCAGAACGCCTTGGTTCGTTCAGCCCACGAGCCGGTGAGAACGATCCTGTTGAAGAAGTTCGGGTCGGGGTAATCGCCGGGCAGCAGCATGCGCCCGACGTTGTAGTTGCACCACTTGTAGATCGGGATCAGCGTGAAGGGGTTGGAAATCCACGCGAATGGTACGCCGACGAGTTTGTTGGCCCGCAGCAGCCAGGCGAGGAACACGGTGAGGATCATTTGCAGCCCGATCGTCGGTGTCCATGCAACGAAAATGCCCACCGCCACGCCCAGGGCGATGCGATGCGGCGTATCGTCCACGTGCAGCACGCGGAAGATGAAAAATCTCTCGACTTGTCTCGCGACGTAACGTAGTGGCATCAACGGCTCCGCTGGTCGATCATTGCTCCGATGGCCGAAATTACGTCGGCCGGATCGATCACTTGCATACAGGTTATATGCTGACATCGGCGTCGAAGGCAACCCTGACAAGGTAAATCGGCGACAATTGCCTGCCCTCGTAGGTATGGCCCGGTGCGCTCGGTGCGTGTCGGCCCGATCAATGTAATACAATCGACCCCGACCGCCGGGGCGATGAATTTGACGGCCGAGTCGTTACAGACCACCCCCGCCGAGGCTGCGACCAGCGCGACCATCTCATCGACGCGAGTTTGCCCTGCCAGGTCGATCACACTCGCTCCAAGCCCCTCTGCAATCTTCCTGCAAAGTTCGCCGTCGCCCGCCCCGGCCACCAGCGCCACCGGTGCGTTTTTAGCTATCGCCTCGACCACGGTTCGCCAATGGCGGATTGGATAGGCCTTCGTCGGCCAGGTAGTGGCTGGCGCGATGACGATCAACTCGCCGGCTTGCAGGCCATGCTCTGCCAGCAGCGATTCGACGAACCGCTGGCCCGCATCGGAAACCTCCAGCCGCATGTCCTCGCCCCTGGCGTCGATACCGAGCTGTCGTGCGACAGCCAGGTTGCGGTCGACGGTGTGAGGCTCGCCCGGCCGGACGCGATGAGTATAGAAAGCCGTTGCGCATTCACGGGCGTCGGCAAAGCCGGCCCGCACGCCTGCCCGAGTGGCGGCTGAGAAAAACCCGCTGCGGAACAATCCCTGCAAATCGATTACCCAGTCATAGCGACCGGCCCGCAACTGTCGCAGGAATCGCCACAACTCGCCGGCCGCCGCGGGGGACCGCCATGCCTGTCCCATAAGCTTGCGGCGAAACAGCACGACCTCGTCCAACTGGCTATCGTGACGAACGAGTGACGCGCAGTGGTCGGAGATCAGCCAGGCCAGATGGGCATTGGGAAACGTTCGCCGCAGGCCTCGAAGCACCGGCAGTGCAGTCACCACGTCGCCCAGGGCGCTGGGCTTAATCAGCAACACTCGCTCGGGTGGCTGGAGGCTGGCGGCTGACATCGTTTATCTCCGGGAGGCCTTTTGCTTCTTACGTCGATCGGTGATCTGCTGCCGCAGCTTCTTGGCCGACCACGTTTCCAGTGTGCGCCAATAGGGCTTGAAGTGAATTCGCCCCGCGCCGGGCCTCCGCAAATATCCCAGCAGCATGCGCAACTGCCCCGGATGGTTGACGGCCGGGCAGCGAAGCAGCGATACGTTCAGTCGCATCAGCCCCTGGAATTGCTGGCGGGCGGTGACTCGTGCGACACGATGCAGGCCGTCCAGGTCCAGCAGGATGATTTCCGGCGGTGTTTCGCGCGACCATTGCACGAGCATGTTCTGGCCCTTCAGATCACGATGGTGAAACCCGCTGTCGTGCAATCGCTGGAGCATTCGGCCCATCTGCCAGAGCACGTCTTGGGCGAGTTTGTGTTGCTCGCTCTCGCCAAGCGGCGGGCTGCTGGCCGGGGCGGCGCCCAGCCAGGTGTTGAGGAACGTGTTCAGTTGCTGGCCTTGGACAGCCTCGGTAATCAGGATGCTGTCCATCAGCAGTGGCCCCACCCGCCGCTCGATTGCAGCCAACGGCAGGGCCGTGGCGATTCTGCGCGTCAGCAGGGCGTGGCCGAGACGAAACGCCCGGATCGGCTTGGCCGGGCGAAAACAGTTCAGCAGTGCCTTCCATGCGTATTTACGACGGGGCGATTTGATGAACACGTCAACGGTCGTCTCGCCGATTGTCAGCTTTCTCTGCACGACGCGCCCGCTGCGGGTGTCTTTGATGACTTGCACGTCGTCGCCTGCGAGCAATTGCTCGGGATCGGCAAGCGCCTTGCGCCAATCGTCGATGTCGAAGACCATCGTCGCCGCTTTCGATCCTGCCATCAGACGCTTCGACGCCAGCACGACGTGGCCGCGCCAGCCTCCGCCCAGACGCACCCGCTTGAAGTATCGATTGTCGGATGCGATCCGCCGGTCGCGTTTGGCGAACAGCCGTCTGCGGTGACGCCAGGCGAATTCTTCGATCATGTACTGCCATCCCCGAAGCGAGCCCGAAGCTTTGGAGACTCGCAGATAATGTTTGAGGAATCGCAGGCGGTCGGTGCGCGTTGTCCAGTCGAATCGGCCGTGGAACAGTTGGGCCAGGTTCGCCACCCGCGCTCGGCGCGAAAGTTTGCGCCGCTGCTTCATGCGGTGCAGGTCCATTAGCACAACGCGCGGGGCCTGCGAGTCGCTGCGTATCAGAATGTTTCCCGCATGCAAGTCGCAGTGGATCACGCCGACCGTGTGCATTTTACCGATGGCCTCGGCCAGTGCGACTGTGGCGCGGCGGATCTGCCGGCTGCCGGCAGCGCCTTCAGTAAGCCGGTCGAGTTGCCACTCGTGGGCGCGGTCGGCCGGTTCGACGCCGAGTGTGGCCAGCCATTCTGCCCCATGGCAGCAGACGGCCGCCAGGGCCGGCGCCGTCTCGATGCCGCGCTCGGACAGGTAACGCGAGAAGTGCATCTCGCACATTGCATCTGAAACTCCCAACAGCCGACCGATGCGATGAGCGAACGTCCGGCTGTGATAGTGCTTCAGGTAAATCCACTTCCCTTCGACCTGCTTGCGGTAAACCGTCCGCGATGCGTTTTGTTTAATTTTCTGCCAGCCTGCCTCGGCAGGTTTATGCAGTTCGCCCAGCAGCGGTTTGAGCAGCGCAGAGGCCGACTCGTCGGCGAAAGTCACCTTGTCGGCAGACAACGGTAGGTCGGCGGCATTTTTCGTATTGTCCGTAATAATGGATGTCACGTTTCTACGTTCAAGGCGGGAGAATTATTCACCCGACCGCTGGAAGGGGGGCATTATATCGGTTTTTGGCCGGGTACATCAAGCCGGTCGCGCAGTTGCATAAACGCCCAACAAGGCCTGGCGGGATTTGCCGGGGTCGAACAGCTCTTCCGCGCGCCGCTGGGCTGCTTGTCCCAGTCGCTCGGGGAGGCCCGGTTCTTCGATCATTCGCAGCAGGGCTGCCGACAATGCTCGCGGGTCGCGCCGTGGCGTCAGAATCGCAGCCTGTTCGTCCGGGGCGCACTCGGCCAGGCCGGGCAGGTCCGAGGCGATAATTGCCGACCCGCAGGCCATGGCCGTCACCAGTGCTGAAATCCCCACGTCTTGCTCGGCAGGGAACATCGCAACGTCCGATGCGATCAGAGCGTCGCACAGGACAATCTGCTCGCCCGTGAAGAATACATCTGAATCCCAGCCGGTCGCATGGGCGAAGGTTCTCACTCGCTCGACCACCGGGCCGCCGCCTGGAATCCACAGCCGAACGCCATCGCGAATGTGCCGAACGATCGCGTGGGCCCATGAGGCGTATTTGTGGCCTGCGCCCATGACCATCTCGGCGGGCACTACTATCAGGTGATCGTCATCGCTCACGCCCAGAGTTTCGCGGATGGTGGATCGACGCTGGGCGAAATTCGCTGCATCCCGAATCTCAGCTGGTGCGGGCACGACGTGAACGGCCGCTCCCGGCAGGGCTACGTTCAATGACCGCTCGGCCGCGCGGGTTGGTACTATGAATTCGACGCCTTTTTTTGCCAAACGTCGCAGGGAAGGCGCCAGTCTCTTGGCCGGCGTGCCGGTCAGCGACAGCACTGCTGGCAGTTCGTGACACCGTGCGAGCATTCCCGCTGCGGTGGCAGTGAAAAATGACCAGGCATGGATGATATCCGCTTGCGGTGCTATTTTGCGCATGCGAATGGTTGCCAGCGGAGCGATTCCGAGCGGACAGTGGACGGCTCGCACCGGTCGGCTGAACTCGCCGAACTGCGGCGCCGGACCGATCGAGATGATCAGGTCCTCTTCGCCGGCAAGCTGATTCAGCTGCCGAAGCAGGTCAACCGGCGTCCGGCGGTCTATGATGTGCAGAGCACGGGCCATGGGGCCAGATGATACGCCGTGCGACTGCGGGGAGCAAGGCTTGACAGTGTCGGCGGTGCGGGCTCTACTTCACCCGGCCGACATATCGGCCACGGGAAAATACACATGAGCATGACAGTGCATATAAAAAACCTTCGGCTGCGGGCTTTACTTCACCCGGCCGGCATATCGGCCAAGGGAAAATACACATGAACATGACAGTGCATATAAAAAACCTTCGGTTGCGGGCAATCATCGGTGTCAACGATTGGGAGCGCGATCATCCACAGGACGTGACCGTTAACGTCAAGATGGAGTTCGACGCCACCAAGGCCGCCGCAAGCGACGACCTGAACGATACGATCGATTACCAGGCCGCCAAGCATCGCATCATGGACGAAGTCGAAAACTCCAACTATTTCCTCATCGAGCGGCTGGCGGCGAAGATTCTTGACGTGGTAATGGCCGACCCAAAAGTTTTGCGAGCTACAGTTGAAGTGGATAAACCCCACGCGCTGCGATTCGCCGAGTCGGTTTCCGTCACTTGTTCCGCTCAGCGAGAACCGTGAACCATGCGATTCACGCTACCCAGCTAGTCGCGAGCGCCCAACCAAGCAATCGAAGCAACACGGCTTGCAAGCAAGCCATGCCACCCGTCATCCAGCAGGTTTTCTCATTTGTGTCAATCGCGCGGTTTTTCTAATGAGTGTCTGATCGCGCGGTTTTTCTAATGAGTGCCTGATCTCGCGGTTTTTCTCATGAGTGCCTGATTGCACGTCAGTCGCAAAAAAGGCCGGTTTATGCGCATACAATGAGACAAAAGCCGGCGCGATGTTGCGTTCGGCTTGAGCGAAGGAGATGGGGAAATGATTACTCGAGAAGCTTCGCAAAAAGCCTTGGAAAAAAACTCGGGCTGGATTATCGCGTACGGTGTCGTGCTGGTGTTGATAGGCATCGCAGCTATTTTTGCGCCCTTCGTAACGGGCGTGGCTACGGCGATGCTCATCGGTGCATTGCTCCTGGCGAGCGGCGTGGTGCAATTGATTCATGCATTTCGGGCTGGCACGTGGGGCTCTGAGCTGGCAGTGTTTTTCGGCGGTTTCCTCCGGCTGGTTTTCGGCGGGTTGGTGCTGGCTCATCCATTGCTGGGTCTGAGTTTTCTGACCATCCTGCTGGTGATTTACTTCATGGTCGACGGCATCAGTCGATGTGCATTCGCATGGCGATTGCGTCCGCTGCATGGATGGAGCTGGAGCATGTTCGGCGGGCTTGCGTGCATCCTGCTGGCTGCGTTGCTGTGGTTCAGTTGGCCGCTGTCGGGCGCCTGGGCCGTCGGTACGCTGGTCGGGATCAACATTCTGCTGATAGGCTGGGCTGCACTGGAGATGGGCGCTGCCGCTCGCAGCGAGGCCCATCGTCACGGCCCGACGCCGCACACGCTGCACCCGGCGATCTGATAGTCCGGTCCTGCCAGCACTTTGTAACGGGGTGCTAGGGCGAGTAGTAGTTGTGGCACTGCTTGCGACGACGATAGTTCCGGTCGCTCCAGAGGCGTTTTTCGTTGGGGCGCGGATTCGGGGCGGTGTTTGAGTATATCCGCAGTTCGTTGCCGCGAAGCACGATAATCTCTTCGCGCCAGTCGCCGGTTACGTCGGCAACATAGAGGCGATTTGCCTTCTCTGGGATTCGTAGCACGAATTTGCCCGTTAAGGGCTCGAACACGCACACGTCCCCATATTCGTGACGTTCCTTCGCGCAGGCGAGTTGTTGGCGCCGGCCGGTCCAGTCGATCGTGTGAATGACTTCCACGCCGCTGGCGGTCCAACCTTCTGGGGCGACGTCGTCCATCTCGTACTGATAGGCGACGTTTCCTTTCCGGTCGAACACGAACGGCTTCTGGTGCTTGGGGTAGCGGGAGCGACACCAGATGAAGATTTCATTCGAGTCTTTGGCAAATCGGCCGATGGCGGCATTTTGCGGCTCCTGCCATTTAAAGTGGTGCCGCCAGATCGCTCCGTCCGCCCCGATAACCTGCACGTGGTTGCGACGATGCCGGTCTTTTTTTATCCACGCTTCTTCGAGAAGCACCACTTCAAGCCCTGGCTTGTCCGGCAGGACGTCGGCGACGAACACGCTGTCCATGTGTCCGGGGAAGTTGGCGGCTTTGGCCAGGAGCTTTCCGTCGGCGGAGAAGATCGTCGCACCGATAACTTCGTCCTTGCCGTCGTCGTTAATGTCGGCCAGCCGAGCCGAACTGTGCGCACAGGACACGAACTGATCGATTGTCCAGAGGGGATTCCCGCCTGCCAGGAGTCGCTCCATACTGTAGGCTGCCAGGTGACCTCCCATCCGATAGTTTGCATCGTGCGTCGCCTGGAGCAGGACATCATTATCGCCTCCAGTGCCGCGGAAGTCGGCCAGCATCGCAACTTCCCATCGCGAAGCGCCTTTTGGCAGTGGCGGGCTGGCGGAGGCTTTCTCCTGGCCGGTCGCGCCGTCAAGCACATGCAAAACCGAGTCGTTCGTCAGGAAAACCACCTCGCACTTGCCGTCGCCGTCCACGTCGCCCGCTGCGACTCCCGGGCCGTGATGGCCGGGGAGGCCATTGGTCTCGCTCTTGGCGCTGACGCGGATGTCGGCCTGGACGATCCAAAGTTTCTTGCCATCGGTGTCGTAGGCGGCCAGATGTCCTGGAACGGTGACGAGCAGATCCATCCTGCCGTCGTTGTTCACGTCTGCTGCGATGATACCGCCGGCTGTGTTGGCCGGTGCTGGAATCTCCAGCAGGATGATCAGGCAAGTGAAGAGACTGGCGCCCATAAGTTGCTCCTGTGAAAGGGTACGGGAATTCGCGTAGATCGATGATAGCCGCTGCGAAGTGTTCTAACAAGCGATGGGCTTTGTAAATGCAGGCCGAATACGAAATAACAACTCACTCGCAAGTGTTTTTATTAGAAAGGCATATGCGGCGAAGTCCTCGTCGCCAGGCGCATAGAATTGTTTATGATGGATGTGAAAACATAAGGAGAAAGGCTATGAGACTTCTGGTAATGCATACACTGGAGCTTGGCATTTCGGAAGACAGAGTTACCGAGATTCTTCGATCTGCCATGAGTACACCGGACATTCGCCCGTACCGCAGCTTTCTGAACCTGGCTGACGGGAAAGGCGTCTGTTTATTCGACGCTCCCGACAGGGAGTGCTTGATCCGGTGGCTCGATGAAAACAAGCTGCCGTACGACGCTGTCTGGACGGTTGAATTCGAGGCCGATAAAGGCGAGAGAGTCGACGTTCCGACCGTCTCGGCCGCTGGAGCGGGCACATAAAGGATTGGACGAAAACGGAACGATGAAGCCGTGAAGACGCGCTGCCAAAGAGCACGCGGCATGCGTAGCCCGCAACAGCGCGTCGAATCGCGGGCCGGTGAGGCAACCGGCTCGCGATTTTTTGCACACAATTTGCACACAATATAAAGGCGGCGCGGTGGGGCTCCCGTCCCACCGCGTTAGGGTTTGCTGAACAAAGTGGCAGGCAGGCAGTTTGCCGGCTCGCGTTTTTTTTTACAGTCCCCGCCGAGTCTGCAACATTTCGGTTGGGTTGCGATTCGTCTACGACGCCTTGGGAACCTGGGCGTTGAGGAACAGTTCCAGACCCATCTGCTCGATCTGTGTCTGAAGTGTCTCGATATCATCGACGTGCCCGTCTTCGTCTCCCAGAATCGACTCGAGCATATCTCTGGTGGCGTTGTCCCCGGCCACGACGCAAACCTCGATGGCTTTGTTATAGTGCTTGACTGCCCCGTACTCGGCCCCGGCGTCGGAGGCAAGCTGTTTGGGCACGTCATGGCCGATGTGGATATCGTTCAGTTTGCTGACGATCGGCATGCCTTCCAGGAACAGAATGCGTTCGATAAGTTTTTCGGCGTGCTTCATTTCGGTGATGGCCCGCTTGTAGACTTCGCCATACAGCCTCATGTACCCCCAGTCCTCGCACATTTCCGCGTGGACCATATACTGATTGATCGCGGTGAGTTCCTCGGCCAGCAGTTGGTTGAGTTCGGCCAGAACGTTCTCGTCGCCTTTCATAATCTGCTCCCCATTTATTTGGATTTGTGTGCAAACATGGTCCGAGCTTCAGATGTGTAAGTATACGCAAGGCCTGAGATGAAAGGTGGAAAACGGGAAAGAATTGCTTTTTCGGCGAATTTTCGCAACGTAGGGCTCTTGAAAAGTGTCTATATTGCTAATGAGGAGTCCGCGTGACGCCAAATTCGCTTTCGTGTCGGGTGGGCCATTTATTATAATGCCAAACAATCCGGCCGTTCGGACGATAGTATACCTATGCACCCCCAGTCCAACGCTCAACAGGAGAATGTGGTGAAGCAACATATTAGTGATAACAAAGTTCTGCTCCTATCGGCTGCATTACTGGTTCTTGGTTGCCTGACTTCGCTGCCGGCCGTCGCCCAGGCCGCACCAGCGACGACCGCGGTTTCCTCTTCGGCGACGACCCGCCCAGCCGAGGCCATTCCGGAAATAGCGCCGCAAAAGCTGCTCGCCGAAAGCCTGGACCAGGCGATTAGCGGGCAGTTCGCCTCGGCACTGGAGCATGTGCGATCGGCAAAGCCGCTTGACGACGCTCCGCAATTCGAGACGGTCGCGAAGTTGCTGGCCGATTATCTGCGGCAGTCCGGTAAGGCAGCCAAGGAGCGCGCTGCCGAATACGACCGGGCCGTCTCACGCATTCGCCGAAGCATGTTGGCCATGGACTATCTGCCGCAACTGGCCGAAGCAGGCATCGAAAAACAATTGCGAGATGGCGTGTTTGAGGCGGCTGCGGCGTACGGCCGCGCCTCGGTTAGCGATGAGCTGGAGTTGGCTACTGCCGACGAGGCCGCTAAATTCAAGACCGACGCGGGAGAGGCATTAGACGAGGCTGCCGAGAAACTCATCACGGTGCGCGACCTGCTTGGCGAGGACAAAGGGAAGTACGCTGAAACTTTTCGAAGCATCGTCAAGGATCTGGACGAAAACCTGCGTAAGTACAAAGTCGCGTGGGCTGCGGTCCAAACCGACAGTTCTCAGGGACGGCTGACCGGCGCAGAGACGCTGCGTGAACTGGAAGAAACCATTTTCAACTCGCTGGCTGACCTGGAGACGATGATCGTCAAAAAACCTTGGCGCGTCGGCCTTGGCCAGACACAAATGCTCGTCAGAGATCTGGCCACCGACCGGGATAAGGTCACGACGGAAACTTGGTATCAGGCGATTAAAAAGCTCGTCGAGGCCAAGGGCGTCGAGGCGATAGACAACGACGAGTGGTACGATGCACTGCGAGCCTATTCGGGGCTCAGCGGGCTCGAACCCGACAATGAAACGTATCAGGCAACACTGAAAATCACTCGAAAGCATGTCCGGGCGATCGCGTTGTACGGCGAGGATGACAAAGACGAGGACGAGAAAAAAAATGCAAAAGATCCTGAGCCGATCGATGTGGAAGACTCGAACAAAGCTGACGAACCAGCCAAGGCGGACTCTGAGCCAGCCTCGGAACCAGAGCCTGTCGACCTGACTCCTGACGAAGGCCCCCGGCTGGAAGATCGCACCACCTGGCGCGAGATGGTTGCCGGCGCCGACCCAGAAAGCGTGCGTGCGGCGATAACCCAGCTGCACCAGTATTACGTCAGTACGGTGGACTATCGCAAAGTGGGGCTTGGCGCGCTGGAAAGCATTCAGGTGCTGGCCGAGGCGCCGGAAGCGGCCAAGACATTCACCGGCCTGGCCGACGCGGACCTGCGAGATCAATTCGTCTCCAAGATCGGCGATATGCGAACGCATATCAAAATGCGTCCCCGTGTAGACCATGTGGATATTCTGATGGTGTTGAACCGCGTGGTTCGCGCGTCGGAACAAACAGTGAAAATCCCGACCGAGGTCCTGTCGGTCGAGTTCGCCGAGGGCATGCTGGACGAACTCGATAAACACAGCGCCATGGTCTGGCCGTACGACATTGCCGAATTCGACAAGGCTGTGATGGGCAAGTTTACCGGCGTGGGTATCCAGCTAAGCCCCAAGCAGCCTGGTGAACCGTTGAAAGTCTCCATGCCTCTCCCCGGCACGCCAGCTCACAGGCAGGGGATCAAGGCTGGCGACCTGATCGTCGCGGTCGACGGTCATCCGACTGAAAAAGTTGGCATGGATAAACTCATTCGCATGATCATGGGCGAGAAGGGCACGCGAGTCGTGCTCAGTATCGAGCGCCCCGGGCTGATCAAGCCGAAAGATGTCGCTATTATCCGCGACGAAATCCGCATTCGCACCGTCAAGGGCTGGCGCCGCATCCTGCCCGACGGCGAATGGGATTACCTTGTAGACCCGGACAACGGTATTGCCTACATCCGCGTGACCCAGTTCTCCCAGCAAACCATGCCGGAAATGACCGCGGTCCTCGCCAAGCTTCGTGAGGATGGAGTTCGATCGCTGATCGTCGATTTGCGGTTCAACCCAGGGGGCATTCTCCAGGCTGCGACCGCAATGGCCGACGAATTCATCGATGATGGGTTGCTGGTCTACACTCGAGGCCGGGTGACGCCGAGACGGGAATCTCGCGCCAAGCCCAGTGGACTGTTTCTCGACGGTGACCTGGTCGTACTGGTCAACCAGTACAGTGCATCGGCGTCCGAGATCGTTTCGGGGGCGCTGAAAGATTGGCGGCGAGCCATCATCATCGGCGAGCGCACGTATGGCAAGGGCAGCGTGCAGAATGTCATTCGCCTGTCAATGTTCCGCCAGCCCAAGCTGAAATTGACCACCGACTACTACTACCTGCCGACTGGCCGGCTGCTGCACCGCAAGAACGGCAGCAAGACATGGGGCGTCGATCCGGACGTGGAAGTCCGCCAGACGCCGAAGCAGCTCAAACGCTGGCTGGACATCCGCCGCAAGACGGACCTGGTCCAGGACGTCGAGCCGGGACAGTTGACAAGCGACCTGGCCAAGCAACTCGACGCCGACATGCCGCTCAATACGGGCGTTCTTATGCTGCGATTGATGCAATTGCAGAAAGACCTGGCCGCCAGGCAAGCGGTTGCTCTTAAGAAAGCTGGTTGACGATCGCAACGAATGGATCGGCTGGAAGGTCGAAAAGAAGAACATGCTTCTCCGCTGCGACTAGAGAAACATGGCACCCGTCCCCAAATGTAGGGCGTGCAATTTGTTTGCACGCGGAATGTCTCTTTTGGGTAAACGCGAGATGGCGTGGTTATTCTGTTTCGTCACCCGGCGTTGATTCTTCCTGCTCGATCGGCGGGGGAGGGATAAAAGTGCGATCGATCACGGTCGTCCTGGCCATCATGTCGCCCAGTCGCTGGCGATTGCGGGTGAACAGCGGCAGTAGCAGGAGGAAGGGAACCCCCGTCAAGACCAGTTCAATGATCCGGAAAAAATTACGCAGCAGGATCGCCCGCAGGCTTGGCCTCAATCCGTCGTCGCCGATCACGCGAAGTTTGAAGATTTTCTTGCCGATCGTCGCGCCGTATCGGTGCTCCATGAAAACGCAGTACGCCGTGTACCCACCCAGCATGGCCACCGCGGCGTAGGCCAGTTTGGCTGGAATCGCGGACCCCTGAATCATTTCCCGTGCTTCCTGCTCGGTGGCCGGGTCGATTGCAAACAAGACGATCGAGGAGATCATTGGCCATGGCGCCAGGTCAAGTAATCCCGCCAGCAGACGTTTGATCGGGTTGGCCGGTCTCATCGTCGGCGGAAGCGTGAACGGCTTGGGTGGAGTCAGCGGCCGCAACAGCACCAGTGGAATGATGGAGAAGGTCAGACCCCACAGGAAATAATCCATGACCTTATTGCCGCTCGTGTCGGCCGGGCCACGCGTGAATACATCCACATCACGGATCGCCAGAATTTTACCGTCCTGGCCGCAGTTGGCCTTTTTGAGCACCTCGCCCTCCGTCCAGAGCAGGGCGATTCGCTCGGAGAACGGTGTCGCCATGAGCCGCTGGCCGGAACTCCATTCCATCACATTTTCGCCGAACCGGATGGGTTGACTTACGAATTGCTCTTCGGCGGGCTCGTACAACGCCAGATAGCCGGAACGCTTGTCCTTCTTGCCATCTACTGGCCCGGCAAGCAGCACGACAAGCCGGTCGCGGTGCGAAAGCAGGGCGGCTATCGCGGCCTCGGCGGGCAAGCCTTTGCGGTCCAAGCTATGCCAATTCCCGTCACTCAAAACGGCCAGCAAGCCATCATCGTTCGCCGAGTCGGTGGCTACGTAGACGTCCGCCCCAACCCCGGCGGCCAGCAGTCGCTCGCCCGATCTGAGGTCGACGGGTTCGGGATAGTCGATCCAGTGCGACCAGGTTCCATTTTCCCGGCGAAATACGCCAACGTGCATGAGTCGCTTTTTCGACAAGGCCTGGTTTGGCCTGGGTTCAGTTGGTCGGGCGACGACTGCGATCAGCGTCTGCTGGCGAGTCACCTTGTCGGAATCGTCGTCCGTGCGGATGGCGGCCAGTGCGATCGGACCGGCCGAGGGCGGTATGCGATTCGGGTCTTCGAGCCGTCGGTGGACGATTCTCCGCCCGGTCGAAAGGTTATACAAAACGTGGTCGAACTTTTCGGCGAAAATCATGTGGAGCTGCCCGTTCGAAAGCAGGGCCGCTGCCGGGGCGCCATGGGCGTCTTTCTCCACCCAGTGCCATTCAGGCAGATCGCTTTCCTTGCCAACTATGTCGTAAGTCGCACCCTCGGAATTGACGCGGATGAGGCAAAGAACGTTGGCATCGCCGGTCGCCATCAACGACGGCTCGGCCGCCGCGGCACTCGCAGTCAGCAGCAGGGCTCCCAGTAAAATGCTCCGGAAAAATGAATGATTCAACGGTCCGTGTCTCCTCATTCCAGGTCTCGGTCGATCTGGACGACGTTTTCCAGCGGGATGCCGGACTGTAATTGTTCGCTGTCGATTTCGCGAAATCGACAAGCCTCTACGTCCCATCTATCTTCGGTCGTCATCTCGCTGAGAACTATGTGGATTTGGCTGGCTTTGCGGGGCCAGTCGATTTTGATGTCGGTCGGCATGACGGGGCGTGCATCGCCTGCCTGACCGCTCTCGATGGTTCGATAGTCGCTCAATTTCGCTTCCATGGTCAAGTCGCCATCGCCGTTGTAGAGCTTGACCAGGAAAGGTCGGCGGGGGCCGTCATCGCTCCACGAATAATAAATCTCACGTTTGGCGATGATCTTGCCCGTGACGGCCTGGCGATCGATATAGGTCAGCACATAGGCCTGCGGATCGCAGCTCATTCGCATGACCATCGCGGGGATTCTGGTAAGATCCTGCGGCAATTCGCAGATGCTCAGAACCGACAGCAATTGGGTTGGGTCCAATGGCAGGTGATCCAGTTGAGGGGCTCCGACGAATTCCTGTCGGCCCCACCAGGCTCGTCCGTCGTCGCCCGGGCGCACCCACAGGTAGTAGACGCCCTCGGCTGCGCTCGTGCCAAGGCGAAACAGGTCGCCCACGATCAGCGTCTCGCGGCCGATCAGTACGAAATCTTTCTGGGCGAGTGGATCGTCGCTCTTGGCCAGCAGCAGCAGGCCGTTCGGCCCGGCGAGCGGACTCGTCGAGCCCCAGTTCCAGACCTTGCCCTTTTCGTCGGTGATTTTCAGTGCGATCTTAGCCCGCGTCCACAGGCGGGGCACTTCGGCGGCGTTGTCGTTATAGTCGGCCAGCACCCGTTCCAGCGAGACGTGCGCCTCGGGGCATTTCACGCAGCCGCCCAGGCAGGCAGACGCGACAAGCACTACGGCGATCAAGCTCCGACTTTTCATCACAGTTCGCTCTCCATGATCTGTCCGAGCTGGCCGCTGACTTCGGCGATTTTGTCTTCGTCCATTTTCGGGTCGATCACTTTCTCGACTTGGTCGCTGCCCTTGAAGTGCATCTGCCAGATTTCCACGCCTTCGTCTGTCCGCTCCATGCGATCGTAGACGAGCATTCTTTTCCGCATCAGCACCAGCGCCAGCACGTAACGGAACGTGAGCTTGGCGGCGTCTTCGGCGTCTTCCAGCCGGCGAAAAAAGTTGACCAGCAATTCGTCGTCGACGAAGAGTTTTTTCTTTTCTTGCGGCAGGGGCACGCGGGTTCGCCAGGCGCCAAGCACGTCGGGGCTTTCCGCATCCGGCGATTTGTCTTCGCTGTCCCAGCAGCTAAGGCAGTAGTCTTCGCGCCGAAACTCTTCTTCCACTTCACGGACGACCGCGACGTATTCATCTTCCGGCTGCATTATGCTCTCGCAGTTCGAGCAGGCGCCGCTGGTCTTGGATATATTGTATTCTTTCGCCATTTTAGCGTCTTGATCCTTTAGCCGGCCGCTGCCTGTTCGATCTGCTGTCTCATCGCGTCCGCCTTGTCTCGGTCGGCCAGCGACGCCTGGCGGATATCGTTGGCCGCGTCCTTGTCGTCCAGCCAGGGCGTGTTGATCGCCACGTTATAGTCCGACAGCCGGGCCACCGCCGCTGCCAGTGTCGCCGCGGCCGTCAGATCGCTGATCAGGTACGGGTTGCACTTGTCGACGAACCCGGCCAGGTCGCCCAGCACCGCCAGTGCGAGCTTGGTGGTCTGACGGGGCACGCCGGTAGTGGCCGCCAGGGCCAGTTGCATCGCCTTGTCCTTCTCGTCACCGGCGTCCATGGCCGACGCTTCGCGATACAGGCCGTATGCCTGGATGTCGTCGGCGACCAGCGAGTCGAACATCTGCCGGGCCTTTTCCATTCGCCGGCCCAGATGCGCGTAATACTCCTCGTGTTCGGCGTACTTTTTCTTGCCGCGCGTGAAGTTCAACGCCATCTCGCCCAGTGCGACCGCCAGTCCACCCACCACGCCGGCAACGCTACCGCCGCCGGGGGTCGGCGTCTTGGCCGCCGTAGCTTCGATAAACTCTCGCACAGACTTGGCGAGAATGTCACTCTTGGCTGCTTCGTTCGTCATTACTTCTTCTCCGTTTGCGGTTCGGCCGGGGTTTCGAATACCTCCGGTTGCGGCGTGGTTACGATTGTCACCATCCCGCCGGCCAGGTACTTCTGTCCGACGCGCAGCACCTCGGCTGGGGTGACCTTGCGATAGTGGCTTTCGAGCCGACTGCGGAAGTCATAGCCGAATCCGTACAATTCGTCCAGTGCGGCGAACATTGAAAGTGCGGACATCGACTGGTTGTCCAGCAGCTCGGCCGTCAGGATCGTGTTTACCGCAATGTCGATATCTTCCTGCGTGGGGGTGTGGCTGGCTGCTTTTCGCATGTTCTTTTGGATAATCTGGGCGACCTGGACGGCCTTGTCGGGCTCGCACTGGGCGTAGGTCATGAACGCCCCGGGCGAGAGGCCAGCCCAGTTGTAGGCGTGCACCACGTACACCAGCTTCTTGCCGCGAAGCTCCGAGTGCAGCCAGCCGGACGGGAGGTTCCAGCCGCTGATGATCGTATCCAGCACGGCCAGGGCGAAGCGGTCGTCCAGATTGGTCACCTTCATGCTCGGCACGGCCACGATCACGCCAGCATTGGTCTTGTTGGTTTTCAGGATGTGCAGCTCGTCGTCGCCGACTTTGCGGGCTGCGACCTGGGGGATCGTTACGTCGCCCTTGGGCATTTCGGCGAAGAGTTTCTCGATGCGTTTGCGAGTTTCGGCTGCATCGAAATTGCCGTACACCGCCAGCACGCTCGCACCGGTGAGGACGTTGGATGCGTGGTATTCGGCGATCTGTTTCGGCTTGGCCTGCTGGATCACTTCCAGCTTGCCGGAGGGCAGTCGGCTGTAGGGCGTGTCGATGAAAAATTTGCCGCGGAACCATTTGCGAAGCTCGTAGAACCAGTGCTCGGTCTCTCGCTTGATGCTGGTTTCCAGCCCCGGGCGGATGATGTCCAGTTCACCCTGGGCGAATGTCGGGCGGATGATCACGTCGGCGAAAATATCCAGTGCTTCGGTGAAGCTGTCGTCCAGCACCGTCGCCTTCCAGTAGAGCGTATTGTTGCCGCTCTTGCCGCTTACCCCGCCGCCAGCGCGAGCGAAGAATGCTGAAATTTCCTCGGCCGACCTGGCACCTGCGCCTTTGGTCGACAGGGCGGCGGTCAGCGTGCCCATGCCGTTGGTGTTGGCATCTTCGACCAGCAGCCCGCCGCGCACGGCCAGCGTCATCGAAACCAATCCCACCGAGTCGGTCGAATACAGCACCACTCGCAGGCCGTTGGACAGCGTGAACATCGTCGGGCGGGCCGAATCGGTCGCGGCGACTTCATCCGCCTTTTGCGTGGCGGCTTTTGCCTCGGCCAGCGGGATCAGCCGCGTGAATACCATCGCGTCGAAATCAAAATACTTCTTCGCCATGCGGAGGATGTCTTCGGCCGTCACCGCCTGGATTCGCTCTGTGTAATGCTTCGAGAATTCCACGTCGCCCGTCACGAGAAAATCGGTCGCCAGCGTCCCGGCGATCGAATCGACGGTCTGCTGCGAGTAGACGAAGTCGGCCACCTTCTGCCGCTTCGCGCGTTCCAGTTCGTCCTCGGTAATGCCCTCCGCCACGACGGTCCGCAGTTCGGCGAGAATGGCCTGCTCGGCGGCGTCGGCCTTGTTCGGGTCGGACCGGAACGAAACCGTGAACATGCCCGCTCCCCACGCCGGCGTCCATGAACTGGACGAGATCGACGTGACCAGTTTCTTCTCGCGGTAGATCTTGCGGGACAGTCGGCTGGATCGGCCCTCGGTCAGCGCATAGGCCAGCACGTCCAGTGCGTAGAGGTCTTCGTGAACCAGCGGGATCGACCGGAAGCTCATATTTCCCATCGTGTCGGTGAGCCCTTCGTTCGGCTGCACGACGCGGCGAACGCCCGTCACTTGCGGCACGGCCGGCAGGGTATGCTGCGGCGGACGACCGGCTGCAAAGCCCGCAAACGCCCGGCGGGTTCGTTCGAGCACTGCCTCGACGTCCACGTCGCCAACCACGGAGAAGACCATGTTCTGCGGTACGTACACTCGGCCGTGATAGGCGACCAGTTCTTCCATCGTGAGCTTGGCCAGCGGGTCGGCGTAGCCGATCACCGGCACGCCTGCAGGGTGAGGGGCGAAAAAGTTCGTCGAGTGGGCGTACCACATAGTGCGGGACGGATCGTCCTTGCGCATCTCCAACTCGCGCTGCACCACGCCGTGTTCGCGGTCGAAATCCTCGCGCGAGATATCCGGCCGGGCCATCCAGTCGGCTACCAGGTCGATGCAATCGTCGGTCTTGCTCGAAGCGGCCGAGATGTAATAGCAGGTGTGGTCCAGCGTGGTGTATGCGTTGGACTGCCCGCCGATTTCCTGCACGCGATCGCGGGTCTGCTTGGCTTGGCTGGCGGCGGCCGAGCCCATGTCATGCACCGCGCCTTTGGCGACGAGGTGTTCGAGAAGATGGCTCACGCCGGTCCCGAGTAGTTCGCCCTCGTATATGCCTCCCGTGTGGACGTAGGCCCGCACGCAGACGACTGGCGCCTGGCGGGTCGCCTTGACGATGATCGTCAGCCCGTTGTCCAGCCTTGCCACCGTCACGCCGCTTTCGTTGGTGATTCGGCTGACTATCTTGCACGGCTCGGACGCGGGCGGCGAGGTGGTCGGTTGCGCGTCAGCTGCGATTGCAGATGCCGAAGATGCCGAAGATACCGAAGATGCCGAAAAAAGCAGAACCATGCAGGCGAGCGAATACGTTCTTGCGTTCATGTGTGACCTCGCAGTTTCAAGCGTTTGTAATGAATTTTCTAAAAGGCGTTTCCCCATACTACGATTTTACGAGGCAGTGGGGTCGTCGTCGGACTCCACTTCGCTGAGATAGGCCAGCGTGCGGTCCAGGTCGCTCCGCAGGTGTCGCACGCGAAGAAGGCTCTTGACGCGGGTGAGCAGTTCCAGGCGATTGACCGGCTTGGAAATAAAATCATCCGTGCCGCATTCCACGCCGCGCTCGATGTCTCCCAGCTCGTTCAGCGCCGTCACCATAAGGATCGGGATGTCCCGGGTCTCGGGGTCGCTCTTGAGCTTGCGGCAGACTTCGAAGCCGCTCATTCGCGGCATCATGACGTCCAGCAGGATCAGGTCGAACGGCTCGGCCTGGATTTTCTCCAGCGCCTCCACGCCGTCGGCGGCCGTCACCACCCCGCAGCCCAGCGGGTCCAGGTTCGCCACCAGTAGCTCCAGATTCTGGGCGTTGTCGTCCACGACGAGAATGTTGCTCTCGGCCAATTTTTTCGGGCTCAATTCGGACGGGCCAGTCGGCAGCTCGGTCATCCGGTCATCTCCTTGCCTTTTTAGCATTCTATCATTGTGTCATTTTGCCATTCCGTGGCCCTCAAAGAGTATCCACAGCCGCGCCGGTTCGCAACATCGCTTCGTTTGAAAAGACGCCCCTCCGCGCGAGGCCGGCCAGATGGTATGATCTCGATGAAATGCAATTGTTCAAACCCGAGCCCGACGAAGCGATCGAACCCCCCCAAAGCGGACGGGCTGTCGCCGTGGTGGTTAGCGTCAATCTCTGGCGAGGGTTCGACTACCTCTGGCCGGACGAACTTGGCGACCCGGCCGTCGGGCAGCGAGTCCGCGTGCCGTTCGGCAAGGGCAATCGAAAGCGGCTGGCGTTCGTTACGCACTGCGACCGCAGGCTTGGCAAGCGAAAACTCAAAGCCGTCGCCGAGGTAATCGACCGGCAGGTGCAATTCACAGACGGGCTTTGGAAACTTGGCGAGTGGATCAGCCGATATTATCTCTCGCCGCCGGGGATGACGCTGGCTGCGATGATCCCGTCGGCGGTGGGGCGACACGCGGCGCGATCGGAGACGGTTGCATTTCTGCAAAGCGTCCCGGCCGACTGGCCCGGCTCGCTGGGCGGGCGACAAAAACGCGTGCTCGATGAACTGTTCGAGGCGAAAAAACAGGGCGTCGAGCCGCTCGCACTCGAAAGCCTGCTGCATCACAGCGGCGCATCACGGGACACGATCAAGCGGCTGCGGCAGCGTGATCTGATTCGCCTGGAGTCTCGCCCGGTCCGCCTGGCCGATCTTCCCGACGCTGCGACGGCCGCGCCGTTCGATATGAACGAAGATCAGCAGCAAGTTTTCGACGCGATGAAGCCCAAGCTCCAAGCCGACGAATTTTCCTGCACGCTGCTGTACGGCGTGACCGGCAGCGGCAAGACCGAAGTCTACATCCGCGCGATACTCGACGTGATCGCCGCTGGGCGACAGGCGCTGGTGATGGTGCCCGAGATCGCACTGGCAACCCATACGCTTCAGCGGCTGGTGCAGCGTCTGCCCCGCGTGGCCGTGCTGCACAGCGGGCTGACCGACGTCCAGCGAGCACACCATTATCGTCAGATTCACGAAGGCCACGCCGACGTGATCGTCGGGCCCAGAAGCGCAGTGTTCGCCCCGGCCGGTCGGCTGGGGCTGATCGTTGTCGATGAAGAGCACGAGTCCAGCTACAAGCAGGACACAGCCCCTCGCTATCACGGGCGGGACGTGGCGATCAAGCGGGCGTCGATCGAGAACATTCCGATCCTGCTCGGCTCGGCCACGCCGTCGCTGGAATCGTACCACAACGCTCGCCAGGGTCGATACGACCTGCTTCGCCTGGATAGCAGGGTGCGAGGCCTCTCCATGCCAACGCTGCAAATCGTCAACCTGCGGAAGGACATCCAGCCCGGGCGGATCGAACTGATCGGCAAGACGCTCACCAATCGCATCGCCGCCACGATCGACCGAGGCGAGCAGATCATCCTGCTGATGAACCGCCGCGGCTACGCAAGTTGCGTGTTCTGCCCGTCGTGCGACTGGCGATTCTCCTGCGACCACTGCACGCGGCTGATGGTGTTTCACCAGGCGACGCAACTGGCGATGTGCCATTACTGTCAGCACACCTCGCCGCTGCCGGGACGTTGCCCCGCCTGCGGAAAAAAACTTTTGTACTTCGGCTACGGCATCCAGCGGATCGAGAGCGAGCTGGCCCGCAAGTTCCCCGCCGTTCGCCTGGCGCGGATGGACAGCGATACGATGACATCGCCAAAACAGTTTCAGAAGGTCTTCGACGCATTCAGCGCGGGCGAGTTGGACTTGCTGCTCGGCACGCAGATGGTTGCCAAGGGGCTGGACTTTCCCCGCGTGTCGCTTGTGGGCGTGATCTCGGCCGACACGGCGCTGATGATCCCGGACTTTCGCTCGGCCGAGCGGACTTTCCAGTTGATAGAGCAGGTTGCTGGCCGGGCCGGGCGGGCCGATCTGCCCGGGTATGTGGTCGTCCAGACCGTCAACGAGGACGAGCCGGCCATCCAGTTCGCCAAGTCGCACGATTACGAGGGCTTCGCCGAATACGAACTGCCGACGCGGAAGCAGACGAATTTGCCGCCATTTTCCCGGGTGATCCGCTTTATCTCGCGTCACGAGAAGCTAGACCGGGCCGAGCAGGGCGCCGAACTGCTGGCCGGGCGGCTTGCCGCGAGTTTCGCGTCGGTGGCGACGATGTTCGGCCCGCAGCCAGCGGGCGTAAAAAAGATTCGCAACCAATTTCGTTTTCAGGTCTTGTTGATATTCTCCCGTCCCGGAGCGGTCCAGCATATCCTGGCCGATCGGATGGAAGAACTCTGCAAGGATTGCCCCTCGGAGATCATCGCGGACGTTGATCCGATCATGTTAATGTAGGTCGAGCAGTTCACGTTTGATCTGCCGCATTCCAACTTGCTGCGGCATCGGCTGACTTCGTCGTGCTGTATCGACAACCCGTAAAGGGTTGCCTGCTTCGCACTCCTCGCCAGTCTCGTCCTCGCGGCGTTGGCTCCACGACATCTCAATCGGGAAATGCTCTGTGGTTACAAATGAGTACCCGGCGCGGGTGAATGCGAAAAACCGCTTGACCGGGGGGGATCATCTGGGTACAAAGGTCGTTCTGTATTTTGGCGGTGGGGCTATGCGCCTACTGCCGGTAACCGTAATATGCCCGAAGCTAACGAAAGATTACCGGAAGACTTGTCGCATCTGCGGCGGCAAATTGACTCGCTCGATGCCAAAATCGTCGAGCTGCTCAACGAGCGCGCGAAGGTCGTTGTCGAAGTCGGCCGGACCAAACAGACCGACGGAACCCCGATTTACGCGCCCGATCGCGAGCAGGCGGTTCTGCATCGCATCGCCGAATTGAACGGCGGGCCGCTGCCGCCCAAGACACTCCAGGCGATCTACCGCGAGTTGATGAGCGGCTCGTTCGCGTTGGAAAAACCGTTGCGGATCGGCTATCTTGGTCCCGAGGCGAGTTTTTCTCACCTGGCGGCCGTGCGAAAATTCGGCTCGTCGGTCGAGTATCGCCCGATGACCGACATTCGCGCCGTGTTCGACGAAGTAGCCCGTGGCCATTGCGATCTCGGCGTCGTGCCGATCGAAAACAGCGTCGGCGGCGGCGTGGTCGACACGCTCGATTCGTTCACCGAGGCGTCAGTCCACATCTGTGCCGAAGTCCTGCTGGAGATTCACCACAACCTGCTGGCCAACTGCGCGCCGGAGGAGATCACGATGATCGCCTCCAAGCCGCAAATTTTCGCCCAGTGCCGCAACTGGCTGGCGACCAGTTTTTCCGACGTGCATCTCAACCCCGTCGCCAGCAGCGCCAAAGCGGCGCAGATGGCAGTCGAGGAACACGGCGTGGCGGCGATCGGATCGATCCAGGCTGCGGAGCTTTATGGGCTGAAGATCGTCTACGGCAACGTCGAGGACGATCCGCGGAACATGACGCGGTTCTTCGTGATTTCCCGCGTGCCCGCCAAGCGGACCGGCAACGACAAGACGGCCCTGATGTTCACCACGGCCCACAAGTCCGGGGCGCTGGTCGACATGCTGAATGTGTTGGCGAGGCATGGAATTAACCTTACGAATATCGATACCCGCCCATCGAAGCAACGCAACTGGGAGTATTATTTCTTCGTGGATGCCGATGGCCACTGCGAAGATGATAATTTCATCGAAGCCTTGAAAGAGGCGGGAGATCACTGCAGCGCACTGCATGTGTTGGGCAGCTTTCCCCGGGCGGGCGAGCCGGTCTGAGTTAATCGAGAAACCATTCGCAGTGAAAGCAATACACGAGAAGGAAACGACATGGCACGCAAGCTGTTTGTTGCCGGCAACTGGAAAATGAATTCGTCGATGGCGTTCGCGACCGAACTGGCC
>SDBT01002818.1_pt1 | contig 30435 bp, 28 predicted proteins | sample 2277101 | NCBI WGS metagenome assembly SDBT01 (sample SAMN10404973, study PRJNA504765) | marine sediment metagenome | isolation source: marine sediment core GS10_PC15, 103 cmbsf | place: Arctic Ocean: Southern Knipovich Ridge | collected 2010
GGAGAAGGCCACCAGGGAGCCGAACACCACCAGATAGCAGAGCGCCAGAAGCGATGCCATGGAGATCTGTCCCGGATCGACAGCTCCGATCTCCCCTCTGGCCAGCCCGATCGCCAGGAGAGCTATCCCTCCACACAGCATCTGCATGGCGGGCCCGATCCCGGAGGCGGAGGGCCGCGCAGCATACTTGGACACCACGGACCCGGCGGCCCACGCCGCAGCTCCTCCAAGCACGAGAATCCCACCTATGAGATCGTTCCGACTCCCCTGCCCGGTGCCACTTGAGGACCGTCGCTGGCTGAACCAGGACCAAGGGCCGAAAGCCACCGACTCCAGCGTCGGCAGAGCCAGATCCAGAGGACTCTGTCTGCCGGTCGGAGCAACGGCCTGGGCCGCTCCCGCTGAAGCACAGTATGTTGGTGACGTAGGACGGCGTTCTCAGCCGCCAAGGAGGTGCGGGAACGAGCCATGCCAGTGAGGGCACGGAAGACCAGAAGGAGCCATGAGATCATGATCCCATGGTCCGATGGCAAAGGCCCAAACGTCAACCCCGGCAAGGCGGATGAGGTTTTCACGGAGCACGGGGTATATTGTATCAGTCTCTAGTCTGGGTTCAGCGCGTCCCTATTTCAAAAAATAGAGTTTATGTTATAAAGTGCGTGTAGCTCCAGTAGCGGTCTCTTGTATCCGGGCATATCGTTACTACTGTTTTTCCCTTGCCCAGCTTCCTGGCTACTTCCAAAGCGGCGCAGACGTTTCCTCCCGAGGATATTCCGCAGAATAAGCCTTCTTCACGAGCCAGTCTATTCGCCATATCTATTGCATCTTGGTCGCTTACCATGATGGTGTCCTCAAGTATACCTTTCTTCAGTAGCTCGATGATTATCCAGCCATCGAGGCCAGGTATCTTGTATTTCCTCATATACGGAGCGACACCTTCTCCCTCTGCCGCTTTCTTTGCCTCGGTAAACAGGGAAGAGGAGTCCTCTGTACTCTCTGAATCGCTTGCCTCTTTAAGCAGTGGTGAGGCTGCGGGTTCAACGCCAAATACTCTTGCGTGCGGGTTCCCTTCTAGTATCGCCTCCGCTACGCCTAGAAGGGTTCCCCCTGTCCCTACAGCGGATACGTAGGCGTCTACTTTTCCATCTGTTTGCTCCATAATCTCCTTCCCGGTTGACAGCTTGTGGGCCAACCAGTTATCAACGCTCAACGCCTGCTTAGCCCACCAGGTGTTTGGCTGAGTCCTCTCCATCTCCAGACATTTCTTGCGAGGCATTATCTCAGCGATGGCTCCGTGGACGCTTTTACCTTTCAGCTCCTTCTTAACCTCGTCCTCCATGGGGACCTCCAGCATCTCTGCTCCGAAAAGCTCTAATCTCCCCGCTTTTTCGGGGACCGCAACACCTTCTGGAACGCATATCAAGCACCTGTAGCCCTTTACAGCCGATACGAGGGCTAAGGCAATGCCTGTGTTGCCTGTGCTAGCGTCTGTAATGAGATCGCCTGGTTTTATTCTACCTGCTTTCTCTGCCTCTTCAATCATCCTTAGAGCTATTCTATCCTTTATGCTACCCGAGGGATTCAAGTACTCTAGCTTTACCAGAACGTCAGCCTCAGTGTCGTTAATCTTCTTACTTAATCGCAGCAAAGGGGTGTCGCCGATAACATCTAAGATGCTGTCAACAATTTTCATGATGCTCTCCAAATGAGAGTGTCCCGTTCTCCGTTGAAGGTGGGTGGTCCCGGGGGATTCCCCTTCAACTCGCCTTTCTCATTTCGGCAACCGGCTGCTAGTCATCCAGATGAGCTCTTAGGATCCAGAGGTGCTGGTAGCCGAGGATCTTTCGGTAGGTCCTCTCCGTCTCTGTGAAGGCCGCTTCCGCCCATCGCAACGCCATCTCGCCGTTCTTCCAGGTCGTCACTCTCCGGATCTTCTGCCGGGCCCCGGAGTGCGTGCTATCGATGAGATTCGTGCTGCCCAGACACCGCCTGAGCGATGCCGGCAGCCCCAGCCTGTTGATGGTGAACATCTCGCCGAGCCCTTCCCGCAGGCTGGCCGCCGCTGACAGATGCTCCCGCTCCAGCCAGAGGGCCAGATGCTCGAGCTTCGCCTTCTCTTGCCTCCAGCCTCCACGCCGCCCGGATCACGTCCTTCACCTGGTCGTGGTCCTCCTTCGGGAGATGCCCAAGCACGTTTCTCAGCTTGTGATTCCAACACCGCTGAACAGGATTGCCGTGCCCGTAGACTTCGTCGATGGCCCTCCTCAACGCCTTCGAGCCATCGATGACGAAGAGCCTACGACGCTCGGGCTTCACGCGCCGCTCCACCGGGTCGCCGAGCAGCGCCTTGGCCAGCTCTGCACTTTCGCCCGCCGCGCGCCATGCGCCCAGCACATGTTTCTGGCCGTCCCCATCCACCCCTACCCCCAACAGCACGTAGTGCCGGTCGAACTGCATCCCGTACAGATAGATGATGAGCAGATCCACGTCATCGAACCGTCGCTCCGTGAACTCCTTGAGCGTCCGCGTGCTCGCCTCCACCATCTCTCGGCTTACCGCCGAGCGGCTGATCCCTACCGTCTCAGCCATCGCAGGAACCACCTGCTCTTACTCCCGCATCGAAACGCCGGCCAGGAGGAGTCTCAGCATCCGATCCGCCGGACACCCGGGCTGTTGCATCGCCTCATAGGCCGGCACCTCTACCTCACCCCCTTTGACCCTCTCCCCACCGACGCAGCCGAGGCTTCCTTACCCGCAACTTCCGCTCTGACAGATACACGACCCGTTCTGCGCCCCATGCCATCCCGGTGCCCCTGGCTTGCGGCCCTTTGCCCGCCTGCCCAGGGCCCACCACCCCGTGCGCGCTCATCTCAAGCACCGCCTCCACTGTTGCCCCACCCATGACCTCGATGACTTCGTCGATGACCACCTCCGCCCGCTTCACCAGTTCTACCATCGGCATCAGAAACTACCCGCCCTGCGCTGCTGGAACTCCGACAGCGCTTGGCTGTCCTTCCGATTCACGATCTCATAGGTTGTTATTGTGGTGGCTCCGTGTTGGGGTTATTCGTCAAACCGATCCTACTGGACCGGGTCCTCCGGACCCACCACTTCTTTTGGCTCCTCCCATCAACCTTCAACTACGTTTGGGACAGCTTCCTCGAATCTCACAAATCAAGCGTGCTGATCTCTCCCGGTTTGAACAGAAATTGCACCATATAGCTTCTTTGGATTCATTTTCGAGGAAAAGCATCCACACGATATTCTTCGACAACATCCTCATCCACAACAATACCCAAACCAGGTGTTTCGGGTAATCGCACCTGGCCGTCTACTATCTGCGGGCCCTCTTTAAGGACGTAGGTTTCAAGGTGGAAGTAGGGTGTCTCCAAAGCAATCACATTGGGGAACATGAGGCTCAGGTGAGCGCTGGCGGCAAGCACAGGGCCGTATCGAAAATTATGCGGAGCGACGGGGACATTCCGGCTCTGGGCTATCGTGTATATCTTGAACGATTCCATGATTCCGCCTAAAGTCGCCACTTCCGGCTGAAGGATATCGACGGCACCTGCATCAAGAATACGGTTGAATCCCCCAATCGTGCATTCATTTTCTCCACCTGCAATCGGGACGGGTGACCGTCTTCGAAGTCGGGCCAGGGCCGCATAATCATCGGGCGGCCAAATAGGCTCTTCCAGCCATCCGACTCGAAATTCAGCCAGTTCTGCGGCAAAGCGCTCCGCCTCCAGCGGATTAAAGTACCCGGTGGGATCCACAGCTATTTCTATGTCATCTCCCACGGATTCACGAGTTGCCCTGACTGACGCTATATCCACCTGGTGTAGTTTGACAGATCGGTATCCCTCTTTTACGGCCTCCAGAGCTGCAGCCGCAACTTCATCCGGGGTCTCATAGGTCTGCATGCTGGCATAGGCCGGCACTGTATTCTGCTCTTCATTACCAGGCAGCCCCTGCAATGAAGGGTAAGGCGGCACACTCTCTCGGACCGGTCCCCCAAGAAGAGCATAGACGGGAGCCTCATAGAATTTGCCCACAAGATCCCACAATGCGATCTCTAACGCACTGATGGCACATGAAGTAACGCCCACCCGACCGAAGTAAAAGCCGGCTCGATACATACGCTCATAAAGGTTGGATATATTGGTAGCCTCTTGCCCTATGAGTTCCGGCGCCAGCATATCCTGTATGATGGCTGCAACGGCAGAGCTTGCATTCCCACAGTATCCTTCCCCGATCCCTTCTAAGCCGTTGTCGGACTTGATTCGAATCAGCATGTGGGCCCCGTAGTTCCGGCCCAACGGATGTGGGAGCTTTCCTTTTGCTAGCGGGATCACCACATTTACCAGTTCCACATCTGTAATCTTCATGGCTTTCTCCTACTCAGAAGAAAAAGAAATCCTCTATCTACGCTTCATTGGGTCTCCCGTGGGCGGGAGAGACCGTGGATTCCATCATCGGTTTCTGGGCCTCCTCAGCGAAAAAGGGGGAAAATCGACTCGAACATCTCTGCACGGAGTCGGTTGAGGATAGTGCGGGTTGCCGGGCGGGCCGGGCCCACCCCCACCACACCAGTACTGTTGAATGCGGCGATGGCTCCGGTCTTCGCCTCCGGGTCAACGTAAATGAAGGACTGGAAGGCCATCCGGCTTCCCGTGTGCCCCACGTAGCGGACCCCCGCATACTCTTCAAGAAAGAAGCAGAGGCCCATGGACTCCCGGAGCCCGCCAGTTTCTTGAACCGGCACCTCATCCACCCACATCTCCTCCAGCGAGCTCCGGTTCAAGACGACGTCGTGGATGCTCCGCTGCTCTTCATCCCCGGCGGCGGTCAGAAACGCCAAGTATCTCACCATATCTCCGAGGGGAGCGTTCAGTCCGCCGTTGGAGACAGTGATCCCGGTGTTGAAGTCCAGTCCGTTGGGGGTGGACACCCCATCACGAACGGAGTAGTTGTTGGAGCGGTCCTTCAGGAGGTGGATGGGCGTGAAGTCGAAGTAACTCCGGTGCATTCCAAGAGGCCGGAGGATGTTCTTCTCTACGTAGACCTCCCACTCCTCACCGCTGAGTCCCTCGATGACCTGCCCCAGGAAGACGATCCCCGGGTTCGAGTAGGAGTACTGGCTTCCGGGTGGAAAGAGGATCTCGGTATAGGGAAGCATGGCCACGACCTGTTCCCACCCTGTGGGTGCATGGGGATGCCAATCCTCCTCTCCCCCCCAGGGCCAGGTAGGGCTCCGGAATCCGGCGGAATGGCTCAGGAGGTGCCGGAGAGTGATCGCCTCCATGGGCCCAAAGGGGTTGTGCACTTCCTGAAGCTCGGGGAGGTACCGAAGAATCGGATCATCCAGCATCAACAATCCCCGATCCCGGAGTTGCATAATGGCGATCCCCGTCAGGGTTTTGGTGATGGAGGCCCAGTGATAGATGGTGCCTTCGTCCACCGGTCGGTCTGTTGCAAGGTCCGCGAATCCGAAGGTCTCCAGGCGTACCACCTCTCCTTCCCTCACGAATGCCCACGAGCTTCCCACCATCCCTGACGCCTCAAGGGAGTCCCGGAGCTCCGCGGACATCCCCTGCCAGTTGCCCTGGAACTGCGGCGGCATTTGGGGGGCTGCGGGTACGGGGAGACAGATGGCCCCTACGAGAGCAACGGCCCGAAAGGCCCCAGATGGGATCGAGGGGGGAATCATGGGAGCTCCCTTAGAGAAGGAGAATAGGAACCAGGAGAAGTATGGAGTGCAGTGGGGCTGGAAGTTCTGGCTTGGGTGTCTGAGGAGGGTGTGAGCTCGCGGCCGTTGGCCCACGATGGGCCAGCCCCGGTCAGCTCCCGGGTATCGTCTCATCTTCTCTCACCCGCTTCGCTATTCCGATTCCCGTGGCCCCATAAAAGAGCGCGAACAGGAAGCCGGTATAATTCAGCACCGCCCACGGCGCGTACACCATAGTGGGTACCCCCAGGACTCCGGCCATGAACACCCCCGCGAAGCTCCAGGGAACTAGAGGGACGACCACGGTTCCCGAGTCCTCGGTGGTTCGAGACAGGTTCTTGGCTGCCAGTCCCTGCTCCCGGTAGGCTTCGCGGAAGAGATCGCCCGACACGATGATGGAGAGGTAGGCAGAACCCGTCACCACCGCCGTCACGATCCCGGTGGCTACGGTGGATGCCACCAGGCCGAAAACCCCCTTCACGACGGTCATCAGGGCGTCCAAGACGCGGGGGAGGAGCCCACAGCGGTTCATGATCCCCCCGAAGCCGAAGGCGGCAATGACAATGAGGACCAGCTGCATCATAGAGTGCATGCCCCCCCGCGACAGGAGGGAATCTACCGACTCCACCCCGGTGCCGGAAACATAACCCGTGACGACGGCTTCGATCACCGCACCCACGCTCTCGCCCTGAAAGACCACCGCCAGAATCCCTGCAACCAGGGAGGCCAGGAGCATCCCCGGGAGGATGGGCAGCTTGCGGAAGGCGAACCAGAGGATCACCGCCAGGGGCAGGAGGAGCGCCAAGTGGAAACGGAAGGAACCCTTGAGGGCGTCCTGGATCGGCCCGACCTCGGGCGTTGCCGCGGTCTCTGTCCCCAACCCCACCACCAGATACACCAGGAGGCCGAGGATCCAGGCCGGTGCCGTGGTCCAGAGCATCCAGCGAATGTGGTCGAAGAGGTTGGAGCCGGCCACCACTGGGGCCAGGTTGGTCGTGTCGCTGAGCGGACTCAGCTTGTCGCCGAAGGACGCTCCAGCCACTACCGCGCCGGCCGCGGCTCCCGCCGGTACCCCCAGGCCTTCCGCCACGCCCATGAGAGCCACACCCACGGTCCCGGCGGCTCCGGCCATTGTCCCGGTGGCCACCGAGACCACTGAGCAGATCACACAAGCGGTGAAGAGGAAGAAGCGGGCGGAGATGAGCTCCAGCCCGTAGTAGACCAGTAGCGGGATTGTGCCGGCGGCGATCCAGGTGGCGATGAGAGCTCCCACCGTGATCAGGATCATGACGGCGGGCATGGCCTTGGCCATGGAGGAGACGACTCCCTCCTCCATATCTTTCCAGGAATAGCCCACGTGCCGGGCCACGCCACCGGCCACGGCGGCGGCGGCGATGAGGAGCACCTCGATCCGGTACCCGAGCCAGCCATATCCCACGGCCAGAAGCACGCCCATCGCCAGCAGCGGCAGAAGGGCCTCCAGAAGAGTGGGACGGCGGGGTTCCGACACGGCCGCCCCGCTGTCCCCGGCCACCACGCCTACGGTCGGTTCGACGTCGTCTCGATTCATGACTGATGCCTAGCTCCAGCGTAAGATATTCAGCCCATCAGGAAGCTGGCCGCGCCCCGGAGGAACACTTCTAACATCCACCGTAGGCCCAATCAACCAACCTTTTTCGGCCATGACCAGAGCCGGCATCCCGTTTTCGTTTAGGATGTTGATGCGCTCCACGTCCATGCTATCAAAGGGTTGCCGCGCCTCCCTCAATACCGCACGGGCAGCGTCCAAGGAATCAATCATGAGCCGGATCCGGGCCCGTCCCTCCCGGTCCCGAAACAGAGGCGAGCCCACATAGGCCTCGCTCCTGAAGAGGATTCAATTGGCACTGATTTCCCGGGAAGCCAGCTCGCGGATCGCCCCGTCTGTCGAATCCCGGGCCACACCCGTACCTTTTATCTTGAGCATCAGCGAACTCATCAATGGGGACCTTCGAGTGTCGGTCAGATACATGTATTCCTGCCGCCCGGCTAGCACCGGTCTCCCGAGATCGCAGCCTCGCGACGTGATCCTGGTGGAATCGGTCGGAGGTCACACCACCACAGGCAATGGAGCCGGCTTCGTCCAGGTGACCGTGGACGGTCAGTCCACCCACTTCATCCCCACGCTCGTTGAAGAGGATCATGGCCTACTCTTGGGTCCGGCCGCCAGAAAGGTCTCGGGGAACTCCCGCCGGATCAGGTCATTGGGGGTGTTTCTCTCAGAACAATCTCCAGAAGCCGGAAACCATGGCACGGAGTTCGGTAACCAAACCTTCCTCCACACGGCACACTGTAAGTAAGCGACCGAGGTGGAGCATTCTACCATTCCCGAGTTCAGTTGCGCCGGTGAGCAGGAATCCCGGACAAAAACAATCCCCTCTCGGATGAAGGGGGGAGAGAGCTAGGGCAAAGATCGAGATACAGGCAAATGAACCCCACTCCATCTCTCGAGAAACGCATGACTCACTCTTCAGGGTCCCCGCGGGAATGTCAATTAACGACGGAGGATGCCGGCCTGGTCGACCTTCCGGATCTTATGCGGGAGGTTCAAGGGGGATCGGCCGACGCACTCCAGGAGTTGATGGACCGGCTGTGGACCGAGCTTGTACGGTTCGCGGCCTGGGAACTGGGGGACCCAGAGTTGGCCGAGGACATGGTGCAGGACGCCTTCGTCTATGTCTGGGAACACCGCCTCTCCTGGACCCACTCCGGCTCCCCCCGTGCCTTCCTCTACCGCATCGTCCGACACCACATCATCGATGAACGACGGCGGATGAGGGTCCGCGCCGAATTGGCCGAGCGCCGGAAGTTTCAGCCGTTTGTCGGACCGCCGACGCCTGCGGAAATGTTCGAAGCAACCATGGTCCGCGAAGCGTTTGAGGAGGCAGTGTCCGCCCTCCCGGTACGTCGACGGGAGGTCTTTTACCTCGTAGTCTTCAGAGGCCTACCCCACCGGGAGGCTGCGGAAATCCTGGACATCTCCCAACAGACGGTGGCCAACCAAGTCTCGGCGGCTCTCGGAGGAATCCGTGCCGCCATCCGAGCGGTCTCGGAGAAGCCTCTGTAGGCCAAAGTGGAGCCGGGGAATAGTAGTCCCCGAGCTCTCGATCGCTCTTCACTTACAAGGGTGTGGGCTTGCCGAACCGGACAGCCCTTTGATCCTCGGCTACAAGCCAACGGACGAAAAGACCCGGAACACCGGAGTTGATATATGGACGAGATTCTTCTTCGCTTCCTACGCGGTGAGGTCCGCGGATCAGAAGAGGAACAGGTGACCGCATGGCTACGACGGTCGCCGGATCACAAAGAGCGGCTCAGGGAGCTTCGAGAGATCCTCTCACTGGCCCAGGCGATGGATAGCCGCGTTGATCCTGGGGAACCGCCGCGGGCCACCGAGGTCATCTTCCAGGCTGGAGTCCAGGCCGGACATTCAAGACACCTTTCCCGCCGCCGCCGATCCGCACGCAGCCTCGTGCCATTGGCAGCGGCAGCAGTGGCGGTATTGCTGACCTTTGGGATACTGGGCTACGAACGATGGATTGGGAGTAGTGATGTTGCAGGGCTGGCGGCAGAGGAGTTCATGACCGGCTCAGCGGAGTCCTCGACCATCCGAATGAATGACGGATCCGTAATCCGCCTGGGCCCGGGGAGCCGACTCCAGGTTATGACCGGTGGATCCAACCGTCAGGTGGTGTTGGAAGGCCGCGCTTTTTTCTCTGTGACCCATAATGCTACAAGGCCCTTCCAGGTCTTTGCCCCCGCAGGGAGTGTGCGAGTGTTGGGAACTCGTTTCGAGATGGAAGCGGACATCTCCGGCATTCGCGTGGTGGTCATAGAGGGAAGCGTGGCCCTTGCAGCCAACGACACCGAGGTCCTTGTGCGTTCGGGAGAGATGACGGAGATCATCAGGGGGAAGCAAGGCGAAGTGCGAAAAGGACCGGGGATGGCCGAAATCTCGGCAGAGTGGATGGGCCAGTTCCTCGTGTTTCAGGATACGCCCTTGACTAAGGCCGTAGAAGAAATCGAGGAGCTCTACGGAGTCGATGTGCAGATCCTCGGTCCGGCCCTGGGTGGGAAGACCCTCACGATGTGGTTCTCCTCGCAATCCCTTGAAGACGTGCTCAGTGTGGTCTGCAGCGTGATCAGCGCTTCATGCCGTATCGACGGGAAGATGGTGAGGATCGGGGTGGGGATAAAGAACACACCGGGGCATCCCGGGGGTCAATAACGTAAGTCACCAAACGTAGGAGGATGGATTCTCATGAGAATCGCCATTCGAGCCGTAATCGTGGCGTCATTCCTGCTTATCAGTTTCGTATCCTACGGCGCCTCTCAAGGTCAACGCACAGTGGCGGTTCTCGAGGGGGACATCGGAGTTGCGCCTCCGGAAGGTTCTCTTTTGTCCCTGCCCGCCGGCCTTTTCGTGCAGGAAACGAGCGTGGTGGAGGCTCTCACTCTCCTCTCCACGAAGACGAACTTGAGTGTGGCGCTTAGCCCCAACTCGCTTCCGACGGACCACAAGGCCCGTTGTGACTGTGAGACCGCAAGCATTGCCGAGGCCCTCGACCAGATCCTCTCTGGCACCGGGTACGGCTACATCGAGTTGGATGAACAGATCATCATTGTGAAGATACCCCCTAGAGGGACTCTAGAATCTCTGAAGCCTGCTCTGAACCGGGTTGCCCAGAACGGGATGTCGGGGCCATTGAGCGGAGGGCGGTCCTACACGCAAGCTCAGCGCCTCTCTACCCTCTCTCGCCCACTACCTGAAATCCAGCAGAGGGGGACAATCCAGGGACAGGTGGTGAATGAGCGCACCGGTCAGGGAGTTCCTTCCGCACAGGTCTTCGTAGTCGGAACGAGCCAGGGCTCTTTGACGGACGACGAGGGAAGGTACGCCCTGCTAATGGTTCCGAGTGGGGAGCAGACCGTGGAGGTAAGGCACCTGGGATACCGGACCCGCACTCAAGCGGTGCGAGTCACCGACGGGGCGACAATCGACCTGGACTTCCTGCTCGAGGAGACGGCGATCAGGCTGGACGCTCTGGTGGTCACCGGCACGCCGGTTGCGACCCGGAGGGTGGAGATCGGCAACGCTCTAAGCCAGCTTGATGCGTCCGAGATCCGTCGGCTTGCCCCCGTGACGAGCCTTTCCCAGATGCTCCAGGGCCGGACGCCGGGCGTTCGGATCCAGACACGCTCGGGAATGGTGGGCTCCGGATCGGCCATCAGTATCCGGGGCGGCTCCTCCCTCTCCCTTTCCAACCGTCCGATGATCTACGTAGACGGCATCCGAGTGGACAACGAAGAAGGATCCGGTCCGGCTTTTACAGGTTCCGGGACCCCGTCCCGCCTCGACGACATTTCCCCGGAGGACATCGCGAGCATCGAGATCATCAGGGGACCGGCCGCCGCGACCCTGTACGGGACGGAGGCATCGAATGGGGTGATCCAGATCATCACTCACCGCGGGACCCCAGGCACCGCCCCGGTGGTGACCGCCACGATCCGGGGGGGAGCCACCTGGCTCCCTCACCCGGAGGAGGTTTTCGAGCCGAAGTACTATACACAGCCGGACGGGACTATTCTGGTGCAGAATCTGGTCGCGGAGGAGGCGGCGGCGGGCCGGCCGATCTTCCGTACGGGTCTACTCACGAACTTCGCAGTCAACATTCGGGGAGGAGCCCAGCGGGTGGGTTACTACGTCTCCGCTCAGCTGGAGAAGATGGACGGCTACATCCCGAAGAACGAGCTAACCCGGACCGGCGGCCGGGCAAATCTGAACATCGCCGTCCGGGACAACCTTGATTTGCAGATGAGCATGGGAGTCTCCCGGAACAAGATTGGTCTGGCTCCAGAGGGGTTCAGTGGCAATTTTGGCGTCATACCGATGATCGAGTTCGGGACTCCCAGGGTCAAGGATACGTCCCTGCGCGGTTTCAATAGAGCTCCGCCTGAGGCGACCCGAACCATCGACCTCATCTCCGACGTTGACCGGGCCACCGCGAGCTTCAAGGTAAGCTACCGCCCCTCAAGCTGGCTCTCGAGTCGACTCATCCTGGGCACGGACGTGGTGAACGAGAACAACTTGGCCCTGTTCCCCCGTCAGCCCGAGGGATCTGACCACTTCTTCGGTGGCCGTGGACTGGGTGAGGTGACCGTGGACACTCGGCGGTCCCGGATGAATACGATGGACTTTTCCACAACGGCTCAATTCGACGTGAGTCCCTCCGTCAGGTCCACCACTTCGGTGGGACTCCAGTACTTCGGACGGCGGACGGACTGGACGGGCGCCTTCGGAAAGGAATTCCCCGCGGTGGGCGTCAGCACGGTGAGTGCCGCGGCGGTGACCACGGCGAGCGAGTCGTGGGTGGAAAACACGACGGTGGGTGCATTCGTCCAGCAGCGCGTGGGATTGAACGATCGTCTGTTCGTCACCGCCGCCCTTCGGGGGGACGACAACAGCGCCTTCGGTGAGGGGTACGACGCGGCGATCTACCCGAAGCTCGGCATGAGCTGGCTCGTCAGCGACGAATCGTTCTTCAGGGACAGGTTCGCCGGGATCGTGGACGAACTCCGCCTCCGGTTCAGCTGGGGGCAGTCCGGGATGCAGCCCGATGCCTTCGCCGCCGCCACACTCTATGCTCCCATCACCGGACCCGGGAACGTGGCGACGCTCACGCCCGGGGCTCTCGGGAATGAGGACCTCGGACCCGAGAAAGGCACCGAGATCGAGTCGGGCTTCGACGCGAGCTTCCTGAACCACCGGCTGAGTGCCGCGTTCACCTTCTTCACTATGAGGACGAAGGACGCGATCTTCCGGCGGTCGATTCCGCCCTCCTCGGGGTTTGGGGGGACCCAGTTCGTCAACATCGGTGAGCTGAGCCGGCGAGGTGTGGAGCTAGAGATTTCGACCGTGCCGATCAGAGGCCCTCAGGTCACCTGGCGCGTGGGGACCGCCTTCAGCACACTGCAGAATCGGATCGAAGACATGGGAGGTTTGCCGTCGATCGTGTTCTCCTACCGTCTCACTCAGGCGCACGTGGAGGGCTTTCCCATAGGGTCGTTCTTCTTCAAGAAGATCATCCAGGCCGAGAGGGATCCGGCCACTGGTGACATAGTCTCCTTCGCCTGCGACGGGGGGACGGGTCCAGTGGGGGATCACATGCGGCCGGGAGGAGCTCCCGTTGACTGTGCCGGGGCGCCTTCGATCTTTTTGGGCAAACCCGGCCCGGGCCTGGAGGGATCTCTTTTCTCCACCCTCGAGCTGCCCTGGGGTCTGGACCTCCACATGAATATTTCGTTCACCAATGACTACCGGATGATGGACGTCACCCGCTCGGCCAACAGCCGCTATTTCAAGAACAACTACGAGTGGACCTATAGAAAAGAAGGTGATCCCCTCCTCCAGGCCTACATGGACAACAACATGGGGATCATCGGTTTGGAGAACGCCGACTTCATCAGACTCCAGGACCTCTCCCTTTCGCACCGGATCAGCCCCGGTCTCCTGGAACGGTTGGGAACCGGGATGTCCAGTGCATCGATCACTCTGGCCGCCCGAAACCTAAAGACGTGGACAAGGTTCAACGGTCTCGACCCGGAGGTCCGGGGGAGCAGCACGTCATTCGCCAACAATGCACAGACCCTCACCCCGTTGCCCGTCCAGTTCATTGTCACGGTCAGAGGGAGTTTTTGATCGACAATGAAGATGGGGCCAAGGATCAGCGGGAGGCAGAGGACATCAGAATTCCGCGAAGGAGATATCAATATCATGCGTAGTCGAATGACGGAAAAAGGGAAGGCCGCACGGCGGCGGACGACACAAGCAGCTCCCTGGATATGGATCCCCGTGGTCCTGGGTGGGCTCCTCACGTGGGGGTGCGGTGACATGTTGCAGGTGGAGGTCCCGGGCGATGTAGAGTTGGCCTCTCTGGACACTCCCGAGATGACCGCGGTTTTGGTGACAGGTGCCATCGCCGACTTCGAGTGCGCCTTCGGGAACTACACTTTCCTCGGCGGAACAGTGGTCGACGAGATCATGAACGGGAGTGCGGCCTCCGTTTACAACGCCTTCGACTGGCGTGGAGTCACCCCCAACGAGTCCGTTTACGGCACTGCAAGTTGCACGAGCCTTGGGGTTTACGTCCCGCTCTCCACGGCCCGCTTCGTGGCGGACGACGCGTACAGGCGGCTGGAAGGGTACACGGATGCGGAAATTCCGGATCGGGCCTCGCTCATGGCCACGGCGGCCGCCTACGGCGGCTACGCCCGGATCCTCTTCGGCGAGGGGTTCTGCCGGGCAGCCTTCGACGTGGGCCCGGCCCTCAGTCCCAGCCAAGTCCTGGGCCTCGCGGAAGAGCGGTTCACCACCGCGATCGAGCATGCCCAAGCCGCGGGCAACACCGAGATCCTGCACATGGCCTACGTGGGTCGGGCTCGAGCCCGGCTCGGCCTCGGCGACCTCAGTGCCGCCGCGTCCGACGCCCGACAGGTCCCCGAGGGTTTCCGGAAGGACGCCACTTACTCGGAGGCCACCACCCGGCGTGAGAATAAGCTGTTCACCTACCTTCACCGAGACCGGACGGCCAGCGTCGAGCCGAGCTTCTGGGACGTGATGTGGGAGGGCGTTCCCGATCCCAGGGTGAGCCTCACCTCGCAGGGCATTTGCCTTGATAAACTCACGCCCAGCCTGGCGCCGGACCAGTATGCCTCGATTGACGCCCCGATTCCCATCGCGACCTGGGAGGAGGCCCAGCTGATCATCGCCGAGGCGGAGGGGGGCCAGATTGCGGTGGGGATCATCAACGATCTCCTCCAGCGGGCGGGGCTTGCGCCCACCTTCGTTGCCTCCGATCCGGCGGAGATCCTAGATGGGATCATCGAGCAACGCCGGAGGCAGCTCTTCCTCCAGTCCCATCGGCTGGGGGACCTGCTTCGTTACGGCCTCCCGTTCCCCACTGGAGTGCATCCTTATAAGGGAGTAGCGTACGAGTCCTCCACCTGCTTTCCCCTCCCGACCGTGGAGATCCTCAACAACCCGAACATAAGTGGCTGAGAGCCGGGGAAGAGAGTCGGGGAGGTCAGTGTTTAGGTACTTGGACAAATTTAAGGAGGTCAAGATGGTGCCCCGCTGGTGTGTCTTGGTTACTACGTTGGTCCTCGCGTGGGGGCTCTTTACTCCGGCCCCAGCGTCGAGCCAAACTGTCGATTTCGACATCCTGATCCTGAACGGCCGCGTCCTTGATGGGACCGGCAATCCCTTTTTTCAAAGCGACATAGGGATTCGAGGGGACCGCATCGTTGCGATGGGGCGGCTCGAGGGGGCCTCCGCAGCTCGAACCATTGATGCCGAGGGCCTGTTCGTCGCGCCAGGCTTCATCGATTTGCATACCCATGCTGACAGGGGCCTGGCTTCGGACGACATCGAGGCACGGCGGGCCCACAACATGATCAGCCAGGGCATCACGACGGTGGTCGGAGCTCCCGATGGACGGAACGCCCTCTGGCCGGTGTCTGCGGAGAGGGCGGTCTATGAGAGGTTGGGGATCGGCCAGAATGTGGTGCTGATGGTAGGACACAGTACCGTGCGGTGGGAGGTGATGGGTGACGACTACGAGAGGGAGGCCACGCCCGAGGAAATCGCACGCATGCAGGCTCTGGTGCGGCAGGGCATGGAAGAAGGCGCTTGGGGTCTTGGAGCCGGCGTGGAATACCGGCCGGCCCGGTTTAGCTCGCCCGAAGAATTGGTGGAGCTGGCCCGGGTCGTGGCGGACTACGACGGGTTCTACATGGCGCATCAGCGAAACGAGGCTGTCACTCCCTTATGGTATCTTCCGAGCACTGTGGTGGATGGGCCTCCCATGGATGGGTACGGAGCGCTCAGAGAGACGATCAATATCGCCAGAGAGGCCGGGATCCGTGTGAGCGGCAGTCATGTGAAGGCCAGAGGCGGGGGCTCCTGGGGCCGCTCGTATGGCGACAACCATTTGATCAAGGAGGCCCGGGCTGAAGGTTTGCAGGTCTACTTGGATCAGTATCCGTACACCTTTGGCGGTGGCCCGACACAGCTGTTACCCAATTGGGCATATGCCCCACCTGGCTTCGATCGAAGTGGCGGCGAGGATGACCCCAGGCTCCGAGATCCGGAGGTGCAGGCGGAGCGCAGCGAGAACCTGCGGAAGAACCTGGCGGATCCGGAGACCCGCAGACTGATTGAGCGAGACGTCGCCTACCGCGTGAATTATGGGGGCGGACCGGAAAACTATCCCATTATGGCGGCCCCTGATCCGGGGCTCAGAGGCAAGACTCTGGCGGAGGTGGCCAGGGCGCGGGGAGAAACTCCTGTAGCGACGGCCATCCACTACACCTTGCAGGCCGAGGACGCTGGAGGACGTTTCACGGTGCGAAGGCATTCCATGCACGAGATTGATATTGAGAACTACATGCGGCAAGAGTGGACTGCGACGTCTTCAGATGGCACTATCATCGATGTTCCTGGCATTCCGGGCGTGTCCGGAAGCCATCCGCGAAACTATGGTACGTTCGTGCGGAAGATTGCAGTCTATGTGAAAGATCGTGAGGTCATCTCCCTGCCGTTCGCCATCCGAGCTGCCACTGGATTGCCCGCGCAGATCATTGGCCTGCGGGATCGAGGGTACGTGCGTGAGGGCTACAAGGCGGACGTCGTCGTTTTCGATTACGCATCGTTGAGAGACCGCGCAACGATGTGGGAGCCCAACCTCAATAACGAGGGAATTGAGTACGTCCTCGTGAACGGTCAGCTCTCGCTGGAGAATGGCCGGACCACGGGTGCTTTGTCCGGCGTGGTGATTGGTCGGCAGGGCCGGTGAGTGCCGGCATCACCCAATCCCCGATTGAGTTGCGAGTGAGGTACGTCTTTGGCCTGTTGCGCCACGATGGGGAACGTGATGAACGCACGCTCAGCATCGAGCCAGGTCAGACGGTCCTGGATGTTCTGCGCCAGCTCGATCTGTCTGGCATCGAGTTACTGACGGTGGTCAACAACGAGATGGTTGGCGATCACACCATTCTCTGTGATGGTGATGAGCTTACGCTCATCCCTGCGATCCAGGGCGGCTAGCCACTGCCATGCTTCCGCCATTCAACTACGTCAAGGCTGACAGCCTTGAGCATGCGCTCACCCTGCTCGGCGACCCGAGCGCCGGAGCGCAGATCCTCGCCGGCGGCACGGACCTCTTCGTCGACATGCGCGAGCGGCAGGAGGCCGCCGCGCTGCTCGTCGACATCAGCGAGATCCCCGATCTGTCCGCGATTCGCATCGAGAACGACGCGGTGCGCATCGGTTGCTGCGCCACGGTGAGTGCGATGCAGGGCAATGCAATCCTGTGCAGCGAATTCCCGGTGCTGGCGGACGCAGTGCGCTCTTTCGCTGATTTCCTTATCCGGAACACGGCCACCATCGGCGGCAACCTCGCCAACGCCAGTCCGGGCGCGGACCTCGTAGTCCCGCTGCTGGCGCTGGAGGCATCGGTGGTGCTGGCGAAGCACGAGGCGGACCGCATGCTCGGCGTGGACGCGTTCGTGCGCGGGCCACGGCAGACGGCCCTGGAACCGGGCGAAATGCTCCGGGAAATCGTGATCCCACGGCAAGCACCCTCGGGTCAAGCTTACGAGAAGCTGGGGCTGAAGCAGGGCGGCGCCATCGCGGTTGTCTCAAGCGCCGTGCTGATGGACGTGGTCGAGGGCGCCTGCTCACGGGTGCGCATCGCGCTCGGCGCGGTGGCGCCTCGACCGTACCGGAGCACCGAGGCAGAGGAGGCGCTCGAAGGCCAGCCGTACAGCGCCGAGGCGTTTGACCGCGCCGCAGATCTGACGGCGCAGTCGACGCGACCAATCACGGACGTGCGCGGCTCCGCCGAGTACCGGAAGGCGATGGTCCGTGCCCTCGTGCGGCGCGGACTCGATCAGGCATGGAGCGCTGGCTCCGGTGATGGTCGCTGATCCACTGCGGTACGGGAAGATGCAAATCACGCAGGCGTTGCAGGGGCGAACGTGATGCGAACAACAACTGAATTCACGCTTAATGGGCAGCCGATGTCCCTCCAGGTGGAGCCATATGAGACGCTGCTCCACGCGTTGCGTTACCGGGCGGCCGCTACCGAAGTGAAATCCGGTTGCGATCGTGGAGACTGCGGCGCCTGTGCCGTCATCATTGACGGTCGCGCGGTCAATTCGTGCCTCACGCTCGCCGTGCAGGCGAATGGCAAAGCGGTCACGACGGTCCGGGGACTTGGTACGGACGGCCAAATGCACCCGCTGCAGGCGGAGTTCCTCAAGCTCGGCGCGGCGCAGTGCGGCATATGCATCCCGGGCATGCTCGTCTCGCTTTACGCGTTCCTCGATGAACACCCCGACGCCTCGCGCGAGGAGATCCGCGAAAGCGTATCGGGCAACCTCTGTCGCTGTACCGGCTACCAGAAGATTATTGACGCGGCCGAAGCGGCTGCGCGCCAGTTGAGGGCCAGCGGGCGCGTGACAGCGGCTACCATGAGACCCGAGAACACATCCGACTTCGCGATGGTGGGCAAACGCGTGCCCCGGCACGACGCCCACGACAAGATTCTGGGGATCACGCGGTTTGCGGACGACTTCGGTCTCATCGGCATGTTGCACGCGAAGGTGGTGCGCTCCACCCGCTCGTCCGCACGGCTCCTTCGCGTCGAAACCACGAAGGCCGTCGCGCTCCCGGGCGTCCGCTGCGTGATGACCGCCCGCGATGTCCCACGCAACGTGCTCTTTACCGATGTCCCCGGGCAGACCACCGAGGTCAGCCCCCTGCGCGCACGCACGCAGATCCTCGCCGAGGAGCGGGTGCGCTATTACGGTGAGCCGGTTGCGCTTATCGCTGCGGACAGCGAAGAGATCGCCCAGCGCGCCGCAGCGCTGGTGGAGATCGTATACGAAGACCTCCCGGGTGTATACGACCCGGTCGCGGCCATGGAACCAGACGCCCCGCAGCTGGAGGAGACCGGCAACGTCATCGCCCGCTGGCGCGTGCGGAAGGGCGACACGGATCAGGCCTTCGCAGACGCAGACGTGATCGTGGAGAACACTTACGACACGCCCTTCATCGATCACGCCTTCATCGAACCCGAGGCCGGCGTCGGCTGGCTGGACGACGATGGCGTGGTCACCATCCGCTTGGCCACCCAGGTCATCGAGCACTTCCGCGACGTGGCAAGCGTGCTCGATCTCCCCCAAAACAAGGTGCGTCTGATCGCTCCCTTCCTCGGCGGCGGTTTCGGGGGCAAAGAAGACCTCACCGTCGAGGTCTACATCGGCCTGCTCGTGTGGAAGACCAGCCGGCCGATCCGGCTGCTCTATACGCGTGAGGAATCAATCATCACGCCGACGAAGCGGCACCCGTTCAGAATGCGCTACAAACACGGTGTGAAGCGCGACGGGAAAATCACCGCAATGGAGGCCGAGTTCGTCAGCGACGCGGGCGCATACGCCTACCTGTCACCGCTCGTTCTGCTTTACTCGACGGTGCACTCCTCAGGGCCGTACCACATCCCAGCCGTGAAGGTGGACAGCGCCGCTGTGCTTACCAACAACACGCCGGCCTCAGCGTTCCGCGCCTTCGGGTCCGCGCAACCGGCGTTCGGCTATGAGAGCCAGATGGATGCCTGCGCCCGCGCGATCGAAATGGACGCGCTTGAGTTCCGTGAGAAGAACTACATCGCAAAGGGTGAGGCGCTACCGTGCGGGCAGGAAATGGATCATGCTGTGCTGCTGCCGGAAGCGGCGCGGCAGGCATGGGAGACGCTAGGACCGGAGACGAAGCCCGCGCCCGGAAAGAAGATCGGTCGGGGCATCGCCTCCGCGATGACCTCATACGGGCGCATCGTGTGGCTGCATGACTGGTCCGCAGCCTGGGTCGAAATGGAGATGGATGGCACTTTCCTGATCCGTATCGGGGTACCGGACGTCGGCGGTGGGCAGGCTTCGTCGCTGGTTCAGGTCGCCGCCGAGATCTTCGGCATACCGATGACGAGGATCACGATCCACATCGGCGACTCGTCTCTGACGCCGCTGGCGGGCACCACCACTGCGACGCGCCAGCTGTACATGTCCGGCTCCGTCGTGCGCAAGGCCTGCATTGAGCTCCGCGAGGATCTAATGGCGCAAGCGGCGTCTGTGTTGCGCCTATCGGTTGACCAGCTCCAGATGCAGAACGGACGGATCGAGGAAATCGGCGGGAAGAAGTACCTCGGCTTCGAGGAGCTTGCCGCCTCGGCCGCACGCTCCGGCAAGGAACGCTTCCGCCACTCGGTGTTCCACGCACCCGTCGGCGAGGTGATGGACTTCGAGACCGGGCAGGGGCGCGTGTTCCCGGGCTTCACCCTCGGCTCGCAGGCGGTCGAGGTCGAAGTCGACGAGATCACCGGCGTCGTGCGTGTCTTGAAACTGGTGAGCTGCTACGACGTGGGACGCGTGATCAACCGCAACTCCGTGGAAGGTCAGATGGAAGGCGGCGCGACGATGGGTGTAGGCTTCGCCCTCATGGAGGATGACATCCTCCACGAAGGGATCTCGAAGACTGCGAACTTGATGACGTACCTCATCCCCACGGCGAGTGATGTCCCGGACATTACGACTATTATCCTCGAATCCGGCGAGGGTTGCGGCCCTTGGGGCGCGCGTGGGATCGGCGAGCCGGCGATGACGCCGACCGCCCCGGCGATTGCCAATGCCGTGTTCGATGCGGTGGGCGTACGCATCACGCGCCTGCCGCTAACCCCGGAACGGGTCTGGCGAGCGATGCACACCGCAGGGTGATTGCCGCGAAACCGGTGGCTGGCGAGCTATTGGCCCGACCGCTGAACTCCGTTGAACCGAGAAGGTCGGAAGCTGTCATGCAGGAGAGGCACACTATAGGCCACTCCACGTGGCGCAAGGATGGTATCGCGAAGGTCACCGGCGCCGAGCAGTATGCCTCTGACATCGTGCTACCCCGGATGTGGCACGTGCGGGTGCTGCGCAGCGCGTACGCCCACGCGCGCATCAAGCACATCGACACCTCCGAGGCAGAGGCGATGGGCGCGGTCTGCCTGACGTTCAAGGACGTCCCGAAGCTCAAGTACAACGAGCGCATCGTCAGCACGCCGCCGTACCTCTACCGCGACCGTATGGTCCTGGCGGACAAGGCGCGGCACATCGGCGAGGCGATCGCCGCCGTCGCCGCCCCCACCGAGGCGCTGGCCGAGCGTGCGATGCGCGCGATCAAGATCGACTGGGAGGTATTGAACGCTCTAGTCACGCCTGAGCAATCAATGCGTCCCGGGGCAGAGCCGATCTACACAGAGGTGCAGCTCGGCGACCAAACGATCCCCATCGAGAACAACGTGGCCGTTACCCGTAGCATCGAGGTGGGGGACATCGAGCAGGGCTTTGCGGAGGCGGATCTCGTGCTGGAACGTGAGTTCACCACCAGCCGGATCTACCACGCGCAGATGGAGACGAAGGGCGTGGTGTGCCGGCCGGAGCCAGACGGCGGCATCACTGTCTGGCCGACGACGCAGTCCATCCACAACGTTCGCCAGTTGCTAGGCGAGATCTATGGACTGCCGCTGCACAAGGTGAACGTGAAGCGGGTCGCCATCGGCGGCACGTTCGGCTCCAGCATCCAGATGAACTCCGTGATCCCGATCTGCGTCGGCCTCGCGCTGAAGGCGCGTCGGCCGGTGAAGCTGGTTACCACGCGTGAAGAAGACATGTACGATCATGTCCGCTACCAGACGAAGTTGCGGCTCAAGCTGGGGGTAAAGCAGGACGGCACGCTGGTGGCCGGGCAGATGACCGCGCTCGTCGATATCGGCGCGCACAACATCCAGGCATGGTCGTTGCTTGGGGTGCTCGCCGGCTGGTGTGCGTCGCTCTACCGGATGCCCGCGATGACGTTCGAGGGCGTTGCCGTCTACACGAACAAGACGCCCTCCTGCGCAATGCAAGGCTTCGGCAATCCGCAGGTTAGCTTCGCGGTCGAATCGCTCATGGATGAGATCGCCGAGGCGATCGGCATGGAATGCATCGCACTCAAGCTGAAGAACTACGTCGGCCTCGGCGACACTTTCTGGGGCCAGGGTCCGACGGTCCAGTCTATCGTCCGCAGCGATGGCGTCCCGCAGCTCCTTGCGCAGGGGAAGGAGGCGATCGGCTGGGGGAACCGCCCCGAGGCCGGATCACAGGACGGACGGTACCGGCGTGGCATCGGCGCTGCGCGCGGCTTCCACACCAGTGGCGCCGGCGGTCCTCAGCCGGGCGAGGTAATCGACTACTCCGGCGCACTCGTGAAGATCAACGAGGATGGCTCTGTAGACGTGGTGCACGCGATGATGGACCACGGCGGCGGCACGCTCGACGCAATCGCCAAGATCGTCGCCGAGGAGCTTGGCGTGCCGTTCAACAAGGTCGGCATCTCGCCCGCAGACACGCTGGGCACGGTGTACGACGTGGTCACGCACGCGACACGCGGTGTCTACGCGGGCGGCGGCGCGGCGCACAATGCGGCGAAGGCCACGCGTGCGAAGATGATGGCGTATGCGAGCCGCGTGCTCGGCCTCGAATCATCATCGCTGACCGTGGAGCCGGACGAAGCGCTCGGCCAGGGCGTGATCTACTGCCCCAACGTGCCGGAGAAGCGTATCACCGTGGGCGAGTTGGCCAAGATCTGCCAGACCAACAGTTGGGGCACCATCGCCGCCGTGGAGAGCCTGCGGCAGGTGGACTGCCCGCCGGCGTACGTCACCTACTTCCTCGAGGTGGAGGTGGACACGTTGACCGGCCAGGTGACCACGGAGCGCGCCGTAATCGGCTGCGACTGCGGCACCGTGATCAACCCCGATCTCGCCGTCGCCCAGCTGGAGGGGGGTCTGTCGAAGGGCGTTGGCTACGCGCTCGTCGAAGACAACCAGTGGGATTCCGAGACGGGCGAACTGCTGAGCAAGGGCTTTTGGGTTGACGGCAAGACCCCGGCGGTCACCGAGTCGCCCCAGCTGGACGGCCTCACGATATTCTTCGCCGACACGTACGAGCCGAGCGGCCCGTTCGGCGCGAAGGGCATTGGCGAGGCCGCGACAAATCCGTGGGCGGCGGCGTACGCATCCGCGCTTTACAACGCGCTGGGCATCCGCTTCCGGGACCTGCCGATCACCCCAGAGCGTGTGCTGTCAGCGATACAGAGTCAGCCGTCGGTCGAGCCCGCACCAGAGCCGGTCGCGTAGACGGTAGCCCCGGAGAACGAGCACGACGCTCGCCGGCCACTTGGTGAGCAACAGGAGCAGCGATGGTTACGACGACGAACACCCATCTCTTGATCCAAGAGTTCGATCTGCTCGAACCCGGTACGGTCGAGGAGGCGGTCGCTGTGCTGGCGGAGCACGGCAAAGAGGCGCGTCCGATGGCCGGAGGAACGGACCTGATTGTGCAGATGAAGATGGAGCACCTTCGACCGGCATACGTGGTCAGCCTGGGGCATATCGAGGCATTACGCCGGATCGTGACGGGCGACGGGCTGGAGTTGGGGAGCACCGCTTCGATCCGCGCCGTGTCAGCGCATCCGACGATTTGCGAGCAGTACACGGCCCTCTCGGAAGCCTGTCACGCCTTTAGCACGGTGCAAACGATGGTAATGGGCACTGTGGGCGGAAACCTCTGCAACGCCTCTCCGGCAGCTGACACAGCTCCGGCGTTGCTGGTCCTCGATGCGCGGCTCCGCACCCAGTCCCTTGCCGGGACGCGCCAGGTGCCGGTCGAGGAGTTCTTCACCGGCCCCGGCCGGACCGTGCTGAACCCGGGCGAGTTGTTGGAGTCCATTCACCTGCCGGCACCGACGGAATCATCCGGCAGCGCCTTCATCAAGATCGGTCGCGTGGCGGCAGATATTTCCAAGGTGTGCGCCGCGGTCAGCGTCGTTCGCGAGGACGATCACGTGCGCACCTGTCGCATCGCGCTGGGATCGGTTGCCCCCACGCCGCGTCGGGTCAGGCGGGCGGAGGAGGCGCTGACCGGCGAATCAGTCACGACCGTATCGGTCGCCGAGGTCGCCCGGCTCGTCTGTGAAGAGATCAGCCCCATCACCGACGTGCGCTCCACCGCCGAGTACCGGCGCGAGGTGGCCGGCGTGGTCGTGGGCGATGCGCTCCGGCGGGCATGGACGCGCGCGGGAGGAGGGCCGGCCCGATGAACCGACTGCAAATAAAGTTCCAGCTGAACAGCGAGGCTAGGTCTTGGGATGTCGCGTCGAACGATCTCTTGCTGGAAATGCTGCGCGAGTACGAGGGGCTGACCGGTTCGAAGTACGGCTGCGGCATCGGCGAATGCGGTGCTTGCACCGTACATATCGACGGACAGCCCATCCTGTCGTGTCTCACGCTGGCTGCGTCCGTGGACGGTCGGGAAGTCGTGACGATCGAGGGTCTCGTGCAGGACGGCGAGCTGGACCCCGTGCAGGAGGCATTTCTCGATCACGCCGCCCTGCAGTGCGGCTTCTGTACCCCCGGCATGATCATGATGTCGCGTGCCCTGCTCGACGAGATCCCAGACCCCTCCGAGGATGACGTGCGAGACTACCTGCGGGGTACTCTCTGTCGCTGCACTGGCTACGCTAGCATCGTGCGCGCCGTGCTCGATGTACCCAGCAAGACCAGTTCGGCGAAGCGCGTGAACGCTGATCCAGGCGATCAAGACGGCTAGCCCTTTTCTTTCGCGCTGGCGCGGAGAGCGCCGCTACCTGGAGGCACGGAAAATGCTCGATCTGATGGTGTGGGGTGACCAGGTGGCGACCCCTGGTGGTGTCCGCCCACTGGACATCGGGGTGCAGCGCCAGGAGATCGTCGCCTCTGGTGATGCTGGGCGCGTGATCCCTGAGACCGGGAAGATCGTGATCGCGCGAGGCATCGAGCGGCACACACCCGCAGCGATGGGAAGTCCGTAAACCGCACTTCCGAGATCACTCTCACACACCGTCCCTCTTTGTCGAGGTTTCGTGGACCTCCATGTTTACTGGAAGGGGTGGACCCCCCGACAGGGGAGACGACCTCCTCCAGGCGTCACCTGCGAGAGGAGTCTTGAACGATGTCTCTTTCCCTAGGCAACTCTCCGGAGGCCCTCCCGGGGAAGAGCCCAGCCAGGGCCGCGGGCACCCACCCCCGCTCAGCCCATCCGGCGGTGGTTCCCGTCCAGGGGTTCGACCCGGGAATCGGCCGGATGGGGATTGCGGAGCACCGGGCCCTTCCGTGGCTCGAGGAGCTGACGGCGGGCGGCGGCGCGGAGATGGATGGGACGTTCATGACCTTCACGGAGTCGGATTACGGTCCGGAGCAGCTCCGGCGGTTTCGCACCTTCGCGGATCAGGCCCGGGAGCGCACACTGCCCCTCGGCCGCCGCCTCCGACGGCCTCTTCTTCCGCGAGGACGCTTCCCTGGACGCGGTCCGGCTCGACGACCCGGCGGTCCATCCGAACGAGGTGGCGGAGCGGGCAGGGATCTCGTTCTCCGACGTCTACATGCACCTGGCGGCTCACCTGCCGATCGTGACGCGGGAGGGCTGAGACGTCCGGATTCCCGACGCTCCCCGGTCAACCTTCTCTGGCGGACCCGAGGAGCGCCGCCGCCACCAGGGGTGGAACGCCTTCACGATTTCTTTGGAGAAGAGACCCTTGTCCAGGCGGTGCTCGATGATCTCGACGGCGAAGCCCAGGATAGGCCGGACTGGTACCGCCGCTTTCGGCCGTGATTGATTTGGAGCGTAGATGAAGAGAGACGGGAAAATGATCGGTCTCATAACCATCGGCCAGTCCCCCAGAGCCGATGTCGTAACCGAAATGGGCCGGATGATCGGAACGCACGTTGAAATCGTCGAACGCGGCGCACTCGACGACCTGACGTTAGCGCAGACCCGGGCCTATGCCCCGCAGGATGGTATGCTCCATTTATGTACCCGAATGCGCGACGGAACAGAAGTGGTGGTCGGAAAGGAGAAACTCCTTCCGCGCATCCAGAACGCGGTCACCAACCTTAACCAAGAGGGCGTCGGGTTAATATTGCTCCTGTGCGTTGGTGATTTTCCGGACTTTCAGGCCGACTGTCTGATTGTCCAATCCAAGCGGGTGGTGGATCGATGTGTGGAGGGCCTCATCGGAGATAACCATCGGTTGGGTATTCTGCTGCCGGTCATGGAACAGGAAGCCTGGGCACGGAAGACCTTCACCTCCATTACCCCGAATCTGACCGTGGCCGAGGCCTCTCCCTACAGCAAGCCTGAAAGGCTGTCGGCTGCAGCAGAGGAATTCAAACGGGCCGGCTGTGATCTGATTGTCATGTACTGCATGGGGTTCAATCGCACACTAGCGAAAGAGCTCAGAGGGCAGTCCGGAATACCGGTTATTCTGGCGAGTTCGATCTTGTCGAGGGTGATGGCCGAATTGCTTGAGTAGTGTTTGCCGGCAGCCAAGGAGTCCGTCCGAGGAGCAGCTGGAAATGACGAGCGGTGAATCGGTTGATACAGCAATTCGCAACGGCATCGTCGTTAGCAGCACGGGGATGACCCGGAGAGATCTTTTCGTAATAGATGGTAAGATCGTCCAGATCACTGCAGCCGACAGTCAACTACAGGCGGATCGTGAAATCGATGCCGCCGGCCGACTGGTCCTGCCGGGCATCATCGATGCCCATGTTCATCCGGTGTATGCCGATAGGATCGAGACCCTCTCCAAGGCAGCCGCAAGCATGGGAATTACCACGCTCATTCCCTACATCGGTGCGGTCAAAGCATGGGGGGAGTCAGAACGGTTGCTGGATGCCATAGAGAGTTTCATAGCCGAAGGCGAAGAAAGATCCCTGGTTGATTTCAGTGTGCACTGCACGATGCTTCAAGACGACGTCAACGATGCCGATAAGACCATTCCGGCACTCATTGACAGAGGAATTGTCTCCTTCAAAGCCTTCATGGCCTATGCCAAACGGGGAATGAAGCTGGAAGACGATCAGCTGCTGTACATCATGAAGATCATCGCCGCCAACAACGGGTTGCTGGCAGTGCATGCGGAAAATGGCGATATCCTAGAATATTTGGAGGGTGAGTTCACGCGGCAGGGAAACCAGACACCGGAGTACTTTCCCCCCTCGCACCCCAACCTGTCCGAGGCGGAAGCGATCTTCCGGCTCCTGACGCTCGCCAGTGTCACCCACTGTCCAGTCTACATACCGCACATCAGCACCGCCGAATCACTGGCCGTTGTTGAACTGTTCAAGGAATGGGATGTGGTGGAGTTCTATGTGGAGACCTGCCCCCACTACCTGACGCTGACCGACGAGCAGCTGACCCGCCGGGGCGCGCTAGCCAAGATGTCCCCGCCGCTGCGGAAAGAAGCGGACACAGAGGCCATATGGCATGCCCTTGGCAAAGGGCTGATCGATGTGGTAGCATCCGATTCAGCGGGAAATATGGCAGAGAAAAACGAACCCCTGTGGGACGATATCTTCCAGGCCCCCAACGGTATTCCCGGAGTAGAGACGCTCTTTCAGATCATCTATGAGGAAGGGGTCAACAAGGGGCGGATCACCCTGCCCCAGCTAGTGGCCAGTATGTGTGAGAATCCGGCCCGGATCTTCGGGTTATATCCCAGAAAAGGGGTCCTCGAGGTGGGATCGGATGCAGACATCGTTGTTTTCGATCCGGCCTCCTGCAACACGGTACCCGCCCGCAACGATCTGCTCAATGTGGATTACACCCTCTACGAAGGATGGGAGTGTATGGGCGCACCGGTGCTGGTGATGCAGCGGGGGATAACCATAATGGAAAACGGTGGCCTAAGAGCCGCCCCGGGGCTGGGAGGGTTTGTACCGGGGAAGACAGGCGGGATTGTGTGAGATGCAGCTGACGTGTCCCATGGCGGTCGCCCGAAATAGGAAGGAACCTACAAGTACTCTCGGAGAGAGGTAATGATCAACCTAAAAGGTAGAGACGTCCTAACAAGTCATGAATGGAAGAGAGAAGAGCTAGAGCAGGTTCTGGAGCTGGCGTTCAAGTTCAAGTCCATGGGCCCAAGGGCCATGTCCCTCGACATCCTGGAAGGCAAGACCCTGCTGCTGTTTTTCTTCCGCGGATCGACCCGGACCCGGATCTCTTTCACCGCCGCGATGGAGCAGCTAGGCGGTATGGTGCAGGTTCCCGATGTAACCGGCCTGCGCCTGAGCATCGAAGACAGGCCGGGGGCCGGAGAGGCCCTCAAGGATACGGCAAGCGTCACGGACCGGTATGTGGACTGTGTCGGGATCCGTCTCAGTGGTCCGGTGCCGAACAAGGACGGCGTGCTACGGCCGGGGCTGGGCGATGTCATCACCGAACGGTATGCGCACTTTTCCAGGAAACCGGTTATCAACCTGGCCTGTGATATGCAGCACCCCACCCAGGCGATCGCAGACATTATGGTCATGAAAGAGCACATCGGTGGTCTTCAGGGCAAGAAACTCATCTGCCACTGGGCCTATAGCCCCATCGTGCGGCACTACACTTCTGTTCAGGCCGATGCCCTTGTCGGTTGCATGTACGGTATGGATGTCACCGTGGCCTATCCGGAGGGATACGATCTAGATCCGGCAACCGAAGAGATCATTCGGGAGCAGGCTGCCCAACACGGTGGAAAGTTCGAGATCTCCCATGATCTGAACAGCGCGATTGAAGACGCCGATGTTGTCTTCCCGCGTACCTGGGTATCTCCCAACTTCTACATCCACACCAAGGAAGAAGAGCACCGGATCGCCTCGCAGTACAAGCACTGGAAACTGACCGAAGAGCTGATGAAGAAGACCAATAACGCCAAGTTCATCCACGTGATGCCCTTTGACAGGGGCAACGAGGTCGAAGACAGCATTGCAGATGGGCCGAACTCGCTTGTGTATGACCAGGCGGAAAACCTACTCCATGTGCGTAAGGCCTTCTTGGCTTCGGTCTTGTGTGAACCCACCCAGCTGGAAGAACTCATGGCGCAATAAGCGCACAATCCGCTTGGGGGGAGAGGGCCGGAAGGGAAACTCAGAAGGGAGCCAGTCATGATCCTTTTCTCACGGGCCGGCATTACTCCTGCAATGGTCCTTCTCATGTCCGTCGGCTTGTATGCGTGTACTCCCGACCCGGAGGTTCCCTCCGTTCCTGACGCGAGGGACGCCTTCGAGGTGGACCCGTTCTGGCCCAAACCACTTCCGAACCAGTGGATCCTCGGGCAGGTGGCTGGGGTGGCCGTGGATGCCCGGGACCACATCTGGATCATCCATCGCCCCGGTCGCCTCACTCCCCAGGAGACCGGTGCAGCTCTCACGCCGCCCACGGCCGAGTGCTGCATCCCGGCGCCTCCCATCATCGAGTTCGATCCCGACGGAAACGTGGTGCAGGCCTGGGGTGGGCCCGCCACCCACGGGCCGTGGCCGGAGGCGGAGCACGGGATCTTCGTCGACGCCGAGGACCATGTGTGGATCGGGTCCAGCGGAGTCGAGGATCAGGTGGTCTTGAAGTTTACCCGGGACGGCCAGCGGCTCCTTCAGTTCGGCCAGTTCGGGAAGACCGGCGGGAACGCCGACACCAGGCTCCTAGGGCGTCCAGCCGACATCACCGTGGACCTATCGGTGCAGGAGGTGTACGTCGCCGACGGCTACGGCAACCGCCGCATCATTGTCTTTGATGCCGAGACCGGCGAATACAAACGGCACTGGGGGGCCTACGGCGGTCCACCCGACGACTCGGAGCTGGTTGCGTACGATCCGGCTGCCCAACCGGTCCGGTCGTTTCGAAGCCCCGTCCACGCCGTGGCCCTGTCGGCAGATGGGCGCGTTTACGTGGCCGACCGGACGAACAACCGCATCCAGGTGTTCGGTAAGGATGGCGCGTTCCTGGAGGAGGGGTTCGTCCGCCCTGCAACCCTCTCCATGGGGTCGGCGTGGGACATCGCGCTCTCGCCAGATCCCGACCAGGCGTTCCTTTACCTGGCCGACGGCACCAACAACAAGATCTGGATCCTCCGGCGTGACGGCCTGGAGGCAGTGGGAGGGTTCGGCCGGAACGGCCGCTACGCCGGGGAGTTTCACTGGGTCCACAGCGTCGCCGTGGACTCCCGGGGGAACCTCTACACCGGTGAAGTCGACACCGGCCAGAGGGTCCAGAAATTCCGGCCGGTACGACAATAAGCCGAGCCAGACCCTGTCCGGTTTTCCGCCTCACCTATTGATGGGAGGAGACCATGGGCCCGCGCACTCCCCATCCCCGAACGGCTGCTCTATCCCGCCGTCGTTTCCTCGAGTTGACGGGGGGCGCCCTCGGCCTCTCCGCCGCCGGCTGCGCGACCTCACCCTTCGCCGCTGTATCGGCCCCGGGTCCCGCGACAGCTGCCCCGGATCACGCAGCCTCCACCCCGGGTCCGGTGCCGCGGGCGGACCAAAGTCTCACCACCGACAGCTTCGATCCCTGGATTGAGATCGCAAGGGAGGCGTACCGGCACAACACCCGGGTGTACCGGTCCCGGTTTCCTGGACAAGTGGGCGGCCTAATCATGCCGCCTTCAGGGTGAGCTCCTGACGGACCTCAGTTGGGGTCCGATAGCCGTGCCGCTCAAGTAGCCACCCATGGTT
>SDBT01002819.1_pt1 | contig 30431 bp, 25 predicted proteins | sample 2277101 | NCBI WGS metagenome assembly SDBT01 (sample SAMN10404973, study PRJNA504765) | marine sediment metagenome | isolation source: marine sediment core GS10_PC15, 103 cmbsf | place: Arctic Ocean: Southern Knipovich Ridge | collected 2010
TATTTTTCTGCTAAAGGAGAATCATAATGCTCGTTATGACTAAAATATTTAGGAATCGCTGGCATTAATGGATTATTCTTTTCTGCCATGTGTTCACAATAAATTTCAATTTTTCCCGATAATGTTGGAAAAGGATTATTTTCTGGCTCTTCAATTTGTTTACTAAAAGCAACAAAAAATTCTTCCACTTTGACCTTATAATACCCATCTTTTTTCATTTTATTGTAACTTTTTATATCTTTGCGAGGAGATGTAAATATTCTTAAAATTTGGTCCTCAGATAAATCTAAGAGGCTGGATTTTATTCCCAGTTTTTTAGAGAGTTCCCGACATATTTCTAAATCAGATTTCGATTCATAAAGTGAATTGATCGCTTTATTCAGGTAAATATAATAAGGAGATCCAAGCCAAGGAACAGCAATATCATTTCGTTCCATAAATGTGTTAACTGGTAAGATGATATCAGCAAATTTAGCTGTTGGATTCATAAATTGTTCATGAGTAACTATAAATTCTAGCGATTTTAAAGCCTTTATTCCTTTGTTTACATTACCATATTGATTTAGGCGATTTGTACCACATATATAAGCCATTTTTATATCCGCAGGATAACCTCCTTTGGTCCCTTGTAAAATCAAATTGTAGTAATCATTAAGATGAATTCGAGTACTAGCTGGGTTAGTCCCACCTTGAAGTTTATATAACGCATCTTTACGGGGCGGAGCATTAAAGTCAACAAGATTATCTTGAGGTCTTGACTTCTTAGATTTTAATTTTTCATCTGAAGGTTTGATAGGACCTACTTTCTTTTTTCCTGCTGAACCAACTCTTTCTCGGCTATAATATGCCCTCATAAAACCGGAGGCATAACCTCCATTGATTCCAATGTTACCAGTAATAGCACATAAAACATTGGCAGCTCTAGAATATTGCTCGCCAAAGGCAGTTCTTGCAGGACCCCAACCTGCTATAAGGGCTGCCGGTTTGTTGGTTGCATATTCACGAGCTAATTTTATAATGGTTTCTTCTGGTACAGTAGTAATATCTTCTGCCCATCTAGGTGTTTTTGGTTGCCCGTCTTCATGACCAAGCACATAATTTTTAAAATTGCTAAACCCTACAGTATATTTATCGATAAATTGTTGTTCTTGAAGATTTTCAGTTATTATTACATAAGCCATTGCTATTAACATCGCAGTATCTGTACCCGGACGGATGGGAATCCAATTATCTGCTAATACAGCAGCTGAATCCGTAAAAATGGGGTCAATAGCCGTTATTTTAATTCCTTTTTCTCGAGCTTTAGCTAGCCATAAACTTGTTCCTGGATCCCATACTGTATTGGCAGGATTCCAACCCCACATAATTATTAACTTAGATTTGAGTAAATCTTCACGTGCATTCCCCGTCATTATAGTCCCATACGTTGCCATTGAAGCAAAGAGAGCCCCTTCATATGAGGCAGCCCCCCACATACGAGTATACCCTCCAATTTGGTGTAACATCAGAGCAACTGGTGTAATACCATGGAGCATTCCTTGATTTCCACCCCCAGGGACTAATAATATTGCCGAATTTCCAAATTTCTCTTTTATTTCTAAAATTTTAGAAGCTACTTGGCTTAAAGCTTCATCCCATGAAATTCTCTCAAATTTCCCTTCACCACGTTCTCCAACTCGACGTAGAGGATATTTAAGCCTTTCATCAGAATATACTCTTTGTCTATAGGCTCTACCTCTTAAACAAGCCCTTAGCTGTGGTTCATTATCATTGTCTGTTTCAAATCGCGTAATCCTTCCGTCCTTTACATGAGCCTTAAGGACACAGCGCCCTCCACAGTCATGACAGCATCCAGTATTTATTATTTTTTCAGGACGATCATTCACATCTGCTTTATTATCATTCATTTTCGTTATCTTCAAGCTTAATTTTTATTATAATCATGAAATATTTTTTTATATTTTTTTTCTTATTAATAATAATAAGATTTATTTTTTTCATTAACAATTTTCAAGTTTATTTCCTATTGTATTTTTTGACGTATTTATCAAATTAGAGTTAAAGAAAAATTCTATCTATAAGGGAAATATAAAACTACTTTTTGCTTTCTTTTTCCATCAGCTTAACAAATGAACTTTCCTCTTTAATAATATTAAGGATTAAGTGAGTATTTGTATGTTCTACATTTGGGGAAGTATGAATCAATTTTATAGTTTCACTAAGTTTTTTCCTAGATTTAAATCTAGCAAGAATTAGGGCATCGTATGTGCCAGTAATATCATAAACGGCAAAAACGTTTGGATTATTTCCAATCTCTTTCTCTACATCTAACATTTTTCCTTTTGAAACGGTAACCTCTATAATCGCAATTATATTATATCCGAGTTTTTCAAAATCTATTTGAGCTCCATACCCTTTAATAATTCCTCTTTTTTCTAAATTTTCAACATGTTTTTTAATAGTAACAGGAGATTTTTTTAACTCACTTCCCATTTTGTTAAATGTTTCACGACCATCTTCACTTAAGATTCGTAAAATCTTAATATCAATATCATCAATTGAAGATAACTCAAATTCTTTCATAATTAGACCTCAATCTTTCTATTTTTCTATCTTTTATAAATAATACAGTTTATAAAAGGAATTTTTAAAAAATATATATTGCTTTTTTAAAGGTAATATAAACATCTTGAACTACCACACCCTAAAGGGTGATGGATTCCTTCTTCCTCGAAAACTGCCTGAAAAGATCCTGAAGAATCTCTCTAGGTCTTACATCATCTCCAAAGGCGTGACTTCCCGTTGTTCCAACGGTAGTTTTATCATCATGGATGATCGTGATATATTTCTCTTCTTTAAGGATTCTTATTCCTTCATCTCTCAGATTAACAGAAGCATTTTCGTCTCTCTCATGGGTAGTTCCACAATTTAAACATGTCCACACTCTTTCTCGTAAGGTAAGGTTGTTGTTTTTCCAACCACAGCATGAACATAGTTTACTGGAGGCAAAAAATCTATCTACAAGGATGAGATGTTTTCCTAACCATTCCATCTTATATTTTAAATAGGTCGTGAATTGATACCATGAGAAATCTAAAGAAACCGATTTTGACAAACCAGAATTGAACTTCTGTATTCCCTTTATGTTTAAGTTTTCTAAAATAATAACATCAAACGTATTAGCTAATTTTCGGGTGAGCTTATGTATCCAATCCTTCTTTCTGTTGTACATTGTATCGTAGTGTCGCGCTATTTTTAAACGTGCTTTTTCTCGATTCTTAGAACCTTTCTTCTTTCGTGAAAGGTCCTTGTTTAGCTTCTTGGTCTTTTTCTGCTCTAAACGGTAGAATCGTGGATTCTCCATCTTAACAAGATCATTCACCAAAAAATTATTTGCTGACATATCAAATGCAGTAATATTCTTCTCATGTACCTCTTGTAGTTCTTTTACGTCCTCTTGCGCCTTTAAAGTCAGAGAAACAAAATACTTGTTCGATCTCGTTTTTTTAATGGTGGCATGTTTGATCTTTTCGGAAAATATCCTCTTATCGTTAAATCTAAGCCATCCTAGTTTTGGTAACTTTAATTTCTTTCTTTCAAAATCAATCTTGATGTTTTTATTCGTTTGTTTGGTTGTATAACTTTCCTTTCCTTTCTTCGACTTGAATTTTGGAAAGCCAACCTTACGACCTTTTCTTAAACCGTTAAAAAAGTTTTGATATGCCTCAAACAAATGCTCTCTTGAGGCTTGTAAGGCAATGGAATCAGATTCTTTTAAAAACGGATACTCGACCTTATAGTGCTTTTCAGTTTTATAGGTGTGCTTCTTAAGTGCATCCTTATCGTCTCTAAACCGTTCATAGACATCCCTCCTCTCACGGAGCATCTGATTGTAAATGAAGCGATTACACCCTATTGTTTTGTGAATCTGAGTCCGTTGCGTCTTGTTCGGATATATCCGAACATTGAAAGCTCGAATCATTTCCACCTAAAAAGAAAGAATCATTCTTTAAATGGATTATAGTGTAATGCTTTTTTGATTTTTTTTTCAAAAAAATCATGCTTAATTCATCACCCCCATAAATGGTGGTGTTTTCTTAAACGTTCATAAAAATTTTTTCTTATAAATTGACAATTGAAATATTTTGTTTTTTATTTAGGAGTTAGTTTACATAATAAATTTTATTAGTTTTTCTTTTATAACATTGAAATCTTTTTCCAACTGATCTAAATTTTGAATTAAGATTCAGAAAACTTGATATAAAATTTAAATATAAAAAAAATAATTTTGTCGGACATGTCATTTTTATTTTTTATTTAAAAAACTGAATATTATTACATTATATGAAAAACTTTATAAACTTTTATTCACATTTTATATTAAATAATAAAAATGGTATACTTATCCCATTGAAAAAATATTAAAGAATAAAAAACAAACGAAAAAAATATAAAAATGTCGCTAAAATGTCCAGTATGTCAAAAGGAATTTAACTATGAAAGTAAAATTTGTCAGGAATGTGAAGATTATTCGATTTATAGTGGTTTAATTAATAAAGGTGGAACTAATATTCAAAAATGGAATTGTGGAGTTTTCTTAGGATTTAATAGTTCAGCCTTTAAAAACACTAAAATTTATGATTCTTCTGTCAAAATTATCTCTGAACTTAAAAAGATGGATACTAAAAAGCAAAAAATCAAATATTGGAATTATGATATAAAAAAGGGTAATAATCCATATACAAATAAAGAACTTTCTAAGAAATTTGATCCAATTTCATTAGTTGATGAATTTACAATTAATAAGAAGAAATTTAATAATTCACTAATTTTTGAATAATATATTAATGAGAAATGTAATTCTTTTAGAATTCAAATTTCTTGATCAGAAGAAAAAAGAATATGATTGAAAAAAACAACCCTAAAAGGAAAGAATATTGTGATAAGGTAATAAAGAAGGTGAAGGAGGAAGATATTAAATTTATCTACCTTCAATTTACCGATATCCATGGTATCATCAAAAGTTTTGAAATCAATTCAAAAAGGATTGAGGATATATTTGATGTTGGAGAAAGCTTTGACGGGAGTTCCATAACAGGTTATGGTGCTATTGAAGAGAGTGATAAAGTTGCCCTTCCTGATCCTAGTACATTTTATGTTTTACCATGGAGAAAGGAAAATAAGGTTGCACGTGTGATTTGTGATATCTATAAGCCAGATGGAGAGCGTTATGAAGGAGATCCGCGTGGAATTCTACAAAGAGCGGTGAAAAAGGCAGAAGAACTTGGTTATGACTATTATTGTGCTCCTGAAATGGAATTTTTTATATTAACTCCAGATACAAAACAAGCTTATAAACCATCTGATATGCGAGGTTATTTCGATTATGATCCTTATGACATCAACGAAATGATACGATATAGGATCGCAGATTATTGCGATGCAATGGGGATTTCTGTAGAATGTATTCATCATGAAGTTGCTTTTGGACAACATGAGATAGATTTTCGTTATGATAAAGCTAACAACACTGCAGATAACACAATTACAATCAAGACAATAGTAAAAACTGTCGCAGCACAGCAGAATTTAATCGGGACTTTTATGGCTAAGCCCTTTGAAGGTATTAATGGTTCGGGAATGCATGTGCATCAATCTTTATGGAAAGACGGAAAAAATGTATTTTATGATGAAAATGATCCAAATAATATTTCGATTATAATGAAAAAATGGATTGCAGGGCAATTGAAGCATGCACCAGCAATGTGTGCTGTTCTAAGCAGTTGGCCTAACTCCTATAAGAGACTTGTACCTGGATATGAGGCACCAGTTTATCTAGCTTGGGGTTTTAGGAATCGATCCCCATTAATTAGAGTTCCCGATTTCCATGGAAAACCAAACTCCGCTCGTAATGAAATCAGGTGCCCGGATCCCTCGGGAAATCCATATCTTCAATTTGCGGTATTACTACGTACAGGTTTGGAAGGATTATTATCAGATGATATAGAAATACCTGATCCGACAGATAGGAATGTTTACCATTTATCATCAAAAGAAATGGAAAAAGAAGGAATTATTTCTTTACCAGGAAGTCTAAGTGCAGCATTAAAACACTTCAAGAGATCTGAGTTAATGAAAGAAACTTTCGGAGAAATAGCATTTAAAAACTATTATTATGCTAAGCTAGAAGAAAATGATGCTTATCGTTTAGTTGTTAGTGAATGGGAGCGAAATAGATATATAAGATTATAATCTTCGGTTTTCAACCGAATAAACTTTTAATAATTTTATTTATAACAAGTGAGAAGATAATAGTTATAATTATTTAACTGTTCGTGAATGGGAGCGAGCATGATATGTAACTCGTTTATAGCCTTTTTTGTAACTTTAAATTTAAGAGAAACGAGTAATTACTAAAAAAACGTAAATTACAGTGATAATAATCCAAATAAGAAAACCTGTAATATAATAAAAAAGTCCCTTCATGTTTCTCACACCCTTAAAGATAACAGTGTAAGAGAAACATCCTAATACAACTGAGAAAGAAATTGGATGGTAGATAAGCTCAAAGGCTTTTTTGAGGAAATTATAAGTAGAATAAAATTCAACCCATTCTGAAAAAAAATCTCCACTGGTTAAATCTTCAACCCAAAGAACAACAAAATTTATCGCAAACCACATGAACCAAGACAATAAGGGGATTGTTACAACTCCAATAATTAAGTAAAGTTTTAAATCTTTTTTAATTTCAACTAAGCTAGAACACTCTGGACATAATCCCCGATAATTTTTTTTCTGTGTAGTGGTAATTTCTCTATCGCAGGTTCTACAATAGAATTTCTTTTCTCCAGTCATGATTTACGTTCCAAATGGGGTATTTTTTTTTTTTACACTCATTTGATTAAAATTACTAGCTTTGGTCTATATTAATTACTTATGATTTATTTATATATTATTATTAATGTAACTTTAAGACGGTTTTACAAGGTATACTTCAATCTACTTATCAAGCTATAATAAAAGGAGATTTATTTTTTTATGAACATTTCGGCGAGATATTCAAAAATGAATTTCTTAATATTCGTCTCTGGCTTTCTCTTGGTGTCAATGCCAACTTAGGGCTTCTACCTATCAAATTTAAAGTGGATGTCGATCTAATTTGGGTGATTCAACAACTTATTGAGGTGTATTTATAACTGAGAGAGGTCGTTAAAGAGCTTCTTTATAGAGTTAATACAGCAAAAGGACTTTACTTATCACTTTTCTATGTCGCCCTTGGTGTTTCATTTTTTACTGCTGATTTGTTAATCGAAACCTTTATAGCGATGGACCCATCCTTAATACCAGAATTTAATAAAATCACAATAGTTATAATGGGAGAACAAGAACCATTTATCTCATTTTTTTCGGTTTTATTTTATATCTGCATTTTCTTGGCTATAGCTTCTTGGTTCGTTGGATTAATCATTGAATTAATTAAGATTATTGCTGCATTTATTATCGCATTTACAATAATCGCACCGTTTAGCTCAATTGATCTTAGTGTTCACTTTAGCACTTTTACTTTATCAATAAGTCTGTTGCTTACTATTTTTTTTTGGCTTTTTATTGCTATTCGAGTGATTAATATTTCATTAGATCTGTTTAGGTATAAATCTGATATAAGCTTGGATAAGGAATTTAAAAAAAAAGAGGTTGAAGAGCCAAGACTGCATAAAAAAAAGCCTATGACTACGAGTATTCTTAAAAGGATTTTAAAAGAACCTTATGAATATTCTTGGCTCGACAGCGAATATGAGACACCAATAATTGATGAAGACGATGAATTCGTGTCAATAAATAATTGGAAGTCTCAAAGAACAAAGTATATTACCTCAAATAGTGAAAAATTGCATAATTTGGGCGTATTATACTTTTATCTTTCAATCTACGCATTAATCGTATTCGTTTTTGTCGATGGAATGAAATTTCCTATTGATAATACTATGCGAGTTTTAACCCTTCCGCTTATGATTTACTTTATTTTAGGGTTTCGTAGTTTCATGTATTTATTAAAATCCGCGTTACTCACCGGTGTTATTGGTGGCTTGATGATTTTTCTGATTCCACCAGGTATAATCACTGCAAATGGTATCTTTTTTCTATATTATGCATACCTATTCGTTTACATAATTTACCTAATCCAACTCCTCTTCATTAATCCACCCGAGTTTATTAATGGTATTGTGAATGGTTTTGTTTCACCTATGGATGTTACAAATCCAGTAGTTGCAGGGGAGATGTTGGGTGCAGTGTTTGCTCCTTTCTATATAATATCAGGAATTCTTTGTGTTTTCGTTCAAGTAGCAATCTGGTTCTTTATTATTCGTAGGAAAAAGTCCTCTGTGGTAATTTCAAAAAAAAATCTTTTTATACGCGATAAAGTAAAGACCTCCAGAATAAATGATGTAAGAATTGGTCTTACACTTTTATTAAATCCCGCCAGTCCGAAGAACTATCGTACTGCGCTTAAAAAGATGCAGTAAGAGTAGCAGATCCTAGATATATTTCTACATCATGTGAATCAAAATGATCCTTAAATTTACCTTTAATTTCTTTCGGGATTGAAATATAATCATTTCCTGTAATATTTGTTAGAGAATTAAAGTCTTTACAGGTATGTTTTTTCTAATTTTCCACAACTTAATTAAACGTATGATATCATTACGCATACACTTTTTTACATAATTAATTTGTTTGTTTGTGCTTGTTAGAAATCGTCCACTAGTCTCTCGATTATACAAAAAAGCTTATCAATAATAAAAGGAGACTCCTGCCCTACGAGACGCAAAAAAGCGTCGAAATGAAATAGGGGGAGGAGGGCGAAATCAGAGTGTAATAATTTACACTACCAAAAGACAAAAATCCAGGGTGTAGGCAGGAGTCATTATTTTTTTATAAATTTAATATGGGATTGATTAATGCTTATTAAGAGCATTTATGTTAATTTTCATTGTTCAGTACAATTCAAATTTAATAAATTGAAATTTCTTTTATTTTATTAATATTAATTATTAATTTTTCAATATTAAAAGGTTTCCTTCTAAATTAATCGCACCTATCGAAATTGATGAGTTAAAAAAATCTTTAACCAAAGATTGTTATCCTGTTAGATTAGAGGTATATGCTATTCCGAGTAATTTTTAAAAATTAATTGCTTCTTTTAAGATATAGCCCAAACACTACCTAAAACATTTAAGGAAATTATCCATCTAAGAATTTTTCTAATATAACTTCTAAAAGTTTAATAATGTTAAGAGAACTTAATAACTAAAATCACCCTTAAATGATTAAAACCAATTAAAAAATTAATTATTGAGGTATTTTTGTTATTCAAAGACCAATAACTTTAACCTGTAGTAACTGTAAAAAAGTTTTCAGTTTAACTTCTATTGAATATAAATGCCCTGATTGTGAAGGGTTACTTTGGTTCGAAACTAACTTAGAGAAAGTTAAACATAGATTTTCTAAAATTGAAAAAAAAAATAAATTTTGGGATTATAATTTCACATTTCCTCAAATTGAGCATGATTTTCATATAACTCTAGATGAAGGAGGAACTTTCCTTACAATAATCGCAAATATTCACGTCTATTGGTCTATTTTCTTCATATTCTTTCTGACAAATCTCACATTTTTTCAATTCCATAATAATAATTTAGTTTTTTATTATTTACATTTTTGGAAAAAAAAGAGTGAAATATTAATTTTTTAAAACAATACAAATCTTCGATCCTTGTATCAGGAAATTTATGCATTTCTCAGAAAAATTATTATTGGGAAATTTGCACATGTCAGACATAGTAATTAGTTTCTTTATGAAGACTTTCTAATTTCTTGAATAATTACTTCAATTTCATGATCCCTATCGAATTTATATCATACTACTTGACTCGTACTACTTTACTTTGTTATTCCTGTCTCTTTATCATATCCTCCAGAAACAGCTAAAGACACTCTAAAAGGTCGATTCTCCATAAATATCTCACTAAAGAAAAATATACAATTCATTTAAAATGAAGTTCTAATAAAAAAAAAATGCCTGTAGGCTCTCATGAATAAGGCATTTAGATGCAATCTTCATGAAAACATTTTTTATAAAATGCTCTTTATATTTTTTAATATTTTTAATAAAAAGGATAACCTAAACAAACAGAGTGTTAACATAAAAGTCTGTATAAAAAAAATAGGAAACAATCTTAAATATTAACTTAAAAACTTCTTAACTAATTCCCTAAATTCATTTACTCTTATTGGTTTTGAAACATATTCATTGAAACCAGCTGATAATATTCGATCCTTGTCACCCTTCATGGCAAATGAAGTAACTGCTATTATTGGAATGTTTTTAAATTTTTCAATTTTACGGAGTTCAATGCATATTTCAATTCCACTAATTTCTGGAAGTTGAATATCTAATACGATTAAATCAGGATTACCAGATTTGATAAGTTCTAATCCTAAGTCACCTCGCATTTCTTCGAAGATAACTACTTCAGGTATTAGATTTAGAATGGCTCTAAATAACTTCATATTTTTTTCATTGTCTTCGATTACGTATATATTTTTTGTCATATGGTCTATCCTTAAATTTTTTCTTTATATTTGATTGGAAATAATTAGTATAAAAATAATTAAAATTAATATTAATAAATTTCTCAATCTCGATATGTTTATATATACAAGTTTTTATAAGATATGCAAATTAATACTTTAGTTAAAAATATATTTAATTAGATAAAAAATATGGAAAATGGTATTAGGACTAGCACTTTTTAGTTGGGATATTAAAGCAGGAGCAATTCTTGAAGTAAAATTCCCCGAGAATTTAGAGCTATCTCTTAATTTAATTAATAAAGTTTATATGTCTCATGCAATAAAGGAAGAATTTATTTTTAAATAGAATTTTTACACAAATTAAATTAGGGTACTGGAATGCTGCTGGAATTAAATCAAGTATTCCATGTAATATCTCTTCAATCGAAATTTCTGGATGTTCAAGAAACCTCGAAAACTCATATAAACACGTAAGTTCTTTTAGTCGTTTTGAAAGATTTTTTTGAGATTTCCTTAAGTTTTTAATAGCTTTCTTTTTTTCAGTGATATCCCAAAAAATACCTAAAATTGCTATTACATTTTTATTTTCATCAATGACAGGGGTTTTAACTGTACGGACAAACACTTTTTTCCCTTCAACTAAATATTCTTCCTCAATATCTTCTGTTATCCTAGATTTTATTATTCTTTTATCATCTCTTCTATACTTATCAGCTAATTCTTTTGGAAAAAAGCCATAATCAGTTTTCCCGACAATATCATTGGCATCAATCTTCAGATCTATGGCGAGATTATTATTGCAAGATAAATAAACAGAATTTCTATCTTTAAGAAATATTTTTTGAGGTAAATTTTCAATTAAAACTTGATATGTTAGTTCAAAAACTTCCAATCTATTTTCAGCTTTTGTCTTACTTTTATCATCGATTTTTTTCATTATTTTAACACTTGCTTAATTAATTCTATATCTTCTCCAATTTTTAAGTTATATCTGATTAGATATTGCTAAATTTTTAGGAATTGTAAATGTAAACGTAGATCCCTCTCCAAATTTACTTTTAAAATAAATTTTACCTCCATGTAATTTTACTAAACGTTTGGTTAATGCTAAACCTAAACCTGAACCTGAAACAGAAGAAACAAATTTTGATTGAACTCTTTTAAATTCTTTAAATATTATATGATAATCTTTCTTTTCTATTCCAATTCCGGTATCTATGATATTAAACACCCATTCATTATTATTTTCTATAACTTCAAGGGTTACTTTACCTATTCGGGTGTATTTAATCGCGTTACTTAAAAGATTAAATAAAATCTCTTTTAATCTAGTGTGATCTACAATAATTTTAATCTCTTCATTAATTCTTTTAATCTCAAATTCAAGATTCTTTTCTCTATATAATGGCTTTATAACCGATAATGTTTGATTAATAACTTGATTTAAATCCACATATCGGAATTTTAATTCCAGTTCACCTGCCTCAATTTTTGATAAATTCATAATGTTGCTAATCATTTCTAATAAATGTTCTGCAGAAATATTAATATCATAGAGAAAATCTTTTTGATCCAATGTTAACTTTCCATAGGATTCTTCTATTAAGATATCTGAGAAACCTATAATTGCATTTAAAGGAGTCCTTAATTCATGAGACATTGTAGATAAAAAAACAGTTTTGAAATTTGAAGCCTTTAGAATTTCATTCAAATAGAGTTTTTGACTTTCAAATGCCTCAATTAATTCTTGAGTCCTTATTTTTACTTCATTCTCTAAGTTTTCTCTAAATTTACTTTCTATTCTTTCAGCCTTTTTCCGTTCAGAAATATTTCGTGAAATTCCAAAGAATCCAATTTTTTCACCCTTTGAGTTATATTTATCAGATAAAGAAGTTTCTATGTACACTTTTTCATTATTTTTTTTTATTATCTGAATTTGAATATCTTTTTTAGGCAGAAAATCATTTAGAGTAGATTTAATTAATTTTGCTGAATTAGGATCCATAAGTTTTCTATAGTGCATACCAAGTAATTCTTCATACGAATATCCAACAATTTCACATAATGCTCTATTAAAAAAAATAAGATGTCCATCTAAATCAATTTCGAAATAACCTTCTTGCATATTTTTAAGTATCGTTCGATAATTATCCTCACTTTCTTTTAAAACTTGACCACTTTTTTGGATTAGATTTAGAGATTTTTTTTTTTGAGAAAGGCTCCACAAGCGAACTTCTGGAATCATCGTAGTAATATTTTTTAATTCCTTTTGTGTGTCTATTAATTTTTTTTGAATTTTTTTTTTTTCCACTATATTATGAGCGATATGAAGAAATATAGGAGAATTAAAACAATTATTAGAAATCGGAATACTATATCCTTCAAGATACAACATCTTACCCTTTATAGTTTTTAATGTATATTCAAAATATGAAGATTTTTTTGTTATTTTTTTAAAAAAACTCAAATAAAAAGATTCATTAGTCTTCTTTTTATTTAAAATCATTATTTGTTTTAATGAATTTTTTAAATCTCTTTTTATATTAGCGTATCCTAAAATTTTTTTCAAATTTTCATTTATTTCAATCAAATTACCTTTATTATCGTGGATAAAAATCAAATCAGGAGAAGCATTAAAAAATTCTAATAATTCTAATTTTATATTAAAATCTCCATCATTTAATCTCTTGATAATATTTTTTTTCATGATTATTTGATACCTTTTTATCTAATTATTCACATCTCTTATATTAAGATGTAAATAACCAAAGTATGCTTCTATTGCCCCAATAATTACAAATATCCACCCCAAAAAATAAAAAATTGTAAAGCCAAAATCACCTAATAATATATAGATACGATCTATAAGAAAACAAAATAAGATTAATACATAGCTTAAAGACATTACTGTTAGAGAAAAAAATGCTTTTTTATAATTTTTTATACTGGAATTTTTATATGCTTTCATTGAACTCATCATAAATGGAATATATACTATCCCCATTAATATAAATACAAATAGGAAGGCAAGAACATCTAAAATGAGATTTCCTTTTTGATATATTACTAATGAATAAAAAGCTGTAAAACTACTATAGGCGGTTATGATAATCCCTCTTGTTTTTTTGAAATTTTTTTCAAATATTTTCACTTTAAATACATAAGAGAATAGTGTAGCAGTTGTTAAAAAGAAAAAACTTATTCTAAAGTCTGATATCCTCAAACTTATCCATGAAATTGGAGTTAAAGGATCTGGTATAGACTCATCGTATAAATAATCAATATTAGAATAAAGTATGTGAACTTTTGACAACCAAGAGAAAAAAATGGCTATAAAGTAATTTGAAATAAGTAGAAATAACAATATAATGAGCGTATTACGGTTCTTCACTAATTTGATTAAGATTAAACATAATAAAACTGATGTTAGAATAATAATAAAACCCTCAAAAATCATACCAATGAAATATAATTTATTCATATCTCTTCCTTCTTAATCTAATTTTTTTATTACTCTTTATTCTTTTTTGGAATTGTGAAAAAAAACGTAGTTCCCTTTCCTAATTCACTTTTAAACCAAATTTCTCCTCTATGAAGTTTAATTAATTGTTTTGTTAAAGCTAGCCCAAGTCCAGCACCTTGTGTTGATCTAATTTTATCATTTTTTATTCTTTCAAATTCACGAAAAACTATTTTATAGTCCTTTTCTGCAATTCCCACCCCAGTATCACTTATTTGAAACTCCCAATGATCAATCTTTTCGAATACTCTTAGAGTTATGATTCCATTTTTAGTAAATTTAATCGCATTACTCAGAAGATTATATAAAACTTGTTTAAAGCGTAAGGGATCAGCAATTATGTTCTTATGGTTGTTAATTTTGGTAGTAACATATTTCAATTTTTTTTTCATATATAATGGCCTGATAATTGTATTAATCTCTTCAAGTATCTTTAACAAATTGAATTCCTCGATATTTAAATAAAATTTTCCAGCTTCTATTTTTGACAAATCCAAAATAGTGTTAATTAAAGTTAATAAATAACTTCCAGCAGAATTTATATCAGTTAAAAAATCTATTTGATTTTCATTTAATTTTCCATATGATTCCTCTAATAATAACTGTGAAAAACCAAGAATTGCATTTAGTGGAGTCCTTAACTCATGAGATATATTAGCTAAGAACTTTGATTTGAATTCTAATGATGAAAATAATTGATTTAATAGTAATTGACGATGTTTCTCATATTTTTTTCTCTTAGTAATATCTGAGAAAAAAGATTGGATGATAATACTATCAACGACTCTTAATGTGTTTGAAGTGATTTCAACATTGATCAAAACTCCATCTTTTCTCTTCACAGAAACTTCTAAACTGTTTGGTTTTGACAAATCATAAATATCATTATAATAATGCTCTTCAATAAATTTTAAATCTTGAGAATCAAAAAGATCTGTAATATTAAAATTAAGTATCTCTTCCTGTTTATATTTAAACAAGTTTTCTGCTTCTTTATTAATTCTCAAAATTTTTCCTTTTGGATGAATTAGTAAAATTCCCATAGGAGCATTTTCTATTAATAAATTTATTTCTTGAAGTCTGTGCTCTAATTTTTTTAATGCTTGCTTTGAATATTTGAGTATCGTGATATCTTGAATTAATACATGAATTAATTCTTCATCACCTAATTCAATCAAAGAAAAATTTAATTTTAACCAAAATTTTTCTCTTTTTTCATTCATAAATTCAATTTCTATTGATTTTTTATCCTCACCCTTTTTCAATGTATTCATAATCTTTTCAATTTCAGATACCTGTTTTTTATTAATTATGGGTATTTCAAGAAATCTTTTATGTAATTGAGACTTTTTATTAAAACCTACTAAAGATTCTAACTTTAAATTAAAATCTACAATTTCACCTTTAAGATCTAAAATTAAAATGGGATATGGTGAATTATTGAATAAATCTCTATATTTTTTCTCTGATTCTTTTTTTTTTTTTTCTAATTTAATACGTTCTGTTATATCAGTTAGAGAGATAATTATTTTTCTCCATGATTCTTCATACCCCGGAGGTAAAGTTAATCGTAATAAAACATTTAATAATTCGCCATTGATGGTTTTAATAGTTGTTTCAGTTTCAAAATTAGTATTATAATTTGAAAGATGAATAATTTCTTCTTTAAAAACTTCAACCGATTTTTCAGTTAGGAAGTAAGAAAAACTTTGCAAGACCTGTTCTTTAGATTCAACTTTGAGTAATTTCAAAGTACTATCATTGATATCAATTATTTTTGCTATTCGTAAGCAATTTTTTACTTCTTTAGGATGGTTATCAAAGTATCTTCTAATATCTTTTACACCAGATTTTTTTAAATTATTTAAATATTTTCTAATTTCTGAGAAATCTTCTTCCCAAAGTGAGATAGGAGAATTTTCGAATAAATTGCGATATTTTTTCTCTGATTTTAGTATTTTATTCATCATTCGTTTACGTTCAGATAAATCACGAATGGATAAAAGATATGCTATATCACCCTCCCAATCGATTTCTACAGATTGAATATCAATATCAGGAAAAGATTTAAATTTTTCTGCAATTTCAATTTCAATAATATTATCATTCTTCTTAGGACGACCAAAAAATTGCCCAATTAATTCAGATTTTGGTATTCGAAAGATATTTTCAGCAGACGGATTAGAAAATGCTATTAAACCATTTTTATTAAGAATAATAATGCTATCAGCATTCTTTTCAATAATATTCCTAAATCTTTTTTCATTTGATTGCAGTGTTTCAGTCATCGCTTCCATAGCTATTAACATTTTATTCCTCATAATCGCATAGTTTATTGACCTGATTAATGAATCACTATCAATAGCTCCTTTTACTAAGTAATCTTGAACACCAACATTAATTATACTTCTAGCTATAATTTCATCTTTTAGACCAGAAAGAACAACTATAGGAATCTTTTTTACAACTGCCCTAGTTTTTAAAATTATATCAATTCCGTTAGTTTGTGGGAAGTTTAAATCTAATAAAATAATATCTATACTTCTATTCTTTAATTCTGAAAATCCTTTGGAGAAAGAATCTTTATGAACTAATGTGAATTTAAAATTATCTGATTTGTCTAATAAATTTTCAATTAATTGAAAACCATCCAAATTATCTCCAATTAACAGGATATTAATCATATTATATCTCTATTTATTATTTTTATTTTATCAATATTTATATCATAATTTCTCCCCTCTTTTTTCCCCAACATCTCACGTTCATATTCTATTATCACTGTTGATTCTATTAAATTAGCCCACTTCTTTCTAGTATTTTAGAAATATCTTTAATATTTTTCAATTATAAATTCCTGAATTTGTATTTTTCTAATTGTTTTTACTTCATTTATTCATTAAATGTAATAATTTCTCTCTTCAACAATTCTAAAGAGATCTATTACTAATTTTTAATTAACAATTTTTTTTTCTACATATATTTTTCAAATATTTCCAAAATTTGTTCTTTTTTAAAAGGTTTATGAATATAGTCTACTGCGCCCTTTTCTTTTGCTAATATATTGAGTGCTTTATTATTAATTGATGAAATTACAATTATTACTGCTTTATTATCAAATTCTAATATCTTCTCAATTGCCTCAATACCTCCACTCTCGGGCATTATTATGTCCATTGTTACTAAATCTGGCTTTATTTTTTTATATATTTCAAGAGCTTCATGTCCGTTGGATGCTTCTGCTGTCAATTCAAAATTCCCAATCTCTCCAATTATTTTTTTTAAATAATTTCTTGCGAATTGAGTATCATCAACAATAAGAATCTTTTTTTTTTTAGATGACATTATATTAAAGCCAAATATTGTATTGTTTTATAATATTTTACTTAACCTATTTTGTAGTTGTAGAAAAGGGTTTCTTGAGAGCTTCGATTACATCATCACATGAATCTAACATCATTTCTATATATGAAAAAAGATTTTTTTCGGATATACTTCCTTTTTTCTTTTTTTCCTCCAAAATTAATTGGCAAAAACCTTGGATTGTATTAATACCAGTTCTAATCTGTAGATTCACTGATTCAATTGGAAAAATTTCTTCTTTTTTCATGTAGATTTCACTTATAGTCTGGAAAAAAATTTTAAACGCGTTAATATCATCATTTAAAATTTTATTTCTACTGATTTTGTGAAACTCCATTTCAATTCGTTTTAGATGTATTATTGGAAATAAAGGATATTCTACATGTCTAAGCAATATTAAAGCATATAGTTGTTTTCTCCCTCGAGCAATTTCATCCTCAACTTCAATTTTACAAACTTGTGCGTAAAAATTATTAAAATCTAAAATTACAAATTTGTTTTTAGTGTTTAAAGCATCCCTTAAAAGATTTATAATAAAATAATCATTTTCAAATTTAACTGAAGAAAAAAGTGATATTGGTCCTAGAACATGATCATATTTTCCAATAATTATTAGAAAAGGGAATTTGTTCAAGTCCTCTTTAAAATCCTCATATACTCCTAACATAATATTCTAATCTTATGATTCACATTTTAGGATTGAATTTGTATTAAAACAAAAATATATATGTAAAAATTCCCTATTTTTTTTAATTAATTAATAAAAATTTTACATAAATGGTTATTTAATTTTTATAATAGTTAGATAGATGTTTGTGTATTTAAATCTTATTTTAACGATTTTTATTACCATGTTATGCAAAAAATCATCAATAAGTAATTTTTATTAAAACTATTATAAACGTTAATTTTCTATTTGAAAAAGGTTAAAAATATGAAATTGATAATTTATATATGTCCGAATCAGCAAAAAAAAATAATCCAATATTTTTGTGATAGGTTTTTAAAGGTTGATGAATATCCCTCCAACTTAGAGGATATTTAATTCTCTTGTATTCATTAAAAATTTATTCTTTTTCTTTTTCAGCAATTCCTATATCTCTTTCAGAAATATCTTAAATTCTTTTTAAAAATCAGATATTTTATATTCTTCTGGTAATCAGCTTCAAATATAATATTGAATCAATTTTTTTAAAATAGATTAAGATATTTACTTAATTCATTTTTTAATTCGCCCGCTAGCCAAATCAACTTATCTGAACTGAGATTTTCTGAAGTGCAAATTAAATCTTTAAGATTATAACGTGGGAAATTAAGATTAATCATAATTATATTTATTCCATTAGAACTTGAAATAATTAAATTATCAATTTTACTTTCCGCCAGGTTTTCAAATGATTGATTTATCTGGGCGATTAGCTTGTGAACGTGATTGATTAGAATTGTATAGAAATCTTTTGACATAGATTGTATAATAATACTATTATTATTATTAGTAATGAAACACATAATCTTAGAATATTCTTTTAAACGATCATCTAGTATATTTTTCAATTTGAATGTTTCTTCTGAGAATCTACTTAGAATTTCGTAAAAAGCGTTATATGTACTATAAATTAAATCAGGGTATATACTTGTAAAATAAAGTTGTAAATTAAATAGATTTTGTATTTCAATCTTTAGGTTATTAATATCCGATTCCCTATTGTTTGGATGTATTTGATCTATTTTGTGTAAAAATAATATTATTTTGGTATCATAAGATCTAATTTTAATAATAGCTTTAATAGCTTGGATCTCACTAATTATTTGTTTAGGTTTTGAAGCCCAAATCGTAATATCAAAAATGTAAATAATAGTATCAGTATTTTCAAAAGCTATGAATTGAGTTCTATTATCGTTTAATATAGCCTTTAATTCTTGTCCTGAACTATCAAAAACGCCTAAAGTTAAGTCTAACCACGAGTAAACTGAAGGTTTTATACCACGTGTGGGACTAAGTGGATTAATTAATAAATCTTGAGGATCACGACCTTCAAATATAATTTCTTTTATTGTGGTTTTTCCCACTCCCGCATGTCCTAATAATAAAATTTTTCTTTCTGTAGTTTTTTTAAAAAAAATCTCAATATTTTCTGTGATATAACTTATCCGATCTTCTTTTTGAAGTTTAAAGCAAGATTGAGCAAAAAGTATCAATTCTGATATCAATTTATAGAGATTAATTTGTTCCTTTTCGTGAATAATTAGAATAAACATATCATACCCAAATTTTACAACTCTAGTTTTATCACAATAGCTTAAAATTATTTGGTCGTTATAATGAAGTTCGTACAATTCTTCTTCTTCAACATTACTTTGCTTTAAACCGTGAGATATGTAAATTTTATTCATTAGATCTTGTGTCAGATTGAGAGTACCAGGATATTTAAAATCTATAATGCTACCTACCTTGTTATCCCAACTTAATAATGCTAATCCTAGTACCATATTTATACACAAAAATTTATTAAAATTAAAATAAAAGAAAAATTATGATAAAATCTAGTTCATACAATATACAAAATTATTTATATTTATTTTTTTCCATTCTTTTAGATTATGAAATTAATTTGAATTTTTTAAGAATTGGTTTATTTTCTCAGCTTTAGCATAAAATTCTTTTCCAAAATGCTCATCTCCTATTTCAAAACAAATCTTAGCTATTTTTTCGAAAATAATTTCTGCATACTTAAAATCTTCATTTTTTAACGCTAATTCAGCATCTTTAATCAATTAATCTCTCTCGCGTAAGGGGTGTAATGAAGAAATTTCTTCACTATTTAAATTTAAGACATCTGCTAAAATATTCATCATTTTAATTTGATTTTTTTGTTCAATAGCAATTATTGCATAGGCTTTTAACCCTGTTATTCTCTCGATAATTTCAAGATCTAATGCACTTGGTAAATCTTGTTTATTTGCTATAACAGCTGAACGAGCATAGGGAGCATATTACTTTACTAATTCGATAAAAAATCTGCTTTTTTCCACATTTTCTAATGTAGAATTTGTAATTATAAAAACTGTATCATTACCACGTATGAAATTGTTCCATAAATAGCTAAAATTTTCTTGTCCTGCAAAATTCCATAAATGGAAATATGATTTCCCAATTTTAACAGTTGATACATTTCCCGTAATAGTAGGTATATGTAGTGAAGATATTTCACTCTCGCAAATTAAATTGTTGATTGAAGTTTTCCCAACACCTGAAAATCCTACTAATGAGATCTTTATTTTAAGGCTTCTATGAATAGCATCAAGGGTGGGATTTAATATCTCAAATGCAGATTGATCTAAGTTTTCATTAATAAGATCACTAAAAAAATTCAAATAGACTTTCCTAAATTTAAATAATTCAATTTTTATATTTTTTAATTCATCTGTTAATCAACAGAATTTCACTTAAAATAATAGAGATTTATTTTCCGACAGAAATCAAATTTAATAATACTATAATGCTATGATTCATTAAAAATAAAGTCGGAATTCTTTTAAACCATCGTTTTTCAAAATCTATTTGAGCTCCATACCCTTTAATTATACCCTTTTCCTCTAACTCATCTACGTGTTTTTTAATAGTAACAGGAGATTTTTTTAACTCACTTCCTATTTTGTGAAATTATTACAGAATAAGAATAAATGATACTTCAAATAATATTGTAATTACTTCAAACTATACATTTAATGTTGTAGATACGGTGGATCCTTCTAATGCGAATATAGCAGATGATGGACCTACTGAATGGAGTACAGGTTCCTTAACCGTAACCTTAAATGTTACTGATAATAATGCACTAAGTGGAACCGATCCTGTTCAAATACAACTGTGGAATCCATCAGATTCTCTTTTACTAGACTGGACATCTTTGAGTACTTTTGGAGGTACGGGATACAGATACATCTGGTGGGTTGGAGGGAATCCAATCGGAACAGGATATTATTACAGAATCAGAATAAATGATACATCAAACAATATTGTCATTACTTCAAATTATAATGAAAAATTTGTTATTTACATTCGTGCAAAAAATTCAGGAGCGATAGCCTTCTACAAAAACCTAGGATTCACCCAAAAGGGTATATTAGCTCGTCAGGTCAAAATAGATGGACAGAATGAAGATGAAATCTTCATGGAATTGTTTTTATAAATTTTTCCAGGAATTAAATATTTTATTAGCATACAATGCATGATTTGCATCATTTTAAATTTCAAATTTGTACCTAAATTTTATTTGAGGTAAAAAACTATTAACTGATTAATAATGATTAGTATATTCTTGAGTTTATTACACATTAATTTAAATAGTATAATTTCTATAAATTATTTATGTTGGAGAAAGAAATTGCATATGATTTAAAGTTAGAAGATAAGTTTGAAGAGATAAAACTAAGAATGTGGATAAACGAAGAATTACAGATCCAACCTAAGCGATTTCATTACATCATTAAGAATAATATTATAAAAAATTTCTGAAAATAATCCAAATTTCATGAATTTTTGTCAAAAAACCATTATACCTTAATAAGTACGTGTTAATTGTTATCATTTCTAACTATTTATACACCATTTAAAAACATTTAGGGGCAGAACAAAAAAATTTAATATGAGATAGTTTGAATGAAAATTATTTTTTTAATCTAAGTTAATATGTGTAATTCTTTTTAGTGCCAATAAGCGTGGTTGTTGCTTCTATCCATTGAGATAATTCAGAATCATTTCTACAAAAAGAAAAAATTTTATCTAAATCCTCAAGGTTCTTAAATTTACACTCCACTAAAAGATCCCAACCGCCATATACAGGTGTAGCATAAGTAATTTGCCAATCTTCATTTGAATCATTAAATGTTAAGCCTTTTAATTTTTCTATCACTTTCCATTGCGTACCGATAATTCTCAGGCGAATTAAAATATACCCGCGATAATAAATTTATTTGACACCAATGTTATTTTGTGTTATTTCTTTTCTTACTGTAAATCGATTGTAGTAATAATTTGCAATATATTTTTAATATTTTTCAAGATTTCTATTAATGTGGAATTATCAGTTTAAAATTTCAATAAATAGAATGTTTTTTTAAACAACTTTGCCTTAAAACCACATAAATCTGACTAAGGGTTTGTTCGAAAATAACTTCCCCATAATTTTTTCATGTTTATAATTTTATTGAAAAATCTGCTTTGCAGTGGAAGTTTTTACAATGACCCTTATTTTTTTCATCCATTCTTCATTAGATTTTAAGAGCATCATCGATAGTTATAATTTTATCGAATAAAAAATCCGTTTCGCAGTGGAAATTTTTACAATGACCTTTATTTCTTTCAAAAAAGTAGACGCTCCAATATTCTTTACCAAAACATCTAATTATTAATAATATGCAATATTATTTAAATATAAGACTTTTTCCATCTCTTAAAATTAATTTAAAAGAAAAAAAATAATGGCATTTAGAATTATATTCCACAAAAAAATCTACATTCAATATACTATTTTAGATTTTATTGAAACGCCTACTTGGGAAACCATCGATTGTAGAACTAAAGAAGGGATGCAACGATATGAAGAAATCTCAGCGCCTCGTGCTTCCAATCGAAGATCGAGCGCTCAATCTATAGACCCATTCACGTCACAAGCGCAAAACATACGGTTTTTAACCAAAAGCTTTAATGAATGTGAGCGACGATATTTCGCAGGATTTTTAGCAGGAGCAATTGGCCATGGAGGCACGAAGAAAGCGGCAAGATTGACCGGTCTTGACGTGAAAACCATTCGTAGAGGAAAAAAGGAGCTCAATAACAGTGAAAAAATCCTAAAGTCTTGGATTAGACGTGAAGGTGGAGGAAGGCTAACCAAGGCTCAATCTAACCCACGATATGAACGAGAACTTAAAGCTCTCGTAGAAGATGAAGTGGCAGGAGATCCCATGAGCAAGCGAAAATGGACGAGAAAGACCTTACGATGGATGAAAAAAGAACTCCATGCAATAGGAATTAACGCCTCCCTCAGCACGATCCGAAACACTCTAAGAAAACGCAAAATCTCTCTAAAAAAGAACAGGAAATACAAGAGTACCCAAAATCATCCCGAGCGAGATATGCAATTCCTATATTTGAACAAGCTCAAACACAAGTTTCTTTCTGTGGGAAATCCCGTCATCAGCGTTGACACCAAGAAAAAAGAGTTTTTCGGAAATTTCAAGAACGATGGGAGACCGTGGCGAAAAGAGGCGCTTGAGGTCTTAGATCACGATTTTCCCTCGTTGGCGGAGGGCAAACTAATTCCTTTTGGAATCTACGATCTCAAGCAAAATAGAGGGCATGTGTATTGCGGGACCTCATTTGGAACCTCAGAATTCGCCGTGGTTTCCATTATCCGCTGGTGGACAGAATTTGGTCAAAAAAAATACCCAAATCAGTCCAAGCTATTGGTTCTTTGTGATAGCGGTGGTGCAAATGGTTATCGTCGCCGAAAATGGAAATGGGACCTTCAAACCAAGTTGGTTGACCGTTTTGATCTCACCGTGACCGTCTGTCATTATCCTTCCGGAGCATCGAAGTATAATCCCATTGAATGGAAGCTTTTTAGTTTTATTAGCATTAATTGGGCAGGAGAACCCTTAACAAGTTACGAAAAAGCATTAGCTCTCATTAAATCTACTAAGACGGAGAAGGGACTCAAAGTGGAGGCAGAGCTCATTGAAAAGGAATATAAAAAAGGTCTTAAAGTGAATGATGAGCAAATGGCCTCTTTAAACATTAAACATCATGATGTCTGTCCCAAATGGAATTATACTATAAAACCAAGATAAATTAAATGTTAATTCATTATTAAATAGGGAAGTTATTTTCGAACAACCCCTAAGAACTAACAAATAATTAATAATTTAATTTACCAATATACCTCTTCTAATGAATCATGGTATTCATTAAGAGATTTAATTTCTATTTTTTCTTTACGTACATTTTCAATAGCGTCAACAATAGCCTTAGCAAGCTGTAAATTAATGATAACAGGAATATTATAATCTACAGCCATTCTCCTAATTTGATATTCATCTTCCATCACTTTTCTGAATTTTTCTTCTACTGTTGTTGGCAATGGAATGTTTATTACCATATCTATTTTTCCATTCTCTAAAAATTCCTTTATGTTCGGTTCCATTCCACGTTCACCAACCTTGTATAAACGCATCGCATCAATATGATTTTCTTTAAGTACTTTTGCTGTGTTTTCTGTGGCAAAGATAGTAAAATCTAATTCTTTCAACTTTTTGGCGATAGAAATTACCTGTTGTTTCATTTTTTCGCCGCCAACTGAGATTAAAACATTACTACCTTCAATAGGAATGTCACTTTCAGCAGCTTCAAGAGATTTCATTAAAGCATCAGGGAAATCTTTACCGATACATGCTACTTCGCCTGTACTTGCCATTTCCACTCCCAATATTACATCTGCATTATCTAGACGCATGAAGGAAAACATCGGAGATTTTACAGCAACAAACTTACCATACGGCAAATTTAAAAGCCTTTGGGGAATTTTCTTCCCCATTATAATCTCAGAGGCTAGACGCATTAAATTAATACCACGTATTTTTGAAACAAAAGGCATACTTCTACTTGAACGAAGATTACATTCAATTACAAAAACTTCATCATCTTTTATTAAGTATTGGACATTAAAGGGACCTAATATTTTAAGGGCAAGGGCAATTTTTCTAGTATAATCCTCAATATCCTTAGCAACTTTATATAAAAGCGTTTGTGGAGGAATTACCATTGTAGCATCCCCACTATGGATACCAGCATTTTCGATATGTTCAACAATGGCTCCAATAAAGACGTTCTCCCCATCCGAAATACCATCACACTCAATCTCTCTAGCACTTGTAAAGAATTTAGTAATAACTACGGGATATTCTCTTGAAACAGAAGCAGCAAGATCGAGGGTATCCCTAAGAGTTTTTTCGTCATAACATACTCTCATAGCAGCACCACTTAATACATAAGAGGGTCTTACGAGAACGGGATAACTTACTTTTTTCGCAAATTTTATAGCTTCTTCTACTGTAGTCAACATTGCCCATTCTGGTTGTTTAATACCGAGCTGATCCAATAGAGAACTGAATTTAGCTCTATCCTCTGCCATATCAATACGGGAACCATGTGTACCAAGTATTTTTAAATTAGTTTTTCTAAAAAAATCGGAATATTTATAAAATTTCGAAGCAAGATTTTGGGCAATTTGCCCACCAACAGATAAAACAATTCCATATGCTTGTTCTAATTCACATATATCAAGCACTCGTTCTCCAGAAAGCTCCTCGAAATATAATTTATCTGAAATATCTTTATCTTGATCTGTAGAAACGGTTTCAGGGTTGTAATTAATCATTATAGCTTGGTCAATACCTAATTTTTTAAGTCCCTTTAAGCAATTAACTGATCCCCAATCAAATTCTACTGAAGCTCCAATTCTATACGTTCCTGATCCTAAGACTATTACTTTTTTGAGATTTGATTTATTTTCTTTTTCAAAATCAATATCATGTTCTGAAGCACTGTATGTTAAGTAGAGATAGTTAGTAATGGCAGGCCATTCAGCTGCTAAAGTATCAATACGCTTAACAAACGGATGAATATTTAATCTTCTTCTCAATTGTCTTATGAAAATAGTATCTACTCCGATAATCTTAGCAATTTGACCGTCAGAAAAACCATATTTTTTAGCTCTTTCTAACCAAAACCTTTTTTCTTCATCTGTCGATTCTAATAAATCAAGATCTTGAAGTTCATGTTCAAGATCAATAATATTTTTTAATTTATATAAAAACCATTTATCTACTCTTGATAACCTGTATATCTCATCAAGAGAGATATCTCTTTTTATAGCTTCACCAATTCTATAAAGTCTTAAATCAGTAGGATTTCTCAAAGCATATTTTAATTCGTTAAGATCATCAATTTTACTTAAATCATTTGCTACAAAACCCTTCATACCAATATCAAGCATTCTAATGGCTTTTTGAACAACTTCTTCAAATGTTCTTCCAATTGCCATTACTTCTCCTATACTCTTCATTTGACTTCCAAGACGTCTATCTACCTTCTGGAATTTTGTTAGATCCCACCGTGGAATTTTTAATACTAAATAATCTAAAGCAGGTTCAAAACAAGCTGTAGTTATGCCTGTAATTTTATTTTTAAGTTCAGGTAATGTATAACCAATAGCTAATTTAGCGGCTATATAAGCTAATGGATAGCCTGTAGCTTTTGATGCTAAAGCGGAAGATCTTGAAAGTCGAGCGTTTACTTCAATCACTCGGAAGTCTTTTGAGACAGGATCAAGACCGTATTGAATATTACATTCACCAATGATTCCAAGACTCCTAATAACGCGTATTGAAGCAGAACGAAGCATTTGATATTCTTCATTTGTTAGTGTTTGAGAAGGTGCAACAACAATTGATTCCCCTGTATGGATACCAACCGGATCAAAATTCTCCATATTGCAATTTATGAAGCAATTATCGGCAGAGTCTCTTACAACTTCGTATTCAATCTCTTTCCAGCCCCAAATACTCTCCTCAATTAAAATCTGATGAATTCTCGATTGAACTAATCCTTTCTTTGCCATTCTTTCGAACTCTTTCATATCTTGAATAATACCAGATCCCCTTCCACCTAATGTATAAGCAACTCTCATCATTAAAGGGAAGCCAAATTCTTTAGCAACCTTAATTGCTTCACTATATGAAGTTACTGCTTTACTCTTACATACACTAGCATCTGCTCTATTCATTGCTTGAATAAATAAATCTCGATCTTCAGTAGCTTCTATTGCCTCAATAGGAGTTCCTAACACTCTAATATTGTATTTTTGCAAAATTCCCGCTTCTTTAAGCTCAACACCTACATTTAATGCTGTTTGACCTCCAAATGCTAGTAAAATTCCGTCTGGTCTTTCTTTTTCGATAACTTTTTCAACATATTTTAAATTTATAGGCAACAAATAAACCACGTCTGATAAAACGGGGTCAGTTTGGATAGTAGCGATATTTGGGTTAATTAAAATAGTTCGTATGCCTTCCTCCTTAAGTGCTTTTAGTACTTGACTCCCAGAATAATCAAATTCCCCTGCTTGACCGATACGGATTCCCCCCGATCCTAAAACCAATGCCTTTTTTATAGTTTCATCAAGTGGCATAAAACTACAACTCCATAAGCTCTATAAATTTATCAAAAAGATATAATGAATCCAATGGACCTGGAGATGCTTCAGGATGAAATTGAACTGCAATTATTGGTTTTTCTTCATGAATTAAGCCTTCATTAGAATCATCATCAATATTTTTTAGAAATTCTTTAAACCCCCCCTTCTCAAAATTTTTAACACAAAAACCATGGTTTTGAGATGTAATATAACATTTTTTGGAATCAGTATTTATAACTGTTTTATTCCCACCTCTATGTCCATACTTAAGTTTATAAGAAGTTCCTCCTGCTGCTAATCCAATAATCTGATTACCTAAACATATTCCCATTGTAGGGATACCATTATTTATTAAATGACGAGCAACTTCTATTGCACTTTTGCACAAAGCAGGATCTCCTGGCCCATTAGATATAAAAACACCATCCGGCTTAAATTCCATAATTTTATCATAGCGATAATTATACGGCACAAGGATAACTTCTATATTTCTCTTAACTAAATTCCTAAGAATATTATTTTTTACTCCTAAATCTAATACAACTACTTTGCCAATAGGATTAGAGGGTATAAATTTTTTAATTTCTTTTATTGATACCTCACTTGCCAAATGTCTAAGATTAGGATCTTCTATATATTTCACTTCTTCTCTTAGTTTATCAATATTGGGGGTTTCTCCCGGATTAAAAACAGCGAGTAATCCTACTTGAACACCCTCTTCTCTCAATAGTTTAGTTATTGCTCTGGTATCAACCCACTCGATTCCAGGTATCTCTTCTTCAGTAAGAAATTCATCCAATGTTTTCACACTTTCATAATGACTCGGATTTTTACAACATTCATTGACTACAAACCCACTAACCTTAATAGAATCTGATTCAAAGAATTTATGAATTTCAAATTGATCCTTTTCCCATGCAGGAACCCCATAATTCCCCACAAGAGGATGAGTCATTACAACAATTTGACTTTGGTATGAAGGATCTGTCAAGGTTTCATTATAACCAGCACCGGTAATTGTTGTAAAAACAATTTCGCCTTCGATTTTTTTTGTTGCTCCGAAGCCAACACCCTTAAAGCAAATTCCGTTCTTAAGCATTAATATTGCTTGCCTTTCCTTCTTGTAAAGCATTGACTTTTAAGTAAAATTATTCTTTTATATCTTTAAATTATAAATAGTTAATAATTTTTTAAGATTATTTATTAACTCGTTATATCGAGTTAGATTTCGTTAAAGGATTTTATTAATTCAACCAGATGTAATTTGATAATATGTAAAAATTAAAAAATAATGTAAAAGAAAAAGATTTGAGAGATGCAAAAAACTAATTGCCAATATTTTTGGACGAACTAAAGAATTTTTGTTTTACTTCTCTAATTGATTGAATAAATAATTCTAAATTTATTTTTTCAAAACTGTTAAACCAAGAAAAGTTTGGGGGTTTAATTTTCTTTAATTCTTTAGATTCATGTAGAATTATTACTTTTTGATCTAATAAAAATGAAGGATCTAATATGTTATCATCACTTTCTTCTATTTTTTTCAGGTTATACAACATGCAATCTAATAAATCGTCATAGAAAAGAAGCGGAATATATTTTCTCTTTTTTACTTTAACTTCCTCTAAAAAAGATTTAGAAACTTCTATAGTAGAAAAAAATCCCTCTTTTGATAAGTCAAATATATCAATATCAACAAGTTCTGGATGAATGTGAACCTTTTTTATTTTTTTCCCTTTTTCTTTGTAAGTTACCCTCTTTTCTTTATAAAGTTTGACGTTATCTTCTTTTTGCATTGTTTCAATTAGAATTGTATTTTCTTTTATTCTTTTATCACATACTTCTGAAATCATCTGGCAATATTCTTTTGCTGCAATTATAAGATCTTCATCATTGATTTTTGCTTTCACTAGAGTTTGAATATAAGCTTTTAAAAATGCTGAAAAATCCTCTTCAAGATGTAATAATTTTGCATAAAGAAACCTTGAAGAATCCCACCACTTTTTTGCTCTTTCGATTGTTAATGAAGTGAAAAAATTCTCAAAACCACGAATCTCAGTGAAATAAATTAGTTTTTCTATTCCATGTTGAAGAAGACGGCTAGGATTAATAGTGGCCACAAGATTATCCATGAGTAAAAAAGAGATAGGTTCTCTGGGACGAATTAAAACTGATTTTTCCCCATTAAAAACACGATCCACTCTCATAGGTAAAGGCATAACAGGATTGGTCTTTATAGTTTCTAATAGAGCTTTTATTTTAAGTGATTTGAAAGCTGTAGGATTAGGAGGAAAAATATCTAAATAAAAGAAAAAAGGGGCAGCATCAGATTTAAAAATTTTAAATTTATGTATGGGTTTTATTATTAACACCAAAAAAGGTTATAACAAGCAGTAAAATTATATTTATCTACAGTATTAGTAAGACACACAAATATCTTAACTTAATGTATGTTTAGTAAAAAAAAAAAAAAAAATAAAAAAAAAAAATATTTTAAGTTATTTATTTTTAAATTTTAAATTTTTTTTTTTTTTTTTTTTTTTTTATTTTATTTAATTAATTATTTAATTCTTTTTTAATTTTTTTATACCTATTAGATTTTTTTCTTTTGAATTAAAACTTACATTTCATTAAAGTTTAGTGTTAAATCTTATTTTTTAAATTTGTTTATCCAATTTTTAATTTTTATTTATAAA